>Ga0209506_1000649_pt1 | contig 43612 bp, 35 predicted proteins | sample AD_JPNHG2_MetaG_FD_184409 | JGI IMG/M metagenome (GOLD analysis project Ga0209506, IMG submission 184409) | Active sludge microbial communities of municipal wastewater-treating anaerobic digesters from Japan - AD_JPNHG2_MetaG (SPAdes) (version 2) | ecosystem: Engineered > Bioreactor > Anaerobic...
CTGCTTAGAACTGAAATTCTTCGCCGTGAATTGAGATACAGGCTCCACAGAATATGTATTGCTGCGCTAAGATATAACCCTAAGTATTTTATTTCCAGAAATCGTGGGGCCACGTGCGAAAGGTGGGTTTTAATTAAGAATGATATATATTAAACAAATTGAATCATTGGAGAATAGTTTTGGAGATACTGTAAATCTGGACCCTTTACCTCCCTTTCATTTAATTCCATTAGATATTAATACAGTAAACAAGGCAGCGAAGAAAATTGGAGAATATATTGGGTTAGGAAAATACATTTTTGTTGTTAATAATAAGCGACTTGATGAGAAAACGGGGGCCCACATTGAACTGCAACATGAAGAAAATTATGTATTTCTTGAGATTTCCGAAAATCTTGATAATGAATTATCAATTTTAGCAGCACTATCCCATGAATTATCGCATAAATTTCTTCATATCCATGGATTTTATTCTGGCTTAAACAATCAAAGCACATTGGAAAGTGAAATCTTTACTGACATCACCGCCGTATATTTGGGTTTAGGTAAATTGATGCTTAATGGATGTAAAGTTGACATTAGCTATGGCAAGCATTCAATAACCCAGAGCATTGGTTATTTGGATCGTGATCAGCTGGCTTATGTTTATTATCTCGTTTGTAAGATGAGGGAAATTCCAACCACTGTATATCAACACGATCTCACACCAGATGCTAAAAATGCGGTTTCTAAGTGGTTCAATACGGATTTTGATAAGAGCCAAAAACTGGGCATTCTTGCCCTCAAAGATATATGTGAATTCTATAAAATGAGGAAATCAATGGATACCTCATTGGTCGCTATTAATGACCGAATAAGATTTGCAAAGTCCAATGTCGATAAATTGCTCTCTCAACTATCTCTAACGAAACAAAATCAAGACCGGATAAACCGCACTCACTGGTTCTGGGATGTCTCGGAAAAAGACGATAAAAAGTTTGCGGAATTTACAATTGCCAATTATTTAGGGGATAATCCCGCAACACTCGTTAAAATCGAGAAAGTCCTCAATAACCTCGAGACTCAGAGAGTTACCTTAGTAAGAAATATAAAAACACTCGGAGAGAAACAGAAACGTCTACTACTTCCTTTTCAAAAAAATATGATTTCGCTCGATAATAAACTTAAACTGATTGAAAATCAGATATCTTCAATCTCAACTCAGCTTGAAACCATCAATAACCTTCAGAAAAAATATTTCTCAAAGATTAATCTCATCAAAACCAAATGTGGAGATGTTCAAAATCAAATTAAAGAATATAAGGAAATGTTCAATGAAGTCTTTTCTTTGAACAAATATTTTCAAGGAAATTTACAGGTTTGGGACATATACAAAAAAGACAAAGCCCTTTGGATAGAAATTCAAAATCTAATAGAATCAGAGGAATTTTCCAAACAATTAGCTCTCACATATGATTGGGTTCGAGCCACTGAACAATTACTTGGCTCTCTCCAAAACATAGATCCGGAATATTTCCCTAAAAATACCAATCTATCGATTATACAAAGTCGGTTAGAAGGTGAATATCAGGATCTTGCCAAAAATATTGATCAGTTGGCAAATATTCGAAAATCACAGAAAAATGAAATTGCGCATTTTCTTAAAAGGAATATGGAACTCTTGGATAAGCTTGATGAGATTTTTGATGTTATTAAAGATGAAGAGAAAATATTAGATCTGATTCGGAAGCGTCAAATATGGATTTTCGACAGACATCAAGTGCTCGAAATAGACACAAAGGACGAAGAAGAATTCAACGCCATTACACGTTCAATTTATACCTGCAATTTTGAAGGCGAATTATCTCGAATTCGAAGAATAACTGAAAAGATTACTAATGAAGTACATTCCAACATTGAAAATATTCAGGGATTAAGGGAAGCATCGAAGGTAATTAGTATTGATGTTTTTGAAGAGGAATATCAACAGGACTTTAATTCGTTGGAAGAAATTAAAAACCAAATCTCAAAGTGGCGTGCTCTGCAATTGAAATATTATAAAAAATGGAAAAAACAAGGGGGGTCTATTTCGAATCAATTTATGAAAATTTTGAAAAAAAAGAAATAATTCTCTTGGAATTTAGTGAGCCCACCGCCAGAGAAGGGCAAGAAAAGAGATTCAGTTTGATTTCTGCATCCAGTTTATAGCAGATGCTGCATGGTTCATTTAATGCAGGACGACCTCGTTTTCCGCCCATACGATGAGTGACGGTGTAGATCTGCATGCTGGTGAATTCAAACACTGAATGTTCCTTGATCCATCGATCCAGCAGGTGATCATCCGGTTGAGGAACTGGTCGTCACCTGACCCCTCGGCCTTCGCCACCCACCATACGCAACGCTCTGGGATGGTGCAGACCCTCACCCTCCGTTCCCTCGTCACGGTCCGGTACTCAATAGGCTCCCGGATGCTGGTGGTCGCGGACTTGAGAATCTCCTGCACCTCATCGGAGAGCGTTGTGCCATCGAGCACAATCACTGAGCTAGGCTGCATACCATCCAGGTAGTAGAATTGGGAAAACAGAACACAAGTTTTGATAGTGCATATTCCGAGGACCAGTCCATAACAATTATGACTCGAAAATATTTCGAAAATCCCTGACCTGCGCCTGGGGTGAGGTTAAAAAGAAGGGGTTAAAACCTTCGATTCTTACGCCCCGGCCGGGATTTGAACCCGGGTCAAAAGCTCCGCAGGCTTCTAGGATATCCACTACCCTACCGGGACACTGGGAAGACAATACCAACGAATGATACGTCTTCATATGAAAATGACGTGGGATGGTATAACGTTTTTGAATGCCCTCCTTTTGCCGTGGAACAAACTGGTAAATATCCCTGGCACACAAGGAGGGCATAGTGAACCATGGACAGGGATTTCATCGTATTTCACGGCAATCTACAGCAACTACTGAATAAAGTCGAAACCGGCGAGCTGATTCCGAAACTGCAGGCATCGCATGCTCCCATGTGCAAGTTTTTCACCGCATACTATGTCATCAGTGGAATCCGTCATGTCGTTCCCCTGGTACACGGTCCTACCGGGTGCCCCCTCTACATGTCTGATTTTGTCAGGACCAGGGAATGTTGCGAGATACGGGGAATTCCGCTTGAACCGACGGCCTGTACCACTCTTGATGAGAGCCACGTCATTTATGGAGGTGAAGGAAAACTCCTTGAAGCAGTGCAGGAAGCGTACAGGAAGTATCATCCTGACTTAATCGTTATCCTCTCCTGTTGCTGTTCGGGAATCATCGGTGATGACGTCGAGAGCATTGCACGGGAGGCTGAAAGGCTGGTCGGTTGCCGGGTGCTGGCGTTGCGGAGCGAAGGCTTCGGTGGGGACTTCCGGAGCGGCTATGAAGATGCTTTCAGGCTCATCATGGAACTGATGGAGCCCCCGAAAACAACGATGAAAGGGGCAATCAACATCCTCGGGGCCCGGTGGGGCCCTCCTCCCACGGAGTTTGACTGGGATATTGATGAGATCGAACGGCTCCTCCGTGATACCGGGATACGGATCAATGCTGTCATTGCAGGAGGATGCACCGTTGATCAGATCAGGCATGCCCGGGAGGTCGAACTGAATGCCTCGTGGTGCTACGACTGGGGCCAGAAGCTTGGGGATCTCATGCAGGAACGGTTTGGCATCCCCTACAGCAAGACCGGGCAGCCCTACGGTCTTGACGCCACCAAGGAATGGCTCCTCGGTGTTGCAGGCCCTCTCGGCAGGGAGCGGGAAGCGCTGGAGGTTATCAAGGGCGAGACCCGGAAGGTTGAAGACGATCTGGCCTACCTGAAGCGGGCCCTTGCCGGTAAGACTGCAATTATTGAAATATCTGAGTTTCCCGGGCCAATACGAGCCCTCTCACTGGCGAGGATGGCTGAGGAGTTCGGCGCCTACCCGGTGGTTATCAATGTCCATCCCTACACAATCAAGGAACGTATGCCCAGCATCAAATTCATCCTTGAGACCGGGATCAACCCGGAGATCATTCTCACCAGGGGGTTGTTTCACCTGGGGAGTTTCCGTTCCTCGAAAGAGACAGAGGACGAGCTCGAGGCCATTGTCCGGGATTATGATGATCCCATCTTCTTTGGAAATGCCGGGCGGTTCCCGCCCTGCCCGGTCGTAAACCTGACACTCATGAACCCGGCATTCCAACCCCAGTACGGCTTCCGGGGGATCACGAACATCGCTGCCCTTGTCCGGCAGGCACTCGAGAATAACCACCTTCCACGGTCGCGCCTGTTACGGGGAATGCTCTATGGACCAACAACGAAGTAGCGGGATGGGAGGTACCCGGGTGCATGGACAGACCCCTGCGCCTGAAACGTGCACGGACCCCTATCTCCGATGTGCGTTCAACGGTGCTGCGCAGACGGCACTTGGGGTCTCCGGGTCTGCACTCCTTTCCCATTCACCGCAAGGGTGCGAATATCTCGTCAATAACGCATTTTCCTGGCAGGAATGCGATTACATGGAGACGATGACACTCTGCACGAAGTTATGCGTGGATGAAATTGTGCACGGGGGAGAAGACCTCCTGGCCCGCACCATCGGGGACACAAGAGATCTCCCCATATCGGTGTTGTTCGTTATCAGTGCATGTGGACCGGAGATTGTCGGTGATGATATTGTGGCTGTCTGTGAGGAGATGCAGCCAGCGGTTCCCTTCAGGCTCATCCCAATCTCCTGCGCAGGGTTCAGGGGCTCACAGTACGACGGAATCGACATCGCATTGGAAGCGATGCTGAAGCAACTGGTAGAGGAGAGTGCTGATAAGATCCCGGGTTCGGTATGCCTCATTGCTCCCCATGCAAATGCCAACCCGACCTGGACGGCAGACCTGTCATGGGTACAGCAGGTCCTGGCGCGGATGGGCATCCCGGTAGTTGCCACACTGACACACCGGACTCCCGTTTCCGATATAAAAAAGGTTGCATCTGCCGAGACATCACTCCTCTTAAGCCATGATGCAGGACAGAAAACAGCGGATTATCTGTCTTCGATGTTTGGTACAGAACAGATCTGCACGAGGATACCCCTGCCTATCGGGATGACCAATATCCAGCGCTGGCTCACTGCCATCGGAGAGAGATTTGATCGGTTGGATGCCGCGGAAACCATGGTTACGGAAGGCGAACGCATGGTGACTGCGACGTGCCGGCGTAAATGGCCGATGGCCCGGTTTCTCTATCGAACCCCCACTGCCATCGTTGCCGATGCCACGATCGGGATCCCGCTGGTACGGTTCGTAACCGAGGAGATGGAGATGACCCCCAACCTTGTTGCCCTGTATACTTCGCAGCGATCGGTCCGGAGGCTGCTTGAAGAAGAACTGAACAGTCTCGGGCTCAGTCCGAAAGTCGTGTATGGGACCGATGTATACAAGACGCGGAAGAGTATCCAGGAGGTCAGTCCCCGGGTCGTCTTCGGCAGCACCATCGAACGGCATGCAAGCGAAGGACTTTCCGTTGCGTATGTTGTCGAAGTTGTGAAGATGATGCGCCAGTTCAGGATGATCAACCGGGAATACTTCGGGTATACCGGTATCCTCAACCTCTTTGAGTGTGTACAGAACGAATGGACGATGGCGTGGCGTTCGAAGGAGAGAAGCTACCGGGCGAAGTGGTGAAGAGAAGATGAGACAGATTGCGATATACGGCAAAGGAGGGATTGGGAAGAGCACCATCGCATCGAACCTGTCGGCAGCATTCCATGAGATGGGGTGCACGGTGATGCAGGTCGGCTGCGATCCCAAGCGGGACTCAACACGGATCCTCGCCGGAGGAAAATTCATCCCTGCGGTGCTGGAAGAACACCGGGAACAGTTGAGGATAGGGAAGGACGAGTATACGATCAATCTCGATAACATCGTATATAAGTCCCCCGGAGGGGTCTATCTTGTCGAGGCCGGAGGCCCGGAACCGGGAATCGGGTGCGCCGGCCGGGGTGTGCTGACCGCACTGCAGATATTAAAAGACCTCGATGCATTTTCGACCTACAACATTGACGTAGCGATGTATGATGTCCTCGGTGACGTTGTTTGCGGTGGGTTCTCGATGCCGATCCGCGAAGGATTTGCAAGGGAGATCTACCTGATCTGTTCCGGCGGATTTATGAGCATCTATGCGGCAAACAACATCGCCCGGGCAATCCAGCGCCTCGCAAAGCGGGGGGATACAGGGCTTGCCGGAATCATCTGCAACAGCAACGGTAATGAAGCGTTCGAGCGTGCCGTTATCCCGGCATTTGCCGAGAGACTGGGAACTTCATTTGTCCAGTTCGTCCCCCGGAGCCCTATCATTCAGGCTTGCGAGCTGGAAGAGAAACCCGTTGTGGAGCATGCCCCTTCCTCCCGGGAAGCAGATATTTTCCGGCAGCTCGCACAGGCAATACTCAACAACGAGTCCCGGGTTATCCCCACGCCGGTGAGTGCCCTTTCCGAGCTCGAGACGATGTACCGACAGCACCTCATCAGAACACCCCGGGAACAGTGATACCACCATCAGGTGCCTGGCGGTTGTGCCCGGTGCTTTCTCGCATCCGGAATGGGGAATTGGAATGGAGACAGAAGGGGTCATGGTGAATTAACTGTTTTTCTGTCATCGAAAGCTTTCTTTTAAAGATCCATGGTGAGGAGGATCGGTGACCAGGTATCAGTTACCAGTGATGATGGAAGAAATCCGATGTGAAAGTATCTCCTTACAGGAACTCTCCGATCCATTCCTGATCCCCTTATCAGGGAATACATACAAGCACGTAACCATACCATCATGATCGTCCTCAAGTGCCGCAGGTGCAAGGGGACCGGCCTTATCCCGAACGAACAGTTCCAGATCTGCCAGGCCCTCCCATCGCATGAGACACGACGGTATTTTCACATCCCGACTGGTGACCAGGTTGGCGAAGACGAGGACCGGCAGCAGGATGCCTGCCGGAATGTACCGGAGAGCATCGAGTGCCCGGTCTGCGAGGGCGCCGGAACGATCGTCTTCGACGAGGACGATTGGGAACTCCGTTTCGTTGGCGATGAGGAAACGGAAACCGGGGATTAGCGGCTTCCCTTTTTTCCCGGATTGGGCAGCCTGCACCCGCACGTCTTCATTTTTGTTCGGTAAAAAGGGGGGTTTTCCGGATCGCGCCGGTCGAGGAATGCGGCGTAGCCGATCATCGCCACGGTGCTGTCGGATTCTGGGTTGTCGGTGCCCGACCTGCTGGAGTGCAGTACCCTTTTGCCGTCCAGAGTGTGGGAAATGTAGTGGTTAACCCGCTCTTCCGGAGTATGGTGGAAGGATCAACCGGGAGCCTCCCTGCCAGGGGTTCCAGAACAAGGATCTCTTTATGGTTCAAGGGAAAACCTGATCCCGCAGAAAGATGAAGAAGATCGTCATCAGGGGAGCACGGCAGCATAACCTCAAGAATATTACCGTCGAACTTCCCCGGGACAAGTTCATCGTGATCACCGGGCTGTCAGGGTCAGGAAAGTCGACGCTCGCCTTCGATACCATCTATGCCGAGGGGCAGCGCCGCTATGTCGAGTCCCTCTCTGCCTATGCACGCCAGTTTCTCGGGCTGATGAGCAAGCCCGACGTGGATGCTATCGAGGGCCTCTCCCCCGCCATCTCCATCGAGCAGAAGAGCACCAGCAAGAATCCCCGGAGCACGGTGGGGACGGTCACCGAGATCTACGATTATCTCCGGCTGCTATATGCGCGGATCGGAGTCCCGTACTGCCCGGAGCACAACATCCGGATCGAGGCCCAGTCCCCGGAACGGATCGCCAACCTGATTGCCGTGGACACGAACGGGATGGTTACCATCCTTGCTCCCGTGGTCAGGCAGAAGAAAGGGACCTACCAGCAGCTCGTCAGGGATCTGAACCGCGAGGGGTACATGCGGGTCAGGATCAACGGGGAGATCCGGAGGACCGACGAGGAGTTCACCCTCGAGCGTTACCGGAAACACGATATCGAAGTGGTTATCGACCGGCTGGAGGTCACAGACCGGGCCAGGCTGGTCGAGGCCTGCGAGAACGCGCTTGAAAAATCAGGAGGACTGCTCATCTCCATCGATGAATCGGGCAGGGAATCGCTCTTCTCTTCCACCATGGCCTGCCCGGTCTGCGGCATGACCTTCGAAGAACTCCAGCCGCGGATGTTCTCCTTCAACAGCCCGTTCGGCGCCTGCGAGGAGTGCAACGGGCTTGGCTTCAGGATGGACTTCGATCCCGACCTCATCATCCCGGACAGGAGCCTCTCCATCGCTGACGGCGCAGTTGCCCTCTACCGTAACTTCCTGGACGGGTACCGGAGCCAGTACCTTGCTGCAGTGGCCCGTCACCACGGGTTTTCCATCTTCACCCCAATAAAAGACCTGACAGAGGATCAGTACAATGCAGTCATGTTCGGGTCATCCGATCGTATCCGGTTCTCGATGCGGGCGAGGAATGGCGATGCCCACTGGGCGCATACCGGGGAGTGGGAAGGGCTTGTCCCACAGTCCGAGCGGCTCTACCACCAGACCCAGTCCGAGTACCGGAAACGCGAGCTCGAAAAGTTCATGCGCGTCTCGCCCTGCACGGTCTGCGGGGGAAAGCGGTTGAAGGCAAAGATCCTGGCGGTGAGGATCCACGACCGGTCGATCGTCGATATCACGGATCTCCCGGTCACCTCCTGTATCCGGTTCTTCCGCAACCTCGACCTGACCGAGAAGGAGCATGAGATCGCCCGCCAGATCCTCAAGGAGATCACCAGCCGCCTCGATTTCCTGGAAAAGGTCGGGCTCGGCTACCTCACCCTCTCCCGGAACGCCGGAACGCTCTCCGGCGGCGAAGCCCAGCGGATCCGCCTCGCCACCCAGATCGGGTCAAACCTGATGGGTGTCCTCTACGTCCTCGATGAACCCTCCATCGGGCTCCACCAGAAGGACAACCAGAAGCTGATCGATACCCTCCGCCGCCTGCGCGACCTCGGAAACACCCTGGTGGTGGTCGAACACGATGAGGATACCATCCGGGGCGCTGATTACGTCGTGGATATGGGACCGGGTGCGGGTCTCCACGGGGGCCATGTCGTGGCAGAAGGGACCCCTGCCCAGATCGCCGCAAACAGGGCCTCGCTGACCGGGCAGTATCTTGCCGGGACGCTTGCCATCGAAACCCCCCTGCAGCGGCGACCGCATGAACGGTGGCTGCGGATCACCGGATGCAGGGAGAACAACCTGAAGGATATCACGGTCGAGATCCCGCTCGGCGTCTTCACCGTAGTGACGGGTGTTTCGGGGAGCGGGAAATCGACGCTCATCTACGACACCCTGTACCATGCCCTCCAGAATAAGCTCTACCATTCCCGGGTCACTCCCGGTGCATACCGGAGCCTCGAGCTCGATTCCGCTATCGACCGGGTTATCGTCATCGACCAGAGCCCGATCGGCAGGACCCCGCGGAGCAACCCGGTCACGTACACCAAGGTCTTCGATGAGATCCGCCGTGTCTTTGCCGAGACGAAAGAAGCGAAACTCAGGGGTTACAAGCCGGGTCGGTTCTCTTTCAACCTGAAAGGCGGGCGCTGCGAAGCGTGCGAAGGCGATGGCCTGATCAAGATCGAGATGAACTTCCTCCCCGATGTGTACATCGAGTGCGAGGAGTGCAGGGGGAAGCGCTACAACCGGGAGACCCTGGAGGTAAAGTACAAGGGAAAATCCATCGCCGATGTACTGGACATGACCGTTGAAGAAGCCTTCCAGCTCTTCGCCAACATCCCCTCCATCCGCCACAAGCTCGAGACCCTCTCCGCCGTCGGGCTCGATTACATCAAGCTCGGCCAGAGCTCGACCACCCTCTCGGGTGGGGAGGCCCAGCGGATCAAGCTCACGAGGGAGTTATCCAAGAAAGCCACCGGCAGGACCCTCTACCTCCTGGATGAACCAACAACCGGCCTTCATTTCCACGATGTGAAGAAGCTGATCGCCGTCCTGAACAGGCTGGTCGACAAGGGAAACACCGTCGTGGTCATCGAGCACAACCTCGATGTGATCAAGTCAGCGGACTATATCATCGATCTCGGGCCGGAGGGAGGAGATGAGGGTGGATCTGTGGTCGCCACCGGGACTCCCGAAGAAGTGGCCTCGAACGGGGAGAGTTATACCGGGCTCTTCCTGAAGAAGATGCTGGCTCGACCATGAACGCTCCATCGTCCCTCCCGCATGCTCCCGGTTGTTACCTCTTTATGGACGGTGATGGCGGGGTCCTGTACGTGGGCAAGGCAAAAGACCTGAACAGGCGGGTGGCAAGCTACTTCCGGAGGAGCGGGCACGAACAGAAGACCGCGATGATGCTATCCGCCGCAACAGCGCTCGACTTCATCATCACCGGATCCGAGGTCGAAGCCCTCATCCTCGAAAATACCCTGATCAAGAAACACCAGCCACGGTTCAACATCAACCTGCGGGATGCAAAACAGTACGCGTATATCGAACTGACCGCCGAGCCCTTTCCTGCCATCAGGATTGCCAGGAAGGCGGTTGGGGATGGTCAGTTCTTTGGTCCCTTCGTCTCGGCTGCCGAACGTGACTATATCCGCGATGTTGTGCGCAAGACCTTTCGCCTGCGGACCTGCAGGAAGCTCCCGAAACGGGCCTGCCTCCGCTATCATATCCATACCTGCAGCGCACCGTGTATCGGTGAGGTGACCGGGGAACGGTATGACGATGCCGTCCGGAAAGCCTCGCTGGTCCTGAAGGGGAAGACAGGGGAGCTCCTGGCCTGCCTCCGGGAAGAAATGGGAGAAGCTGCGGCATCAGAGCAGTTCGAGCAGGCCCTCATGCTCCGGGACCAGATACGGGCGCTCGAACGCCTATCCGAGCGGCAGGATATCGCCCGGAGAAAGAGAGGTGACGAAGACATCATCAACTATGCCGTCCATGCAGGGACCGTCCACCTCATGCTCTTCAACGTGTTCAGAGGGACGCTCGGGAACAAGAGTGAGTATTCCTTCGACTGGCACCCTGATTTTCTCGAAGAGTTCCTGGTCCAGTACTACTCCGAGAACCCGGTCCCGTCAGAGGTGGTTATCCCGGACCCTGCCGGTGATTCGATCGGGGAGTTCCTCGCGGTGAGGAAGGGAGGGAAGGTGACCGTCACCGTCCCGAAGATGGGAGCCAAAAAACGCCTCCTCGACCTGGTTGCCACAAATATCGAGGCCGTATCCCTGGGCGGCCACGCAAAGATCCTCGAGCTCCAGGAAGCCCTCACCCTTGACTCTCCTCCTTCAGTCATCGAATGTTTCGATATCTCACATCTTTCAGGTTCATCGGTTGTGGGGGCAATGGTCAGGTTCAGGGACGGCAGGCCGGACAAGAAGGGTTACCGGCGGTTCCGGATCAGGACCATCGATCGAATCGATGACCCGGCTTCGATTGCTGAAGTGGTCAGGCGGCGATATACCCGCCTGGTGAAGGAAGGCGGTGAACTTCCCGATCTCATCCTCATCGATGGAGGAAGAACCCAGATGCATGCTGCACAAGGCGAGCTGAATGCCCTCGGCCTTGGTGTCCCGGTCATTGCCCTCGCCAAGAAAAACGAGGAGATTTACATTCCTGGACGGGCATTCCCCCTCCCTGTCTCGAAGAAAGAGAAGGGGTCCCTCTACCTCCAGGAGATCCGGGATGAGGCCCACCGGTTCGCCATTGCCTACCACCGGCTGCTGCGTAAAAAGGAGGCGGTCCCATGACCGGCTTCTCGCTTCATGCCCCGTTCCAACCCCGGGGTTCCCAGCCCGAGGCTATCGAAAAACTGGTGGAAGGGCTGGAAGGAGCCGAGCGATTCCAGACCCTGCTCGGGGTGACCGGTTCGGGTAAGACCTATACCATGGCAAACGTGATCGCCCGGGTGCAGAGGCCGACCCTGGTCATCGCCCACAACAAGACGCTGGCTGCCCAGCTCTGGAATGAATTCAAAGAATTCTTCCCTGGCAACAGAGTCGAGTACTTCGTCTCGTACTACGACTACTACCAGCCCGAGTCCTACATCCCCCAGCGGGACCAGTACATCGAGAAGGATGCCCAGATCAATCCCAGGATCGAGCAGCTCCGGCTCTCAGCCACGGCATCGGTCCTCTCCCGGCCCGATGTAATCATCGTCGCCTCGGTCTCCTGTATCTATGGCCTGGGCCGGCCGGAGCACTACCGGAACATGGGGTTCGAGCTCGGTGTGGGGGACCGAATCAGAAGAAATGACCTCCTTACAAGCCTGGTCGCCAGTCTCTACGAGAGAAACGATGTTGAACTCATCCCCGGCAGGTTCAGGGTGAAGGGGGATACCATCGACCTGGTCCCGGGGTATGCAAACAACATCATCAGGATCGAGCTCTTCGGGGACGAGATCGATCGGATCACGGAAATCGACCGGACAACCGGGGACCTGGTGGAGAAGATGCGTTATTTCCACGTCTTTCCTGCCCGGCACTATGTCATTCCCCCTGAACTCCAGAAACTGGCTCTTTCCTCGATTCGGGAAGAACTGGACCTGCGACTCCCTGAGCTCGGAATGCTTGAATCGCACCGGCTCGAACAGCGGACACTCTATGATCTTGAAATGATCGAAGAGACCGGAACCTGCAAGGGGATCGAGAACTATTCCCGCCACTTCGACTTCAGGAAACCAGGGGAGAAACCCTACTGTCTCCTCGATTACTTCCCGGAGGATTTCCTCCTCTTCGTTGACGAGAGCCACCAGACCATCCCCCAGCTCCACGGGATGTACAGGGGGGACCGGTCACGGAAGGAAGCCCTCGTCGACTATGGTTTCCGTCTCCCGAGCGCGTTTGACAACCGTCCCCTGATGTTCCGCGAGTTCGAGCAGTACATGCGCCGGGTCATCTTCGTCTCGGCCACCCCAGGGCCATACGAGCTTTCTGTCTCATCACGGGTGGTCGAGCAGATCATACGCCCGACCGGGCTCGTCGACCCCGTGGTCGAGATCCGGCCGATAGCAGGCCAGACCGATGATGTGATCCGTGAGATCGGGATCGCCGTAGGCCACGGGGACCGGACCCTGCTGACCACGCTCACCAAGCGCCTGGCTGAGGAGCTGACCGAGTTCCTGGCCCGGCAGGGGATACGGACCCGCTACCTCCACTCCGAGATCGACACACTGGAGCGGACCGAGATCATCCGGCAGCTCCGCCTGGGCAGGTTCGATGTCCTGGTGGGGATCAACCTGCTGCGCGAAGGGCTCGACATCCCGGAAGTGGGATTCATCGGCATCCTCGATGCCGACAAGGAAGGATTCCTCCGCGATGCCCGAAGCCTCATCCAGATCATCGGACGGGCGGCACGAAACATCAACGCGAAAGTGGTTCTCTACGCCGATTCAGTCACCGATTCCATTCGGACGGCAGTCACGGAGACCGAGCGGAGGAGGGCTCTCCAGGTGGAGTACAACCGGGTCCACGGCATCGTGCCCGAGACCATCATCAAGGCCATCCCCGAAAAGGAGGCTGACCTGAAAGATACGAAACACATCCCCCGCCAGGATATCCCGGACCTGATCATAGAACTCGAGGCGAAGATGAAGATAGCCGCAGAGAACCTCGAGTTCGAAGAGGCTATCCGCATCCGGGACAGGGTTCGGAACCTGAAGGAGCGGCAGGAACAGGAACGCTTGCCGGGAATCCAGAAAAGGAAATAGGGGAAAACCCAACCCTATCAGGGTGGGAATTCCAGAACGTTGATATAGTTGGTTTTCACAACCTCGCTGGTCGAACCGTACGCATCGGTAATGTTGAGCGTGACGTTGTAGAGGCCGGGTTCATTTATGGTATATAGCTCCTGGCTGTCACCGGGATTCAGGACGATGACACTCAGTCCCTTGTTGATCACCCAGTACCGCTGCACCGGTTGGCCCACCGATGTATCAGTAAGGGCAACCGTGAGCGGTGCCGATCCCGTGACAGGATAGGCGTAGAAGTCTGCTTTAAGGGGAGACTTCACCACGATGGTCTTTGTTACCGAACTGCTCGCCATAAGATCATGCACGGAGAGTGTGACAGCATAGGTCCCGGGGTTCTGATAATTATGGATTGGGTTTCTCTCGTTCGTGACGAAACCGTCACCGAATCTCCAGGAGAAGCTGAGCGGTTTTCCGATTGACCGGTCGGTGAAGGCAACGGTGAGGGGAGCAACCATGTCATTGTTGCTCACCGTGAAGTCGAAGTCGGCCATCAAGTCCTGGTTCACCGTGATATAACCCTCTTTCACTTCGGTGCTGCTACCGGCGCTGTTGGAGACCGTCAGCTGCACGGAATAGACGCCTGGTTTGGTAAAGACGTGGACAGGGTCCTGCTCGGTGATCCCTCCATCATCTCCAAACTTCCATGACCAGCTGGTGGGAGAACCCTGGGAAATGTCGGTGAACTTGACCGCAAGAGGAGCGATCCCCACCGTCCGGTTGGCGGTGAACGCTGCCACCGGGCGCGAAGTCACCTTGACAAGGTCTGTCCTTGTGACAGTGTCTGACCCGGCCTGGTTATATGCGGTCAGTGATACAGTATAGTTCCCGGCTTTCTGGTAGAGGTGGTAGGGATTCTGCTGGGTGGAGAATCCACCATCGCCGAAAGTCCAGAACCACTTAACCGGTTTTCCACTCGAGGTATCGGCAAATTGCACCAACAACGGTACGGATCCATTCACTGGTTCGGCGGTGAAATTCGCGACCGGAGTTGACACTACGGTGATAAATGCTTGCTTTACAAGCTGGGCTGATCCGCCCCTGTTGGTCACCTGGAGGAGGACCGTATACTGCCCGGGTTCCTGGTAGGTGTGCACCGGGTTCTGTTGATCGAGTCCCGCCACGGTCGTACCATCACCGAAGTTCCAGAGCCATAGACTCGGGCTGTTTGTTGACTGGTCAGTAAACCGGACTGTCAGCGGTGCTGTACCGAAGAGCGGGTCTGCCGTGAACTCAGGGACCGGTTGAGGCTGCGTGATTTCAAATCCTGACCCGAGCGTGCCGGATTTCGGACCGGGGTTGATTACCACGACGTTCCATCTTCCGGGTTCCCTTCCCGTGAGATTAAACGTACAGGTGATCTTTGTCCGGCTTTCAACGTTAACAGAAGTTGCGGTGATGGGTTCCTTGCCCGTCTTTATAAGATGTACCGTAGCACCGTCAAGGAACCCGGTGCCGGTGAGAGAGCAGTTCAGGGCCCCGGTGTCATTCGCACCCCTGTTGGGAGAAATACTGCTCACGGTAGGATTCGGGTTCTCAATGGTGAAGGCGTTTGTGCGGATGCCGACCTGGGAATCTGTATTGACCACCACTACGTTCCATGGACCCGGTTCCCTTCCCGCGAGGTTGACCTGGCAGGTAATCTTGTTGGAACTCACAACCGTGATGTTGGTCGCAACGATGTCCGACTGGTTCATTTTTGTCAACCTGACTGCTGCTCCAGGCAGGAATCCGCTCCCGGAGAGATTGGTGATGAACAGCGTACCGTTATTGTAGCCTGACGAGGGAGTGACAGACTGTGGTGCTGGTGCAGGGTAACGTATGGCAAACCCGCCATGAAGAATCCCCTGCTGTCCGTCGTCATTAATGACCACAATGTCCCAGTCCCCGGTCTCTGCACCTGCAAGGTTAAATGTACAGGTGATATGTCCGGGACCTGCTACGGTAACCCCTGTTCCCTGTATGGCGGTCTTGCCGGGTTTCACGAGCCTCACGGTCGCACCCGGCCTGAATCCGGTTCCTGAAAGGCTGGTGATGGTTACCGGGCCGGTATTGACCCCCGAGACAGGGTCAATCCCGGTTATTTCAGGGGCGGCCGGGTAGGAAATAAGGAACCTGTCTGCCAGGACCCCGGAGAGCCTGTCGGTATTGGTGACGACGACGTCCCAGAACCCGACTTTCGCATTGGTCAGATCAAAGAAGCAGAAGATGGTAGTCTGGTTCTCTACCACCGGTTTCCCTTTGGCAGGAATGTCAGGCTGCCCGTCCCGGGCAAGCTTCACCTCCGCTCCATCGAGGAACCCTGTCCCGGTCAGGGTGATAATCCCCGTATTGCCGTCATTGCTTCCCCTGTCGGGTGATGCATCGCTCACAAATGGTGCCGGGTTATTCACGGTGAAGGCATCCGAAACGCTGTCTGACTGCTCGTCAGGATTGGTAACGACCAGGCTCATGGGCCCGGCCGTTATCCCGGAGAGATCGAACGTGCAGTTGATTGTCGTCGGAGTAACCGCAGATACTGCAGCCGGGACGGTGGCCCCTCCGGCCCTGGTCAGGTTGACTGTAGCCCCGGGGAGGAAGGAGTGCCCGGTCACCACTGCCGAAAAGACATCTCCCGCTGTCCCTGATGGGGGAAAAATCCCCGTGACGGATGGCGCGGGATGGACAATCCTGAACGAATCCGGCAACTCATCCTCCTGGAAATCCGGGTTTGTCACCCGGAGACTCCATAAACCTGGTTTCGCCCCGGACAGGTTCACTGTGCAGGAGATGCGTTCCGGGGATTCCACGGTCACGGGAAATGCCGCGATATCCGGTTCCTCGGAACGGAAAAGGGTGACCGTGGCTCCGTCAAGAAATCCAGTCCCCGAGAGATTGGTGATATTCATCGTCCCGGAATTTAGGCCGATTTTGGGAGTCACCGCAGAGAGGGTGGGTGCCGGGTAGGTTATCGTGAATGCCCTGGCAAGGGTTGCCGACTGCCTGTCCCTGTTTGTGACGACAACATTCCAGGTCTCCGCCTCTGCACCGGAGAGGTCAAATTCGCAGGTGAGCATGGTCGAGCCGATGACGTCCACCGAAGTACCCGGTATGTCAGGCTGGTCGGTACGGGTCAGTTTTACCGTAGCGTTCGGCTGGAACCCGGTTCCCGAAAGCCCGGTAATTGCAACCGTGCCGCTGTTCTCCCCTTTTGTCGGGGTAATCCCGGTCACATTCGGCGCTTCGGGATAGAAGATGGAAAAGCCGGCAGGGTAGGTATCGGACTGACCATCAGGATTTTTCACCACAACGTTCCATGCTCCGACCTCTTTGCCGATGAGATCAAAGAAGCAGAGGATCCTGGTTGGCGTGACGATAGGTTCGTCTATGGTGGTGATGTTCGGCTCCCCGTCACGGGTCAGGACAACGCTCGCACCATTCCTGAAGTGTATTCCGGCAAGGTTGGTGATCCCGATGACTTCATCGTTCTTTCCAGAATCCGGTGAGATACCGAACACCGATGGTTTCGGATAACGGACCGTGAAATTCTCGGCCCACGTCGCGGATTGACCATCGCTATTGGTGACCACAACATCCCAGTCGCCGGTTGCCGCACCGGTCAGGTCGAACTGGCATTCAATCTTGGTCGGGTTGACCACGACCACGCTGGTGCCGGAGATGTTGGTAGAATCCTTTTTTGTAAGGACAACCCCGGCTCCCGGGAGGAAATTGGCACCGGCCAGGCTGGTAATCGAGATGGTCCCGGTATTTACTCCCTCATCCGGTGTGATGGCGGTGATGACTGGTGCGGGATTCCGGACCGAGAACCCGCCAGCCAGAACAGCTTCTTCAGCATCGGTATTATTCACAACGACTACATCCCAGTCACCTGCTGCTGCACCTTCGAGATCAAACACACAGGTGATCCTTGTCGGCCCTACCCACGTGACATACTGGCCCGTGATATTGGTCTCCTCGGGAAAAGTGAGCCTCACGCTGGCGGCTTCCGGGAAGTCCGTCCCTGACAGGTTGGTGATGAATACCGTCCCGGTATTGACCCAGGTGTCAGGGGTGATGCCGGTCACTGCAAATGTCCCGGAAACCGGGAGCACCAGCAGGGTGGCTGCCAGCATCACTAGTGCTATCTGCAGTACCCCTTTCATGTTCATGTGAACACCTCATCATGCATGTGAGTATACATTCGCCAATCATGAAATGAGACCCGAATCAGCCTTCAAATTCATGATATAAATGTATTCATCATATCGTCTCATGTAATGTATATAAACATTTCCCTTGAAGATGATGGAAAATTAGGCTTTTTTCGCTTTTATGCGCCATCTTTGGAGATAAAATTCCAATATACAGGAAGTTGCTGCAGCAACTTCACGATTAATGGTCAGGTCTGACATTGTTAGACAATTGAATCGATATGTGCAAATTTCAGAATTTATACAATGTAGCTTAACAATTTATACAAGATAACTGAGTAACGAATGGCGTTAAAATACCAGAATCAACGGGAACCTGTGGTAAAAAGGAAATATCCGCCATATTTCTTTTAAAAAAAATTCGTATCCTTCAGTGCTGTAATCCGAAATTAAAGGTCATGATGGTGAGGTATCAAACCCGGAATGAACATCCGGCCAGTACATATCAGCTTTACCCCTTGCAGGCCCACAGGAATGAGAAGGCATTTCTCTCACGTTGGAAGCCTGGAGACCGGTAATTTCTCTTTATTCGTTCCAGGAGCGATGAGAGGCAGTAATCGGTTGTGTTGATCTGGATAAAAATTGTAAAAAATGATTAGGTGCTGGACCGGTAAACGCACTACAGTTTCGGTCTGGTCTTCAGGGCCTGGACCAGGAGCTCCACGGCATTCTCGATATCGGTGGGATCCAGAACTTCTACCGGTGAGTGGATATACCGGGTGGGAACCGAGAGGGTGGTACTGGGTATCCCTCCCCGTTCGAGGTGGATTGCCGTGGCATCCGTGGTCCCACCCGATCCAACCTCAAGCTGGACAGGGATGTCATGCTTTTTGGCTGTATCCTTCAGCCAGGCCACCATCGCCCTGCTCGCGATCAGCCCCCGTCCACTGGCATCAGCGATGGTGATAATGGGGCCTTTCCCCAGCTCCACCGGGACATCTTTCTGGTCGATGCCGGGGTGGTCACCGGGAAAGGTGACATCAGTTGCCACCGCACAGTCCGGATCGATGGAATAGGCGCTCGTCCGTGCCCCTTTCAGCCCGACCTCTTCCTGGACTGTAAAAACTCCGTAAATGGTGAATGGCGACCTGACCTTCTGGAGGGTCCGTACCAGCACCGCTACCCCGGCCCGGTTATCAAAGGCCTTGCCGGTCATGCGGCCGTTGACGAGCTCAACAACCTGCCGGTCCATCGTACCCGGAGTGCCGATCTCGATTCCGGCCGCTTCTGCCTCTTCACGGTCCCTGGCCCCGATATCGATGAAGAGATCATCGACCTTCACCCCTTTCTTCCGCTCTTCCTCGTCCATCTTGTGAGGCGGTTTTCCCCCCAGGACCCCTGGAACAGGGCCCTTTGCACCATGCAGGATGACCCGCTGGTTGTAGAGGGTTGGAGGATACCACCCTCCAAGTGTTACAAACCGAAGAAAACCTTTTTCGTCGATCGATTTGACCATCAGCCCGATCTCATCAGCGTGGGCCGCGAGCATGACCTTGAAGTCGTTTCCTTTTTTGACCGTTATCAGGTTGCCGAGCGGATCATCGTGAATCTCGTCAACATGGTTTTTCAGTTCGCGCTTTACAATAGCCATCACGCTCCCTTCACTTCCGGAAAGGCCGTGGGCATTGGAGAGTTTTTTCAGCAATTCCCGTACCATCATCATTCACTCCGTGCAGCCCGTATACGTTCCACGGCAGTCTGCAGGTCGCTTCGCGAGGCTGCATAGCTCAATCTTGCATACTCCGGTGCATTGCAGCCGAATGCCTCACCGGGAACTATAACTACCCCCTTCCCGAGAATCCTGTTGATCAGGTGCTTTCCAAGGGGAGCAAAGAGGTAGAAGGCGCCCTGGGGACAGGGAAACACGATTCCCATCTCCCTCAATGCTCCGTAGAGGAAGTCACGCCGCCACCGGTACTCGTCGCGCATGAGACCGACACAATCCTGAGGTCCGGTGTATGCGGTGAGCGCCGCATACTGGGATATCGAAGTGGCACAGGCCTGCGCATACTGGTGTACTTTCAGACACTGCTCCGTGATTTCTTTCGGGCCGGCAAGGTACCCGAGCCTCCATCCGGTCATGGCATAGGTCTTGCTTGCGGCATTCACGGTGATGACATTCTCACCGAAACGGGCAGCGCTCCAATGGGTCCCTTCATAAATGAAGTGCTCATACACCTCGTCACTAACAACGGTTACGCCGGCATCATTGGCGTATTCAACGAGCGCCCTGATGGACTCCTCTGTCTCGACCGCCCCTGTCGGGTTCCCGGGTGAATTGAGAACAAAGATCCTGGCCCCATCAAGCCGGGTCTTCGCCTCCTCGAGATCGATCCGGAGCTCTGCATCAAGAGGTACCCCCTCTGGCCTTCCTCCCGCGAGGAGTGCCAGCGACCCGTAGGACACAAACCCCGGGTCTGCAAACAGCACGCGGTCGCCATCCTCGATCAGGGCGTGCATGATGATATGGAGGGCTTCGCTCGCACCGGCGGTTACAATAATCTGGTCGGGCTGGTACTCCAGCTTATTCTCATCCCTGAACTTGCGGGAGAGAGCTTCCCTGAGTTCCGGGATACCCATGTTCGAAGTGTACCCGGTCATCCCATCCCGGATGGCCCTTATCGCGCCCTCCTTGATGTGATCGGGGGTATCGAAATCAGGCTGGCCGAGCCCCATGTTGATCGAACCTGGTCGCGCCGCTTCGAACAGTTTCCGGATCCCTGATATCTCGATGCCGAGGCATCGTTTCGCAATGCGGAAGTCCTTCATACCATCTCCTACTCGATATTTGCATGCCGGTTCTTCAGTTCTTTCTCATCCACCATGGAAACCTCCATCAGCTGGGAGATGCAGGCATCTGCAAAGACCATTGCCGCAGTTTCAAAGAGGGTTCCCAGCGGTGCAAAGGACTTGTGTTCACCGGTCATCTGGCGCACCTCGAATTCGGCAGTCTCGTCCCTGATCTCGTCCCGCTGTTTCTCGATGATTACCATGACATCGGCAATACTGCCGATCCTTGATTGGCGGTTCGACGTGATGAGGGCAACCCTCCCCCCGATATCTTTCGCCGTCTCTGCGATATCGGCGATGGTCTTGGTGCGGCCCGAACCCGAGAAGACGACCAGGAGGTCATTTCTTCTCATCGCGGGGGTGATGGTTTCGCCTACCACGAAAGCCGTCAGGCCGACCTGCATCAACCGCATGGCGAAGGCCTTGGCTACGAGGCCCGACCGCCCGGCACCCATGACATAGATGCGGTCGGTGGTGAGGATTTCATGGATGAACGCATCGATCTCCCTGTCCTGGATGCGATCGGCAGTGGCCCGGATCTGTGATGCCATCTGCCGCATCATATCCTGCACTCCCTTCTTGTGCGTCATTTCGGATCAGGATATTCCCGCAAACTACATGACGATTTCGCAGATGACCTGGCCGCTGCTCATGGTTTATATGCGCCCAGGAGCAAACCTTTCTCTGAAACCGGCAGGCAGGACAGGGGCCCGCTTAAAAAAGGTTGCGAACTCCATGAGCTGTGAACCATACTTTTCAGATGGGACATTTACCTTGAATCACGGTGACTGCACAAGGATGCTGAAGGCCTTGCCCGACAGGTCGGTCGACCTCGTCTTCGCTGATCCGCCCTACAACCATGCAGGGAGGCGGGCGCCGGTTGACAGGGTAGACCGGGATGCCAGTTCCGGGATTGAGGAAGATTTCCGGTTCCACGAGAGCTTGATCCGGGAGTGCAGGAGAGTCCTCAAGGAGAACGGCTCGATATGGATCAACGGGATATACCATTCCATCTACTCCTGCGGTTTTGCTCTCCAGGAGAGAGGATTTCATATCCTGAACTACATCTGCTGGTACGAACCTAGCGCTCCACCAAACCTCTTCATCCGGCATTTTGCCGTCAGCAACAAAACCCTGATCCGGGCCCTTAAAGAACGGGACTCACGGCACACCTTCAACTGCGAGCTCCTCAAGACCGGTGGCCGGACCGGGGGCAACCTGAAAAAGGCGGGCCGCCAGATGAGAACTGTGTGGAGCGTCCCCTCACCGCGAGGACGGGAGAAGCGCTCCGGGCGCCATCCCACCCAGAAACCCTGCTCCCTGTTGAAGCGGATTATCCTTGCCTCTTTGCGTGAACATGGAATTGTGCTCGATCCCTTCACCGGCAGCTCCGCCATGTGGCTTGCCGCCTGTGCGACCTGGAGGCGGTTTATCGGTATCGATACCGGGCAGCAGTCCCTCGGCCTGTCCATCTCCCGGTATCGCGATTCCACCTGGTCGCGACAGGAGAATGGCAAAGAGGCCCGCCACCGAAGAAAGAACATAGTGTGATGTACGATGCGATCCCGCTCCGATCTCTCCGCCCTGGCATATGAAATTCTTGACCGGGAATACCCGGCCCTGGAAGCGCTCTACCGGGAGTTCCATGTTCATCCCGAGCTCTCAGGACAGGAGGAGTGGACGTCACGCCACCTTGCCGGAAAGCTTCGTGATGCAGGCTACGAGGTCACCACCGGGATCGGGGGGACAGGGGTGGCTGCACTCCTTCACAACGGTGAAGGGCCGGTCCTGATGATCAGGGCCGATATGGACGCCCTGCCGATCAGGGAGGAGACGGGGCTCCCCTGGCAGAGCCGGGCGCGGATGAAGGATGCCCGTGGTAACGAAGTGGACGTCATGCACGCCTGCGGCCATGATGTCCACATGACCGCACTCGTCGGGGCAGCCCGGGCGCTCGCTGCCCTGACCTTCTCGTGGAAGGGGACGCTCATGCTGATCGGTCAGCCATCCGAGGAATCGGCATCCGGTGCGGCCCGGATGATCGCCGACGGCCTGTACACACGGTTCGCCCGGCCGGACGCTGCCATTGCCCTGCACGTGGCTCCCGAACTTCCCCCGGGATATATCGGCTACCGGGAGGGTATGATATCTGCCGGTGGAGAATCGCTAGACATGGTGATCCGGGGCATCGGTGGCCATGCAGCCCATCCGGAGACGACCCGCGATCCGGTGGTGCTCGCAGCACAGGTCATACTCGCTCTCCAGACCATCATCAGCCGGGAGATCGCAGCAACCGAGATGGCCATCCTGACCGTTGCAACGGTTCACGGGGGATCGAAACACAATGCCATTCCCGATGAAGTTTCACTCCAGATCAACATTCGCTACTTTAAAAAGGAGACCCGTGACCGTCTCCTTACCGCCATCCGAAGGGTTGCAGACGGGGTTGCCAGGGCGGGCGGGATACCCCCGGATCGCCTGCCACGAATCACTATCCTGCCCGAATCGGTCCCGCCCATGGAAAACGATTCCGTGCTCACAGGGCGGGTTGCGGAGGCGTTCCTGCAAACGTACGGCCCGGACAGGGTCCGAAAGATCGAACCGGTCACCGGGAGCGAGGATTTCGGCATCTTTGGAATGGGGGACCCCCCTGTTCCGATCTGCTATTTCCGCGTCGGGTGTGGTGACTCCGGCGGTTACCTGCACAGCAGCTCATTTGCTCCTGGCACATCGGTTATCAGGGATGCTGCCCATGCCCTGATTATCGCAGCGCTGGAAATCCTCTCTCCAGGAACCGACCTGTCTTATCCAGCAGGGTCATAGTGCCTGGTATCCCCGAACGGAACAAGCTTGTCCCCTGAAAGGACCGAGACCGGCCCGTGCCCGCAGCAGAGGAGGCAGGATGTTCTGCCGTTTTCATATAACCCGGAAGATTCCCGTGCCAGGTCAAGCACCCTGGACCGTTCGTGCTTTGCCACTTCGCTGTCGACATTCACCGATGTTACCAGGATGACTGCGAGCGTGTTGTACGCTGCCCGGTCTGGCGTGAGGTGCCCGAAATTGATGACTGTATCTGCCGTGAAGAGGACCCCGATCTCCCTGCAGTACAGGTATACCTGGCCATGCAGGTGTCCACCAGGGCTTTCAAGCACTTCGAAGCGATACCTGCCGGCATCCACCATCCCGATAACAGGGAATCCTGCCCGGTAACCGAGCGGATCCGTGCTGAAGGGGATGAACCGTAGGGGCGGGGTGAACCGGGAGAAGAGGTTGATCATGGTCGTGTATATCTCTTCGAGGACCGATGTCTCGCTCCGCGATCCATAGGCGCGGTTTGCCGCCCGGATCACCTCCAGGGTCCCGGGGTGGAGCTGTGCCGGGACAGGGTATGCTCCGCCCGCACCGCAGTGGTCGGCATCACCGTGGGTGATGACCAGGGCCGATACCCTGCGGCTCCATCCTGGGATGAGCCCGTCGAGGAGCCGTACAATATCCTGCATATAAATACCGTAACCGGTATCCACCACGGTGATACCATCGGGCGTATCCATGAGGAAGATGTTCCCGCCACAGGGCGGCTGGATGCAGTGCAGGGTGAGATAGGGGGTCAGGGCCAGAGTCTGGATATCAGCATAGAAGCGATCACCGGTTGTCCCGGCAAGTGTTCTTCCTGTCTGGAGAAAGCTCTCGAAGATCGTCCTTGGGTCCTTGCCGAGATTCATCAGCTCCTGGACAGCATGGTTGATGTCTCCGAGGAACGAAAGGAGGAACGGTTCCTGTGAATCCCCGATTATTTCCCTGATCTGCTGGGCAAGGCGGAGATAGAAGACGGTATCGTCAAGCTTTTTCCCGGTACTGTCGTACTCGAGGATCTCAATCGGGTACCGTGATTTAAGGGTATCGAGGAGCCGCTCCGCAGCCGCATGTTCTTCAACGGACAGGGTAATGGTCATCCGGTCCGGATGCCGTCCCCGGTCGTCGAAATCTATGGCGCAGATGTTTGCCCGCGAAGAGGTGGTAACATCGAGAAAAGCGCAGAGTGCACCGGGTTCGTGGGGCAGGGGGAGGGAGAATCTGAGTACATGCAGGGGCTGGAGGGAATCCTGCAGGTACCCGAGTTCGGCAAGTCCATCCTCTATCCGGGCACAGGAATCATCGGGACAGGTTATTTCAAAGAATACGACACGGGGATCGATCCGCTGATCGAACTGGACGCGGTTGATATTACCCTGGTACCGGGTAATGAGGGCTACTGCGGAATGGAGTGCGCCGGGATCATTGGGCATTTTTGCGACGCAGGTATATTTTGCCATGGGATCCTCGCAAAAGAATAGATCTGCCGTAAAAGGACATCTTTGTTATCCCTAACCGGGAACCGGGCGGAGAGAACGGAGAGGGGGGAGGGAAGACCGCCCCGGCTACCCGTGACTGATCTCTTCGTGCTCGAGGAGGAGGGATCCGAAAATGATCTTTTCGAGCACCTGGGAGACGTATTTTATCTTCTGCGCCTGTTCCATGTCCATGTTCCGGTTGATATCCGAATAGACCTGGAGGCGAAGCAGGGCAAACCGGAGACGATCGAGATCCTCCTCGGAGAAGGCCATCGCCTTGCGGTAAATGAGCTCGAGAGAGGCCGGGAAGAGCTGGATATCGGCGAGGATTGCCAGGATGTCGTTATAAATATCGAGAGGGTCTCTGCCCCCCTCTATCACATCCCGGAGCCCCATTTCAGTCCTCAACCGCCCTGACGAGTTCTTCCATCACTGCATCCACGCTCTTCCAGGTAGGGCTGTCCTTGCTCCTGATGATAAAGGGACGGCCTTCATCACCGGCTTTCCTCATTTCCGGGTCGAACGGGATCGATCCCAGGAAGGGTACCCCCAGCTTATCGGCAATCTTCTTTCCGCCGCCACTGCCGTAGATGTCGATCTCCTTGTGGCAGTGTGGGCAGACCAGGGTACTCATGTTTTCGACGATCCCGATCACCGGGATGTCGAGCTTCTCGACGAATTTTGCTGCCTTGAGGGCATCCATGGTGGCGACATCCTGCGGTGTGGTGACGATGATCGCCCCGCGGACATTGGGCGCGAGCTGGATGATGGAGAGGGCTTCGTCTCCTGTTCCGGGTGGAAGGTCAACCACCAGGAAATCCAGTGAGCCCCAGTCCACTTCGGAAAGGAACTGGGAGATGGCGGTCATCTTCATCGGTCCACGCCAGATAACCGGTGTGCTGATATCAGGGAGAAGAAAACCCATGGAGACCACGGACAGGTTCCCGGTGACCTGTATCGGCTCGATCATGTTCCCGAGGGTGGTGAGTTTCTGGGTCTCGATACCGAGCATCTTCGGGAGGTTGGGGCCGTGGATATCGAGGTCCATCAATCCGGTCCTGTAGCCGTGAGCAGCCAGGGAAAATGCCAGGTTCACGGACACTGTCGATTTCCCAACGCCCCCCTTTCCGGAAAGCACGAGAATTACATGTTTCACATCGATATCTGCCTTCTTGGGAAGGCCTGCGGTCTTGCCTTTAGCCACATCGCAGGTCGCAGCACTAGGGCAGCTTTCGCACTGCTGGTCACATTCTTCAGGTGTGGGATTCTTCTTGTCAGCCATAAAAAGCCTCACTATTGCCTGTCATACTTTGTTGGGGGTATAAAAATAAAGATATATACCTGGGGGCAATACCACCCGCACCTCTGTAATTGTTCATCATCATTCCTGGTGCATATCAAGGACACGGTTGCAGAGACGATCTGCCCGCACGATGAGCGGGTGTTCCCGTGACACCGGCCGGAAGGTCACTCCCCGGAAATGCCGGGTGAGGGCCTGCGCCTCCTGGTAGAGAGGGCGCAATCGTGGCGAAGAGACCCGGTACGAACCGGTCATCTGCCGGACCATCAGCTCGCTGTCCGAATAGACCTCCAGGGACGTGGCTCCGAGGCGTCCAGCAGCAGTGAGCCCTGCGATGAGCGCCCGGTACTCGGCTTCGTTGTTCGTTCTCCTGCCAAGAAACCCTGAACCCTCTTCAACCACTTGGCCATCAATGGAAACCAGTACGTAGGCATACGCCGATGGTCCAGGGTTTCCCCGCGAAGCCCCGTCCGTGAAGCAGGCCAGAGTGCGGATGTTGTTTTGCTCCATCCTGCTCCAGCGTATCTTGCCATAGTATAATGGTTCTTTTCCCGGCCGGAAAGGAACGCCTAAATACCAGCCGGGGCGAATTCAGTCCATGGACAAGCTGGTCGTATCGCTCGATTTCCTTTCTTTTCCTCCCACCCATACCTGCGACGGGGGGAATGAATCCCCGCGTTTGCGGATAAAGGGGCTTGCGGCTGAATCGGTTGCCGTGATGGCCGTCAATCCTTTTCAGCGAACCTGCTGCTCGTTTTGTCCCTGGTTGATTTGGAACATCCCGCCCACCGGTGAAGTCCCCCGGGGGATCCCAAAAACCGGGACTGTGACCATGCCCGTTTCAGCGGTGCAGGGGCGTAACGACTTTGGAACTATCGGTTACGAAGGCCCGTGTCCCCCGCCCGGCTCGACCCACCGGTACACCTTCAAAGTATACGGCCTCGATACCCTCCTCGATCTCGGGCCTGGTGCAACCAAGGGCGACCTCGTCGGGGCGATGCTCGGCCATGTCTCCCAGTTCGGCGCCACAACGGCATTATATACGAGATAGCGACCCGGGCAGGACCCACGCTGAAAAACGGCTAAAAAAAGGTGACCGGGTTCAGTCAATATCGAGCTTCTTTTTTCCCAGCGCCTCGATATAGGGCAGTTCTTTTCCAACCTCGAAGAGTTGCGCTTTCTCGGGGGGGATCTCGACTTCGAAATTTGTGTAATCTTTCATGTCCATGAGGGTTGCCGTTGACCCGCTGACGGTGATAACCTGCCCGCTCTTCCGCTCGACAACCGGAACATAGGTCTTTGCAGAAACCGGCTGCACGATGGACCGTTTCACTCCGTCAAAGAGTCCGATGGCGTCGATCCGGGCTTTCGCCGCCCCGTGCTTACCGGGCTTCGAGATCGATATCCCGAGGATCTTGCAAGGTTCATCATCGATCACCACCCAACGGCCTTCTTTCAGCTTTCCCACTTCTGTCTGCTCTTTCATGGATCCACACTCATCATGAAGTATTTAATCTATCTGTATCGTATTAGATAAAATACACTCTACCGTTCACCCGGAATGCCAATGGACTTCTTCACCTGTTGCAATGAAATGGCCGACGCGGTTTCCGAGGCCATCGCTCCGCTCGTAGGTACTGTGAAAGGGGGAGTGAGAACCGGCATGGGGGCAGACGGTAGTCCGACACAGCTGATCGACCAGGTGGCAGAATCCTGCATCCTCGCGTACCTTGAAGAATGTCCCCTGGCGCGAACCCTCATCAGCGAGGAAGCGGGAAAGGTTAAACTTGACGGAGATGAAGGAACGCTTTTCCTGGACCCTGTTGACGGGACTTATAACGCAGTCGCAGGAATTCCCTTCTATGCGCTTTCCATCGCCTATGCAAAAGACGGCATAATCCGGGATGCATTTGTCCGTGACCTTGCAGGAGGGGAAACATTCAGTGCACAGAGAGGGAAGAAAGCATTTCTCGATGGAAAACCGATCACCGTGTCAACGACCATGGCTCTCGAACAGAGTGCGCTCTCGCTGTACGGGAGGAGGTTTGACCCGGCAGGGGTTCTCAGCCTTGGACAGAAAGTCCGCAGGTGGCGTCTCCTGGGGGCATCAGCACTCGAACTCTGTTACATCGGTTGCGGGAGGATCGATGGCTTCATCGACCTCCGCGGGACGCTGCGCGTGACGGATGCTGCAGCTGGAATGCTGGTCTGCACCGAAGCGGGAGGAGTGGTGAGCGATCTCGATGGAAAGCCCCTGGTATTTCCCGAGAAGGTGACCATCGGAAAATGCATGGTGGCGACAAACGGCGTGATGCACCAGAAGATCATCGAATATCTGAGGTAATGGCATGAAATTCCTGCTGGTCTCGCGGGTTGACAACCGCGAAGCGCTCTCGTTTACGGAGTCGCTGGGAACTAGGATGAAGGGTACCGGGCACAGGGTCTTTTTCGAGGAAGAGACTGCAGCAGCCATCGGCATAGCCGGGATCCCCTTCGCGGGGGCAGACCCCGACCTGGTTGTCATCGTCGGCGGTGATGGTACTATCCTGCTCACGGTGCAGAAGATGCCGCGGCAACTGCCCATCATCGGGATCAACTGGGGGGAGGTCGGTTTCCTTGCCGATGTGGAACCGGCTGACGCAGCGGATATCCTTCTCGAGATATCTGATGGTTTTTCAATCGAGCGGAGGATGCGGCTCTCGTTCATGGTCGAAGGGCGGCATGTCGGGGATGTCCTGAACGAGGCCCTGGTGGTGACCAGCCGGCCGGCAAAGATGCTCTCGTTCGGCGTAATCATCGATGGTGTCCTGTCCGAGCACTTCAGGGCTGATGGACTCCTCGTCAGCACGCCCACCGGTTCAACCGCGTATGCGATGAGTGCCGGCGGGCCGATCGTCGATCCCCGGATTGAAGGAGTGTTGCTGGTCCCTCTGGCGCCCTACATGCTCTCCTCGCGTCCCCATGTCATCAGCAGTGACCGGAACCTCGAAATCCGGCTGGAGAGCGCGAAACCGGCCACCATGGTCCTCGATGGACAGAGGAGTATCGACCTTGGTTGCCAGGCAACCATCGTGGTCCGAAAATCGCGTGAACCGGCCCTCATCGTCGACATCGGACGCAATTTCTTTGAAAAGGTGGACCAGAAACTCCGGCGGCTTTGACGGAATAGACGATTTTATCAGCTCTTTTGCAGAAGATCGGTTCATACAGAAGTGATGATCCCATGTTGGAGAAGACTGACTATGCCGGGGCATCAAAAGTGCTTAAGACTTCCCTTGCCCTGAAATCTTCCCCTGTCGCACTCCGGTTTATCCATGCGAAGGACGATATCCCGGACGGAATAGAGAAACTGGACAGGACAATCCGGCACTGCATGATGGTGACGTTGGCAGGAAAGGAAGGCAAGATTTTCTACACCACCGATGAGAACCACGAGTGCTACGGTGGTGCCTGGGCTCTCGGCCTCCGGGAGCTTTCCCAGAGCCTGAAGACCGGTGACTTCTACTTCAAGCTTGGCAAGTTCGAGAGTCCCCCGGCGTGCAGGCGCACGATTTCCAGTGTTCCACACCTGGAATCCGGCTTCACCCATGCCATTCTCTACGCACCGCTTGAAAAAACCCCATTTATTCCCCATGTCATACTCATGGTTGCGCCCCCCCGCGTGATGCTGAAACTCGCCCAGGCAACGCTCTACCGGCTGGGAGGAAGGATCAAATCGGAGTTTTCCGGAATCCAGTCGGTCTGTGCAGACGTCACTGCGCAGACCTATCTCTCCGGAAGACCGAACTACTCACTGGGGTGTGACGGTTCACGGAAGTACTCCGGCATCCAGGATGACGAGATGGTGGCTGGGTTCCCGGCAGAGATGCTTCCCGAAGTGGTGGAAGCGGTGCAGATCGTGACCGCCGCCCCGGGGTCAAAAAAATAATTCCCCCATTTTTACATCTCGGTCCGCCCGGCAACTACCACGGAGATGTTGTCCCTGCTCCGTGCCAGGGCCGCCTCGATGAGCGCATTACAGACAGAAGGGATCGGTTCCGTTGCAGCCACGGCGAAAATCTCGTCCTCGGTCAGGCCATCGAGCAGCCCATCCGAACAGACCAGTATCCGGGCATTTCCTACCTGTATGCTGGTGATGTCTGCCTCGTCTCCTTTACGCCCGATGATGCGGGTCACGATATTCCGGAGGGGGTGGTGCTCAGCTTCATCCCTTGAGAGGAGCCCTTCTTCCACGAGTTCCTGGACCCGTGAGTGATCGCGGGTCAGCCGTTCCAGCTCTTCTCCGATCAGGTAGGCACGGCTGTCTCCGACGTTCCCGATGGTGCAGCATCCTTCCCCGCTGATCAGGGCAGCGACGAGCGTAGTCCCCATTCCCCTCAGGCCTTCTTCCTGTTCGGATATGGCAATGACACGGTTGTTCGTCTCCCGGAAGGCCATCTTCATCAGGGCCTCGAGCGATGCCAGGTCAGGTTCCGGGAGATGCAGCAACTGGTCATGGACGATGCCGCAGAGCGTCCGGACCGCCAGGCTGCTTGCCACTTCCCCTGCCGGATGACCGCCAAGGCCATCGGCCACCGCGAGCAGCAGGAATGATCCCATCGGGTGAGAGATCCTGAGTATTTCGCAGGCATCTTCGTTTTCTTGCCTGATGCCGGTGACAGAACGGCTGCAGGCATGGAACTGGTTACTGTCCATAGGGTTTTCTGCTCCGGGGAGGCTGCACTCTACCTAAAGGTTAAACACTGTTCCTCTTTTATCCTTTTGAGACGCTCCTCTCCCCCGGGCGTCATTTCCGTAGCACCAGTATCCTCCGGACCAGGCTCCGGTGAACCCGCTGGGAATAGGTGGCGACCACCTCCATCAATTCACCGGCCTGCCGCGAGATATCGCGGTGCGTGACCACCACCGCTCTCCTCCCCGGCATGAGCACCCGCCGTATCTCTTCGAGCGTACCACTGTAGAGGGTATCAATGCTTCCGGCCGCGATCGAGACCGACTGGCCATAAGGAAGGTCGGTTGCCACAGCATGGATGCCGGAGCTTCGGACCGGGAGAGCAGTGGCATCGGCCCGGAAAAAGAACCCCCCCGGAACGTTCTTCCTGCTTCCTGCCACCATGAGCGGGTCGATGTCACTTCCTGCACCCTGTGCACCGACCAGTTCGGCCTCGAGCACCATCCCGCCGGTACCACAGAATGGATCGAGCAGGATCTCCCCTGCCTGGACCAGGGAAATATTGACCAGCGCCCTGGCCATCCGGGGCATCATGACCCCGGGGTGGAAGAATGCCCGATCCCCAGGCCGTCGGCGACCAAAGGAGCCGCGATCGATCCTCAGGATCAGCCTGCCGAGATACCACCGTTCCCCTGAGCATACCGCGCGGTACTCGGTGTCAGGATTTTCCAGCCGGACCCTGCCTCCAATGAGAGAACCCATCAGGCGTTCGAGTTCCGGGGCTGGTCCAGTCATGGTGCACCCTTCCATTTTTTTCACCCGGGCTGCATAGGTTCCCCCAGTGCAGAGGGCCAGGTCTTTCAGCAGGCGGGCAAATGCGCGGCTGTCGGCCTCGCATTCGCCGAGGTACTCGGAAACGGCATGGGTGAGGGAGAGCCGGGAGAGATTTCCGGGACTCTTGCAGTCCACGACTGCTACCTGCGGCCTCCGGTCGAGGATCTCACCGACAAGGCCCAGTTCCGCGAACGGTAGTCCCGGGTGCTCTCCCGAGAGCTCGGCAATCACCTTCATTTCCTGGTACTGGGTGAGGAACGCTCAAAATAGCTCGCAGCAGAAAAATAAGGCAGGAGCGAGGATACGAACAGACATGGCTTATTTCTTTCCCATGAAGCCTGAAAAAAACCCTTTTTTCTCCTGCCCGGCCCGGGATCCTTCTATCTCGAGGATCTTCTCGTAGAGCTCCCGGAGTTCGGGCGTTAGCTGGCGGGGGATCCGCACCTTCACCCGCACCAGGAGGTCGCCGGGTCTGCCTCTCCTCCGTACACCCTCTCCCGGGATCTTCAGGGCGGTGTCGTGCTGAATGCCCGGCGGAATGGTGAGCTCGATCGTTTTCCTGTCGAGAGTTTCCACGGATATTACCGATCCCGCTGCTGCCTGGGCAGGACTGATCTCGGCTTCCACCTCAAGATCGTCACCGTGACGGGTGAACCGGTCATGGGGTCTCACGATAATCTCGATGAAGAGATCGCCGCTTTCTGCTCCGAAATCTCCCGCTTCGCCATACCCCTCCATGCGCAGGCGCATCCCGGAATCGATGCCTGCAGGCACCCTGACCTGGACTTTCCTCCTGGCCTGGGTCACTCCTGTCCCGCGGCATTCAGGGCACCGCTTTTCGGGAACCTTGCCCAACCCCCGGCATTCAGGGCAGGTACTCATCCTGACAAACTGACCGAAGATGGTCTGGCTCATCTGGCGGAGCTGCCCGCTTCCCCCGCATGCCTTGCAGTTAACGCGTTTTTTCGTCTCGCTCCCCGTCCCTTCACAAACCGGGCAGGGTTCGGTGTGGGAGACCTCGATCTCCTTCTCCGTTCCGAAAACCGCGTCCTCGAGGCTAATCGTGAGCCTCATGAGGAGATCGGAGCCGGCCCGGGGTCCGGTCTGGCGCTGTCCGCCGAATCCTCCCCCAAAAAAATCGAAAATATCGCCGAACCCGGAAAAGTCGGCAGAAAACCCTCCAAAACCGCCTCCCCCCGCATACGATCCGCGGGAAGCGCTGGTATACCCTTCGTGACCTACGTGGTCGTACTGGGCGCGCTTCTGTGGGTCCGAGAGGACACTATAAGCCTCGTTGATCCGCTTGAATCGCTCTTCGGCGCCCGGTTCCTTGCAGATATCGGGATGGTATTTCCGGGCGAGGGTGCGATAGGCCTTCTTTATCTCTTTTTCATCGGCATTCTTCGGGATCCCCAGGATCTCGTAGTAGTCACCGGCGGCCATTGCCTCACTCGTCTTTCATGGTGTAATCAGCATCAACCACGGTGTCATCGTTTGCGCCAGCCGGGCCCGCTTCCCCTCCGGCCTTCGCCTGTTGTTCGGCCTGTACCTTCTGGTAGATCTTGGTGGTCACACCGTATACTGCTTCGGTGAGTGCCTCCATCTCTTTCCTGATCGCTTCACTGTTGTCCTCTTCGAGAGCCTTTCTAACGGCATCGATGCAGCCCTGGATCTTCTCCCGGTCACCTGTATCCATCTTGTCTCCGCTCTCCTTCAGCATCTTTTCGGCATTGAAGACTGCAGAGTCGGCCAGGTTCCGGAGCTCGATCTCCTCACGTTTTGCCTTGTCCTCGGACTCGAACTGTTTTGCAGCATCCACCATCCTCTTGATCTCGTCCTCCGAAAGTTTCCTGTCGCCCTTGATGGTGATGGCCTGCTCGTTCCCGGTCCCGAGATCCTTTGCCGAGACATGGATGATACCATTGGCATCGATATCGAACGTGACTTCGATCTGGGGTATTCCCCGTGGCGCGGGGGGAATCCCGGTCAGCTGGAACCTCCCGAGCGTGAAATTGTCCTTGGCGAGGGCCCGTTCTCCCTGGACGACATGGATCTCTACGCTGGTCTGGCCGTCGGCGGCGGTGCTGAAGATCTGGCCCTTCCGCGTGGGGATGGTAGTATTCCGATCGATGAGCTTGGTGGATATACCGCCGAGCGTTTCGATACCCAGGGTGAGCGGGGTCACGTCAAGGAGGACTATATCCTTTGTCTCTCCGGTCAGAACCCCTCCCTGGATAGCTGCTCCGAGCGCCACGCACTCGTCCGGATTGATGCCCTTGTCCGGATCCTTGCCAAGGATCTTCCTGATTGTCTCCTGGACGAGCGGCACCCGGGTTGATCCACCAACGAGCAGGACATGGTCGATCTGCTCCGGCTTCATCTTCGCATCGCTCAATGCCTGCCTGACAGGCTGCACGGTCAACTCAACAAGGTCACCGATGAGCTGCTCGAGTTTTGCCCGGGTAAGATCGATGTCCAGGAACTTGGGGCCCGAAGGAGTCGAAGTGATATAGGGCAGGTTGATGGTGGTCTTCATCGTCTGGGATAGCTCGATTTTGGCATTCTCGGCAGCATCCCGGAGCCGCTGCATGGCGATAGGGTCGGACTTCAGGTCGATACCTTCCTTCTTCCTGAACTCTTCGATCAGCCAGTCCATGACCCGCTGATCGAAATCATCACCGCCGAGATGATTGTTCCCGGACGTCGCTTTCACCTCGAAGACTCCGTCTCCGAGAGTGAGGATGGAGACGTCGAACGTCCCTCCGCCAAGATCGTAAACGAGCACGGTTGCATCATGTTCCTTGTCGATCCCATAGGCCAGCGCACTTGCGGTTGGTTCGTTGATGATCCTGAGCACCTCGAGTCCGGCAATCTTGCCGGCATCCTTGGTTGCCTGGCGCTGGGCATCGTTGAAGTATGCAGGAACGGTGATGACTGCCCTGGTAATCTTCTCCCCGAGGTAGGCTTCTGCATCGATCTTCATCTTCTGCAGTACCATCGCCGAGATCTCCTGGGGGGTGTATTGCTTGTCGTCGATCTTCACCTTTTCCGAAGAACCCATCCGCCGTTTTATGGAATGGATGGTGCGGGTCGGGTTGGTGATCGCCTGCCTTTTCGCCAGGCTCCCCACCAGGCGCTCGCCTTCCTTGGTAAACGCAACGACAGACGGAGTGGTTCTTCCACCCTCGGCGTTTGGTATCACGATGGGTTTTCCTGCCTCCATGATGGCCATGCAGGAGAACGTAGTCCCGAGATCGATTCCGAGCACTTTATCCTTTGACAAATCACTCACCTTCTTTTCCTTTCGAAACCGCCACCTTCGCGTAGCGGATTACCCGATCGTTCATGCAGTATCCCTGGCAGAACTCCTCGACGACAATCCCTTCATCGCAATCCGAGGGGATGGAGGCAACCGCTTCATGCTCGGCAGGGTTGAAAGGTTTACCCACCGATTCCAGCGGCCGGATGCCATGCCGTTCGAGGATGCTCCTGAAGAGCTTGTGGATCTGTACCAGCCCTTCCCGAGCTCCTGAATCTTTTTCTTTCAGGGCCCGTTCGAAATTGTCGATCACCTCTAGGAGCTCGGTGGCGAACTCTTCGATGGCAAACCTGACCCGGAGATCGAAATCCCGTTCCGTCCGTTTCCTGAAATTCTCAAAATCAGCAGCAAGACGAAGAAACCGATCGTTCAGTTCCTGGTACTCTTTCTGCAGCTCCCCAGGGGAGGGGGATGCAAGTTCAGGGGAAGATTCTTCGTTCATTTCCCGAACTGGCTCGATAAATTCCTCCTCTTTGTCCTGAGTCATAGGTCGATCAGATAATTATTGCATTGTAGTTCTATAAAATCATTTCTTTACATACCCGCCGGAAAACGACGGCTGGGAACGGTGGTCCCAGTGGTCCCACAACCAGCGTGGGGGGAAAAACCCTGGTTACCCTTCCTTTGCGGCGTGGGACATGTTCTCCCGGCACAGCTCCTGCATCTTGGGAGGGGGATGTTTCCATCTCCACAGCCCACAGCCGATAAACTCAGGGGGGAGGCCCTGCTTTCCCGCATACTCCTGCAGGACCGTGAGCCATCGGTGATGCAGGTCCGGATGAACGGTCCTCACCAGTTCAAACTCACTCTCCAGCATTGCCGGACACATCCAGCACCCTACGCGCTCAAACCCCATCTCGTAGAGCGGGTTCACGGCGAGCCTGCGCCACCAGGTGTAGAGGAAGACTTCGAGCGCTCGCCAGTTCCGGACAGGAGAGATATTCAATTGGCCGGGGTGGAACGGGTTTTCGCTGACCGGAGGCAACCCTGCCCTGGAGAAGGATTCGTAATACCGGTTCCCCTGTATGGTTACACACTCACCTTTCTCACCGAGCCACAGCTTTACCGGGAGGAGCTTTACCAGCTCACAGCACCACCGGTTATCCTTTGTCGGGAGCCCTTGTTCTGCGATGTGCCTGAGAAGACCTCCTCCTTCGAGCCGGACCGCGATTCCCATCTCGTCCACAAATGAGAGCGTTTCTGGAAATTCCATCCCGGTATCGATGAAGTAACTTTCTGTCACACCAGCCCTCCTGGCAAGCTCAAGGGCCACGGTGCTGTCCTTGCCTCCCGAAAAGGAGACGTTCACGCGCGGACGGTCGTACATATGCCGGCGGATGAACCGGACGGCGTGCCGCTCAAGGTTCTTCAGGTGAATCCGGTTCCTCTCCACCGCGACATTCCAGCCCGGATCGGGATATTCGCTCACCGGCACAACGCCAATCTTCCTGATTTTCAGACGGTCTCCGGAAAGAATCCCCGTCCCGGCCATCCCGCGAAACAGGACGATGACCGGGCCGTCCGTGAGATCGGTCCAGACTGCAACCCGTTTTCCCCCTATCTTCCGGCCGGAAATCGCCTCTGGTTCCCGGCACGCCGTCTCAAGGTCGATTATCCCGGCCCGGGCACGGGGGAGCAGGAAAGGAAGCGCTTCCTGTTCAGGGACAAAGGACCAGCGCCTGGTGCAGGGATGAAACGAGAGCCACCCGAACCGGGCCCCGTTGGCAATCACCAGGTCGTTCCGGTCGAGCCCACCGGCCTTATTGAAGAGGATTATCTCTGGAAGATCGCCGGTACCAAACCTCTGGAGGAGGAGGGTGGAAAGCATATTCCGGTCGGTGCCGAAAGCGGGACGTACGTCGTAGGGTCGGAGGAGTGGTATTCGTTCTCCCTGTCCTCCGCATGCGCAGCCCTGCCCGAGCAGGGGGACATTGCAGCGGGGACACCAGTAAAGCACCTTCTTGATGGGAGGCTCTCTCATCGTGTTCACATATTGAAGGGCCGGGGGGATAACCCTTCACAAGGAAGAAGCCCGACAATACCGGTTCCCCGCACTGCTCCTGCCCCCGGGGTCAACCTGATAACCGATCATGTCACAGTAGTTCTTCATGAAGTGGGCGCTCATCTCAGTATGGGACAAACGGGGGATCGTGGAACTGGCACGGGCGCTGGCCGGTCACGGGGTCGGGATCCTCTCCTCTGGCGGGACCGGCCGCCTGCTCCGGGAAGCAGGCATCGGTTTCACCGAAGTTGCAGCGTATACAGGCTCCCCGGAGATGATGGACGGGCGGGTCAAGACCCTCCATCCCAGGGTGCACGGGGGCCTGCTGGGGCGGCGGGGTATTGACGACCCTGCAATGTCCGAACACGGTATCCACCCTATTGACCTCCTGGTAGCAAACCTCTATCCCTTCGAGGACATGTCTGCAACCATTTCCGATCTTGCGGAGCTCACCGAGTATATTGACATCGGGGGGCCGGCGATGATCCGGGCAGCAGCAAAGAATTTCCGCAATGTTGCGGTCGTCACCAGTCCGGCCGATTATGGTCAGGTTCTCGATGCACTTGCCGCAGGAGGCTTTTCCCAGGAACAGCGATTCGAACTGGCAAAAAAGGCGTTTGCCCTGACTGCCGCGTATGATGCTGCGATCAGCAATCACTTCCAGAGGATAGGCCGCGACCTCCCTGAAATCTTCTCCATCCAGGTGCGGAACGGCAGGAGGCTCCGATACGGGGAGAACCCCCACCAGAAGGGCGCTGTCTTCGGTGAGACCGGCATTGCTGCTGCAGTCCCGCTCCAGGGAAAGGAGATGTCCTACAACAACTACCTTGACCTCCATGCTGCTGCCGGCCTGATTCGGGAATTCGATGAGCCTGCAACCGTCATCGTGAAACACAACAACCCCTGCGGGGTCGCGGTTGGCAATCACGTCCTCGAAGCCTATGTCCGCGCCCGCGATGTCGACCCGGTTTCGGCCTACGGATCGGTCGTCGCCGTCAATCGCGAGGTCGGGCTCCCTCTTGCCGAGGAGATATGTTCGACTTTTGTTGAAGTCCTTGCCGCACCGTCATTCACCCCTGATGCCCTGGAGGCCATGGAGAGGAAGGAGAACATGCGGGTCCTGGTCCTCCCCGGCCCGGTATCCGGACCCGAGTTCCGGACTATCGATGGCGGGCTCCTCCTGCAGGAGACACCTCCTTACCGTGAGCACTGGAAGGTGATAACAGACCGCGATGCGACACCGGATGAGCTTACGGCACTCACCCTGGCCTGGAAAGTCTGCAAGCACACCAGGAGCAATACCATCATCTTTGCCGACCGGCAGCGGACGCTCGGAATCGGAGCAGGCCAGATGAGCCGCGTGGATGCTGCAAAGATCGCTATCGACAAGTCCCTCTTCTCCCTGGTCGGGTCGGTGGTCGCGTCCGATGCCTTCCTGCCGTTCCCAGACACCCTGGAGATCGCTGCTGCCGCTGGAGCAACAGCCCTCATCCAGCCGGGTGGATCGATCCGCGATGCCGAGGTGATTGCCGCGGCAAACACCCTGAGCATGGCCATGATCTTCACCGGGGTGCGCTACTTCCGTCACTGACCGGTCACGATACTTATTTTAATCCGTTCACCGGAACGTATGAGTGAAAGACAGGTGAATTACATGGACTTTGGAAAATTACTGGGTGATTCCTTTGGATATACCAAGGATGGCCTGCTGGGAAATCCGGTGACCTGGATCCTGCTGATAGTGCTGTCAGTGTTACCCGTCATTCCGTTCGGTCTTGCGCTGCTGGCAATGATCCCCTTATTCATGACCGGAACGGTAACCGGTATTCCGACGGTTATCGCGGCCTTTGCCGTTGCACTCATCGTGGCATTGCTGCTCGGAACATTCTTCATGGGCTACATGGTGAAAATATTCAGGGGAGAGGTTCCCCTGCCGGCCGTCTCAGGCTTCGGAAAGATGTTCTCAGATGGTATCAGGTATCTCCTCATCGAGATTATCTACACCATCCCGGTCATCATCATCCTTGCATTTTCGATCGGGGCTGTATTCATGGCCGCACTCTCGACAGGGCCCGACTTCGAGGCCCTTCTCCCGCTCATCGGAGGAGCCATTCTTGGCATTCTCATCGCCCTGATTGTCGCTATTATAATCGGACTCTTCGCGATAATCGGTGTGGTACGGTTTGCCCGGACAGGCAGGATTGGCGAGGCATTCAATTTTTCAGCCATCATTGCCACGATTGGGAGGATCGGCTGGGGTTCCTACATACTCGCCCTGATCATCGGGGGGGCAATCGTCCTCGTTGTCCAGGTCGTTCTGGGATCGATCCCCTTTATCGGGGGAATACTCCAGTTGATCATCTCTCCGTTCCTCACGGTATTCTTCACCCGGTATGTGACCCTGCTATACGAGAGCGGTGAGCGGGATGTCACTGTCCAGGCTTAAATAATCTTTTTTTACCGGCCTTATCCAAATGCTTAAGTATCCATGACCACCAGCTGTACTTCTGTGGTGGAATTTCCATGACAGATCGTTTTATTCTCTAGCGAAGTACGCTTTTTTGATACCACCTTACGGGACGGGGAACAGACTCCCGGCGTCTCATTGAAACCCTCTGAAAAACTCGAGATCGCACAGCGACTATCCGACATCGGCGTGCATGTCATCGAGGTCGGGTCGGCGGCGGCATCAGAGGGAGAGCGCCAGGCACTAAGGCTCATCTCATCAGCCGGGCTGGCAGCCGAGATCTGCACCTACGTCAGGGCTGTGCAACAGGACATCGATTATGCTGCTGATTATGGTGCGGACTCGGTGCACCTGGTCATCCCGGTTAGCGACCTGCACATCGAGAAGAAGCTGCGAAAGACCCGCCAGAAGGTATTAAAGATGGCCATGTCGGCGGTAAACTACGCCAAGGAGCGTGGCCTCATCGTGGAACTGTCCGGTGAAGACGCCTCCCGTGCCGATCCGGCATTCGTCCGCGAGGTTTACCAGGAAGGGCTTGCGCAGGGAGCCGACCGGCTCTGTTTCTGTGACACGGTCGGGCTTCTTACCCCTGATCGGGTTGCGGAGATCATCCCCCCGCTCTGCCTGGCACCGCTCTCCATCCACTGCCATGATGACCTGGGGATGGGGATGGCCAATACCATGGCCGCTCTCCGCGCAGGAGCAACCTGCGCACACACCACGGTCAACGGTCTCGGCGAGCGGGCCGGTAACGTGCCATTCGAGGAACTGGTAATGGCCCTCGAGATCCTCTACAATCACCGTACCGGGATAAAGACCAGGGAGCTCTACCCTCTTTCAGTACTGGTCTCCCGCCTGACAGGTGTGGGTCTCCCGACCAACAAGGCCATTGTCGGAGAGATGGCGTTCACCCATGAAAGCGGAATCCATGCTCATGGGGTCCTCCGCGAACCGAGCACCTACGAACCGGTCCCCCCGGAGATAATCGGAAGGAAGCGGCGTATCCTGCTCGGAAAGCACTCCGGTTCTGCCTCGGTCGAAGCAGCACTGACCGAGCTCCATTACCACCCTGACGAACGCCAGTTGAGAGAGATCCTCATGAGAATCAAGGAACTCGGTGACCAGGGGATGCGGATCACCGATGCCGACCTCATGGCTGTGGCTGAAGCGGTGATGGCCATCGAGTGCCGGCCGGTCCTGAAAATGAAGCAGTTCACTGTGGTGAGCGGGAGCAATGTCATTCCCACTGCTTCGGTCACCCTGGATGTACTCGGTGAAGAGATAACCAGCGCTTCCACGGGGACCGGGCCGGTTGACGCGGCTATGGGGGCACTCCGCAAATCGGTTGCGGCCGTTGGCGATATCGCGCTTGAGGAGTACCACGTTGACGCAATACACGGCGGGACCGATGCCCTCGTGGACGTGACGGTAAGATTAAGTAAAGACGGAAAGATAATTACCTCTCGAGGCGCCCGCACAGACATCATAATGGCAAGTGTCGAAGCGGTTATCGCCGGAATGAACAGACTTTTGAGGGAAGAACATGAAGACCGGAGCAAGAATCCTGGTTGAAGGGCTGCAGCGCGAAGGGGTTGAGACCATATTCGGGTACCCCGGTGGTGTAGTGTTGCCGATCTATGATGAACTCTACGACTCGTCATTGCGGCACATCCTTGTACGGCATGAACAGGCGGCCGCGCACGCTGCTGACGGGTTTGCCCGTGCCAGCGGCCGTGTCGGCGTATGCCTGGCCACGTCCGGACCGGGAGCCTGCAACCTCGTGACCGGGATTGCGACGGCTTATATGGACTCGGTCCCCATGGTGGCCCTCACCGGACAGGTCCCGACCAGCCTGCTCGGGAACGATGCATTCCAGGAATCGGACATCACCGGCATCACGCTCCCGATCACCAAGCATAACTACCTGGTGAAGCGCACCGAGGATCTCGGGCACGTGCTCCGGGAGGCCTTCTACATCGCGGGTACCGGGAGGAAGGGGCCGGTCCTGATCGATCTGCCGAAGGATGTCTCGAATAAGCCGATCGAATACGAATTCCCGGAGTCCGAACCGGTCATGCTCAGGGGTTACCAGCCGACCATCCGCGGACATGCCAAGCAGATCGACAAGGCGCTCGAACTGATCTTCGAGGCTGAGCGGCCCCTTGTCTATGCCGGGGGAGGGGTGATCTCTTCCGACGCATCGGAGGAATTGATATCCTTCGTCGATACGATGGGAATCCCCATCACCACCACCCTGATGGGACTCGGCGCGGTTCCCTGTGACCATCCCCTGAACCTCGGGATGCTCGGGATGCACGGGACCCGTTCGGCCAACTTCGCGGTGACCGAGTCCGACCTCCTGATCGCCATCGGTGCCCGGTTCGACGACCGCGTCACCGGGAAACTGGACACGTTTGCCCCCCAGGCAAAGATCATCCACATCGATATCGACCCGGCCGAGATCGGGAAGAACAAAAAAGTTGATGTCCCCATCGTGGGAGACACGAAGTCGGTCCTCCAGGACATGCTGGTAAAGGTCCGCAGGAAGAAGGAGTATGACCGGTGGCAGGCCAGAATCCGGGGATGGAAGGAGAAACACCCCCTCACCTACAGGAGAGATGGTGTGCTGCGTCCCCAGCTGGTGGTCGAGAAGCTCTCCGAGCTGCTCAAAGGCGAAGGGATCATCGTGAGCGAGGTCGGGCAGAACCAGATGTGGACCGCACAGTACTTCTGCTTCAGGAAACCACGGACCTGGATCACATCGGGCGGGCTCGGCACCATGGGCTACGGTTTCCCGGCCGCCATGGGAGCCCACTTCGCGCGTCCCGACCAGGTTATCTTCGATATCGCCGGCGATGGGTCCTTCCAGATGAACATCCAGGAACTCTCCACGGTGGCGACCAACAACATCCCGGTCAAGGTGGCCATCCTTAACAACCGGTTCCTGGGAATGGTCCGGCAGTGGCAGGAGCTCTTCCACGACCGCCGCTACTCATTCACCGAGCTCCCACCGGTCGACTTCGTGAAAGTCGCCAATGCCTATGGCGTGGAGGGGATGCGGGTGGAGTCCGCGGATGACGTTGTGCCGGCGCTCACGGCGGCGATCGATACCGATGGCCCGTTCATACTGGATTTCAGGGTGGAGCGGGAGGAGAACGTCTTCCCCATGGTCCCGGCCGGGGCGGCAATCAACGAGATGATCGGGGGTAACGTGGAATGAAGGCCCACACCCTCAGCGTGCTCGTCGAGAATAAGGCCGGGGTCCTCTCCCGGGTGACAGGCCTGTTCTCCCGGCGGGGGTTCAACATCGAGAGCCTCGCCGTGGGAGTATGCGAGGAGCCGGGCATGAGCCGGATCACCATCGTCTGCATCGGGGATGATGCCCAGATCGAGCAGGTGATGAAGCAGCTCAACAAGCTAATCGACGTCATCAAGGTCTCGGACATCACCGAGAACGAGCGGGTGGAGCGGGAACTGGCCCTGATCAAGGTCTCGGCCGACCCGGGAACCAGCCGCGCCGAGGTCATGCAGGTTGCCACCATTTTCCGGGCCCAGATCATCGATGTGGGTTCAAAGACGGTGACCCTCTCGGTCACCGGTGATGCCGAGAAGATCGATGCCCTGGAAAAACTCCTGCGCCAGTACGGCGTCAAGGAGCTGGTCCGGACCGGTAAGATCGCCATGCTCCGGGGAACAAAGACGGTGAAGAGCGCGAAATAAGGGGTTTTTTTTATTCAGAGGCCCATTTCATCTTTTCAGTTAAGTTCGTAAACCTGTTTAAGTGAGGACCGGCTATGTCGTTTTTTATATACCTGACTTCGCCAGAAGAAGGATGAGAAGGTAGTGTTTATATAATTTCATGCAAAAAAACACAGCCTTCTCATTAGGTAATATAGCATTAATCGATAAAATTGATTCGGAGACCAACTTTTTCGCAT
>Ga0209506_1000651_pt1 | contig 43590 bp, 32 predicted proteins | sample AD_JPNHG2_MetaG_FD_184409 | JGI IMG/M metagenome (GOLD analysis project Ga0209506, IMG submission 184409) | Active sludge microbial communities of municipal wastewater-treating anaerobic digesters from Japan - AD_JPNHG2_MetaG (SPAdes) (version 2) | ecosystem: Engineered > Bioreactor > Anaerobic...
AAAAACAAGTTGTTTCTCACACGAAGCCACGAAGGGCACGAAGGTGGATGCCGTTTTAAAAGAAGCCTTTGTGGCCTTTGTGCCTTTGTGTGAGATTGAATTGGGTTGCGGGCTACGCCCGCGTTAGGAGTTACGAGTTAGGGCTCTAGTTGGAAGGGACGCGGACATGAAAAGCTGGATGAGAGCAGAGGCTGTTGTGGCTGCGTTGCTGCTGTGCGCGGCTGTGGCAGCGGCCGCGCCGCGCGGATGGTCCACCGATTACCAAGGGGCGCGGGAAGCGGGACGCGCGACGGGCAGGCATGTGCTGGTCGCGGTTGTGGATACGGACAACTGCTATGCGAGCCGTGCGTTCCTGCGCGATGTCGTCCGCAACGAAGGCTGGGCGGACTGGTACGAGGGGTATGAGAGCCCGCCGCTGCTGGTCTGGTGGGACCGGGCTGAGATCCCCGCCAAGAAGTGGTCCGACACGGCGTTTCTCTTTGCATCGGACAGCGAAAATCCCTCTGTGACCACGCCGTTCGTGGCGGTGTTCTCCCCAGACGGCAGGCTTGCGGTGCCGGTGATCGATAACTCGGACGGCACGCTGCTGGACTTTGATGCTTTCACGTGGGAGATCGACGATCGGCTCGAGGTGTGGGTGGACATGCCGTCCGGCCCATTGGAGTGGCCGACCGTGACGTCGGCTTCCGGTCAGCGCGCGCGTTGGTCGTTGGACTATCAGGGATCGCGCGACAAAGGTTTTGCCAAACGCTGGCCGGTGCTGGTGGCGATTGTCGATTCAGGCGGATCCTCGGCAACCACCGAAACTTGGGTGCGTGGCGTGTTGATGTCCGAAGCGTGGCAGGAGTGGCTGGATGCCACGAACATTCTGCTGGTCTGGTGGGACCGAGCCAAGATCTCGCGGTCGAAATGGGACAAGGTGGCGTTCCTGTTCGCGGACGCCGCAGGCCGCGTCGTGCTGCCGCAGATGGTGCTCTTTGATGGGAACGGGTTGAAGGTCGACCAGTTTCTAGCGGTCAACGGTGATGAGGGGGATCTGTCGCGTGCCGATGATTTCATCAGCCGGTTGGATGATGCGATGGATTGGGAAAGCCTCCAGATCGGCCCCGGATGGGTCGGATTCTCGGCCCCCGGGCAGACGGTATCGACGGCCACCAACGCCGTGACGGTGACAGTGAAGCGTTGGGGCGGCGCGCTCGAGGGGGCGCAGACCTTCCGCGTGTATACGGAGTCGGGGAGTGAGACGGACGCGGCGAAAGCGAATGTCCATTATCAGGCCGTGGACACAACGGTGAGCTGGCCTGCCGGGAAGGGCGGCGAGCAGACCGTCACGGTGCCGCTCCTCTGGGGGGATGCGGGGGGCCAGACGCAGCTCGTTTTTTCAGTGAGACTGCAAGCTCTGACGACGGTTAATGCGGCAAATTTGCGAGGTGACACGCACAGGGTCACGCTCAACTACTCGTCCGGCACAATCGGCTTCACGACGAACGCGTTGACCGTCTACGCCGGCGCCACCAATGTCGTGGTGACGGTTCAGCGATTCGACGGAATGTTGGGTGCGCAGTCAGTGGCATTGACAACGCATGCTGTGGGGAACGTCACCAACTATGTTGAGACGGTAACGACCAACCTGGCCTGGGCTTCGGGCGAATATGGCGACAAGCGGGTGCTGATCCCGTTGAAAGGGACAGCGCGTGACCCGTGGGCGGTATTGCCGGAACAGAGTTTTTCTGTGACGCTCTCCAAATCGGCCACGAATGTGACGGCCGCGCTCGGCACCACAAATGTGGTGGTTAAGCTTCAGGGGTCTGTCACATCAACAAATGATTGGGACTATGACGGTGTCGGCGTGTGGCAGGTGACCACGAGCCAGGATCGGGTATCGGTGTTGACGTGGACGGCCCGGGAGTCGGGCTGGCTTGATTTTGCATGGCGCAAGAATAACGCTGGCGGCTTGTTTGCGGTGGTGCTGCCTGATTCCACGAACATGGTCGGCGTGGTTGCCAATGTGGCGGTGGGGGGCGAAATGACCAATCGCGTGGCGGTAACGCGAGGGTCGAGTGTTATGTGGACGGTCACCAACTGCACGGCGACGGTCAGGATGCTGGAGTGGACTCCGGCGCAGATTCAGTTGATCGGGCCGGCGGACGGTGCGGTGTTGGACGCCGCAGACACGGTCACCAACCTGTCATGGACGGTGGTCCATCCTGGCGTGACCTCTTATCTGTACTATGCCCAATCACCCACGCCGGCGCCCCAACTGAAGTATGTCGGGGGTGACGTGACCAATCAGGTGCCGGTGACCAACACGGTGCCGGGCAGAGTCACATGGTATGTGGAGATGGAGATCTACGGGGACTCCGGAACGGTCGCGCGGGTCAAGGGGCCGGAATGGTCGTTCAGTTACAAATCACAGAAAGATCTGCGCGAGACGTTGCTGCCTCCTGGGGACGCGAAGGCGTCGCCGAACATTGTGCTGCACCAATACGTACCGGCCAGCATTTCGGTGGCGGCGCGAGTGGAGCCTGCGCGCGTCACATACCGTTATACCGCCAAGGGCCTGCCGAACGGACTGAGGATCAATGCGTCCACCGGCGTCATTTCGGGAACGCCGAAGCGTGCGGGCACGTGGCGCGTAACGGTCAAGGTGGCCAGTGCCGGCACGACGTCTGCCACTGAGCTGGAGATTGAGGTGGTGGCCTGCCCGGCGTTTGCGTTGGGCGAGTTTCAGGGCATGGCGCTGGATGACACGGGCCGGGTGCGCGGTGCGCTGGCGTTCAAGGTGTCCAAGAGCGGTGCGCTGTCGGGCAAGATCGAGAGCGGCGGACGGAGCCGGCCGCTGCGTGGCGCGTGGCTGGACGGGGGTGATCAGGCTTGGACGGTCAGACTGGACGCCGGCCGCATAGAGGCGATGAGGCTGGCGCTCACGACCGAGGGTGTGGAGGGGCTGACGGCCGAGGGCTGGCGGGTGTTGGCGCGGCAAATCCTCGCCCCGCAGACGGCCCAACAGCTTGCGGGCAGCTATGCGGTGGTGTTGCGCGCCGAGGCGTCCGACAGCCCCGGAGCTCCGGCCGGATACGGTTACGTCACGTACACGGTGACGCCGCGGACGCGCTCGGTGAAGTACGGCGGATTGCTGGCCGACGGGACGCGTGTGAGCGGTTCCGCCAAGATGGTGGCCGCCGACGATGAAGGTGCGGCACTCTTTCCGCTCTACAAAGGCGTGTACGCGCGGAAGGGTGAAGTGTCGGGCGCGGCCGTCAGCCTTCCGGACGGCGGCGTGGTGTTCGGTCAAGGTGGATGGGTGAACCCCGGCGGCGAGACCTCGCGCCAGGGCGCGCGGCTGCCGTTCGACGCGGCTCTTGACGGTGAGGGTTCACGCTACACGCAGCCTGATGATTGGGGCATCCTTGACGGCGCGTGGCTGACAGCGGACGGGCAACCGTTTGCGGAGTTGTCGGCGGCGGGGGGGAAGCCTGTGGTGCAGGCTGAGGGCGTCGCCTTCTCGCTGACAAAGAAAAGCGGTGTGTTTGCCGGGCGTTTCACGGACGAGAGCAACACGACTCGGAAATTCAAAGGGGTGTATCTGCCCGCCCTGCTGTACGGCGCCGGTTTTTACCTGTGTCCGGATGATGGGAAGGGAACGGCCCCCTGTTCGCTGCCGGTGGGGCTGGAGTAGCCCAGAAGAATTGGGAGAGGCGGGTGGCCGACCTGGAGTCGAGGCTCTGCCGCAAGCACGAGGTGCTCTCCGAACTGATGGAGGAGCACGTGGCCCTCAAAAAAACACTTGGGGAGATCTGAGGGCGGCGTGGGTGCCGCACGACACGCGCGACAAAGTGGTGGACTTCGTGAACATCTGGTCAGAGAAAGCCGGGATCCCGGTGTGCGGCTTCGTCCGCATGCCCGGGGTTTGCCGGAGCAAGTTCTACGGCTGGAGGGATCGTTACGGAATGGCCAACGAGCACAACGCGTGGATACCGCGGGACAGTTGGCTGCTGCCGTGGGAGCGGGACGCCATCGTCCGCTTCTTTTACGAGCACCCGCTGAACGGCTGCCGGCGGCTGGCGTTCATGATGCTGGACCGGGACGTGGCCGCGGTCAGCCCGTCGTCGGTCTACCGGGTTCTGAAGGGGGCCGGGCTACTCGGGAACAGGTTCGTCAAGCCCTCGAAGAAAGGCACGGGGTTCGACCAGCCGGACGCGCCGCACCTGTACTGGCATACCGACGTGTGCGACATCAACGCGGGCGGCACGTTCTGCTGCCTGTGCACGGTGCTGGACGGGTACAGCCGCCTCCAGCCGCTCTCGGGCAGGGAGGAGGCGGAGCGGGTGGTCGCGGCGTACATCCGCTGCTGCAACGAGGAGAGGCTCAACAGCGCGATCGGCCACCTCGCCCCGGCCGACAAACTGGCCGGGCGGGAGAAGCTGATCTTCGCAGAGCGCGACCGCAAACTGGAGGAGGCGCGGAAACGCCGGGCGAAGGCTAGACAGTCCGCGTCCTGAGTGCTACACTCGAGGCAATCTTGAGGCCGGGGCGGTTCCCCGGTCTCTTAACAGAACAGGGCGGTTGTCCAGTTCACGGTGAACCAAAACATCGGAAAGGAGCGCGGACATGAAGTGCAGGGTAAGTGCGGAGTCTGTTGTGGTTACGTTGCTGTTGTGCGCGGGCATGGCGGTCGCCGTGCCGCGCGGGGTGTCCGCCGATGGCCAAGGAGATCTGGCTGCGGGACGTGCGTCTTCGATCGTGAGCGGCAACCTTAAGGAGATGTTGCCGATCATGCCGAAAATCGTGCTGCATCAATATCTGTCGGCGAGTTTTTCCGCGACCGATTGGGTCGGCAGTTCTGGAGGCGCGCGTCGTTATTCAGCGAAGGGGCTGCCAAGCGGCCTGAGGATCCGCAGCAGTGACGGCTTGGTGACTGGGGCGCCGAAACGCGCGGGGACCTTCAAGGTGAAGCTCATGGCCACGGGGGGCGGCGAAGCGCCGGCTGAGCTGACCGTTCTGATCGAAGTGCTTCCCTGTCCGGAGTTCGCCAAAGGTGAATTTTTCGGTTTCGTGTACGACAACCAGGTTCCCGTTAGATTGCGTGGCACCTTTTCGTTCAAGGTTTCCGCCAGCGGCGCAATCTCGGGACGAATTGAAACGGGCGGCAGCAAACGTCCGTTGCGCGGCGTCTGGGAGAGTGGAGACGAGACGGCGCGTACGGTTGTCCTCAAGTCCGGGGCTCAGGCGATGATGACGTTGGCTGTCGCGCCGACGTTTGTGGCCGGCTCGACCGCCGACGGCCTGTTCATGCTGGGAGCGCAAGTCATGCCGCGGGAAGACGCCGAGAGTGTGGCGGGGCTTTACGGGCTTGGGTTGCGCGCCGTCGCTTTGAAGGCCATGCCCGGCGCGCCGACCGGTTACGGCTACGTCTCTTGCTCTATCGTGTCGCGCACGAGTTCGGTGAAGTATGGCGGGCTGCTGGCCGACGGAACGTCCGTCAGCGGTTCCTCCAAGATACTATGGTACGGAATTGTCCCCGGTGAAGCCGCGTTTTTTGTGCTGTACAAGCCGCTCTACAACAAACGCGGCGTGGTGGCGGGAGTGGCCGCCTGGGTTCCGAACAGCGGTGAGGCCGCTGTGGCGCTGGCGTACTGGGCGCATCCCGGCAAATCCAGCGGCCGTGGCGCGACGCCCCCCTTCGTCGTCGATCTCGAAGGCAAGGCGGCACGTTACGACCCTCCGGCCGATTGGAACGCCTTGTTTGACGGTGCATTTTTGCGCGCGGAGGGCGAGCCCATTGCCGCCATTTCGGGCGTGGGGGGCAAGCCGACGGTCTCGGTGCCGGGAGTGAACCTCACGTTCAACCAGAAGAACGGGCTCTTCAGCGGCCGTTTCAAGGATGAGACGGGGGCGGTGCGGAACTTCAAGGGGCTCTTCCTGCCGTTTTACCGTTTCGGCGTTGGTTTCTATCTGTGTCCCGAAGGCGGCCACACAACGCCCTCTTCTCGATCGATCGACCTGAAGTGCCTCGGGGCTGATCTGCCTTGACGGCTGGGGCGGGAATGGGCAGAACAGATTATCGCGGGGTGATGTCGGGTGAAGGCCAAGATCACCCCGTCCCGAACAATGGAGGCAGGGTGAAGCGATTTGTCTGGGTGGCGGTAATGGTGGTGACGGGCGTCGTTTATGGGGCGGACGACCTGCAGAAGAATGTCGTGCCGGCGGAAAACCAGGTGAAAAAGCCGTTCCGCGCGTTCGGCAAAGAGAACGGCTCACCACGCATCCTGTATGTCGGGAATTCGATCACGCGGCACGGGCCGAAGCCGGAGATCGGCTGGACCAACGACTGCGGAATGGCGGCGTCTTCGATCGACACCGACTACGGCCATGTCCATGCCGCGATGGTCGCGAGGGTGAAGCCCGACGCCGCGTTCGCGTATCTCAACGTCGCGGGTTCGTTCGAGCGCAAATTCACCGATCCGGATTGGAAACCGGAGGCCTGCTTCAGAGAAGTGAGGGCCTGAAAAAACCTCAAAGTTGCCCGTTGACAGCCCGGATGCGATCGGGTAATCTCAAAGACCATTTTTCGCGAAGAAGGAAGAGACAGGTTAACCATGACGAAGACGTTTGTACCCAAGGATCCGGGCCAAGCCCGCAGTTGGCAACTGGTGGACGCGACCGACAAGCCGCTGGGGCGGCTCGCCGTCAACATCGCGAACACCTTGCGCGGCAAGAACCGCCCCACGTTTGATCCGAGCGTGGACACGGGCGATTTTGTGATCGTGGTCAATGCGGAGAAGGTTCGCCTGACCGGTCGCAAACTCGATCAGAAAGAGTACCAGCGCTATTCTGGCTACCGCGGCGGTCTGAAACGTTTCTCCGCGCGGACCATGCTGGAACAGCACCCCGACCGTGTGATTCTGGAGGCGGTGTGGGGCATGCTGCCGAAGAACACGTTGAGCCGTAAGCTGATGACCCGCGTGCGGGTCTATTGCGGCGCAGAGCATCCGCATGCGGCGCAGATGCCGGTGGCGGCGGCGTTCTAACATTCCAATCATTCCAACGAGAAGGTTGACGAAGATGGCGAAAGAAATTGCAGCGGGTACCGGCCGCCGGAAAACAGCAGTCGCGCGGGTGCGTCTGGTTCCCGGAACAGGCAAATGGTCCGTGAACGATACGGCGATCGAGAATTACATTCACAGTGATGCGATGCGCCAGTATCTGAGCCAGCCGCTGGCCCTGACCGGGCTGGAAGGCAAGTATGACGTATTGATCTCCGCGAAGGGCGGCGGGATCAGCGGCCAGTCTGGCGCGATCCGGCACGGCCTTGCCCGCGCGCTGGTGGCGTCCGACGCGAACCTGCGCGAGGTGCTCAAGAAGGCGGGGTGCCTGACGCGCGATTCTCGTATGAAGGAGCGCAAAAAGCCGGGTCAACCCGGTGCCCGCAAGCGCTTCCAGTTTTCGAAGCGCTAATCGTTTGATTCATCACATCCCATCGAATGTGCGGGTGCCTCTCGCGGGCGTCCGCATTTTGTTTTTTTCAGGTTACTATACTTATGCCATTAGGTTTATTGAAGAAACTCGCGGGAAAGCTGCTGGGCAGTTCCTCTTCCGCAAAATCAGCGCCGGCTAAAGGTAAAGCCGACGCAGCGTCGAGCCGCAGCGCGGGTCAGCGGAAAGGCCGATCAGATGGCGGTGCGGCCAAGAGAGGTGCCGCTCAGGCCGGCGGCGCTCGTTCTAACGGGAAGAATGGCGGTCGTGATGCCTCCCGCCGTGCTGACCGTCCGCCGCGCGGCGAGGACGAGCGTCGGCGTCCGTCCTCTGGTTCTCGCGGCGAGAATGCGTCGCGCCCGCGGCGCGATGAGCCTCGCGGCGAACGCAAGACCGCCGCGCCGATCGCAACGGCAGGGGCCCGTGCGGTTGCGCGCCCGGTCACAAAAGAGCGGCGCGGACGCGATGCCGAGCGCGGCGGGCGCGTGAACACGGATCCCAAGGCGCACCGTCCTGGCGGAGCATTGGCCGAGGACGAGGTCGCCCGGCGTCTGGCCGAGCATGCCGCTTGGTCGCTCGATCAGTATCAGGTGGAGCCGGCCGAGGGTAAAAAGCGCTTTCACGATTTTGATCTGCCTTCCGAACTGCTGCACGCGGTTTGCGATATGGGCTTTCAATACTGTACCCCCATTCAGGCGTTGAGCTTGGAGCATTCGCTGGCCGGCAAGAATGTCGCCGGCAAGGCGCAGACCGGCACCGGCAAGACCGCGGCCTTTCTGGTCGCGATTCTCACGCGCTACCTGCGCTCGCCTGAGGCGCGCCATGAAAAAGGCGGCACGCCCCGCGCACTGGTGATCGCGCCGACGCGCGAGCTGGTGATTCAGATCTGTAAAGACGCGGCCAACATCGGCAAGTACTGTAACCTGCGCTCGCTGGCCGTCTACGGCGGTATGGATTACGAACGCCAGAAGCGTGAAGTGACGGATGCGCCAGTCGATCTGCTGGTCGCGACGCCCGGACGTTTGCTCGATTTCGTGCGCTCGCGTGTTGTGGACCTGTCGCAGGTCGACACGCTGGTCATCGACGAGGCCGACCGCATGCTGGACATGGGATTCATCCCGGATGTGCGGTCGATCGTGAGCCGCCTGCCGCCCAAAGAGAAGCGCAGCACCATGCTGTACAGCGCGACGTTGGACGACGAGGTGATGCGCCTGGCGTCACAGTGGATGGAGGCGCCGGTCAAGGTCGAGGTGGAGTCGGAGCACGTCACCACCAAAACGGTCAAGCAGATCGTTTATGTGGTCAGGGCAAACGAGAAGTTCACGGTGCTCTACAACCTGATCCAGCAGTATCCGGATTCGCGTATGCTGATCTTCTGCAACCGCCGCAACACCACCGAGGATGTGGCCGAAAGTCTGGTGCGCCGGGGGATCCGCTGTGAGATGCTGAGCGGCGATGTCAACCAGAACCGCCGCCTGCGCGTGCTGGAGGTTTTCCGCGAAGGCAAGATCCGCACGGTGGTGGCCACCGATGTCGCGGGGCGCGGGCTGCATGTCGATGACATCGGCTTTGTGGTGAATTTCGACTTCCCGTATGAGCCGGAGGATTATGTGCACCGCATTGGACGCACGGGGCGCGCGGGCCATACCGGTGTGGCGATCTCGTTTGCGGACGAAGACGAATCATTCATCATACCGGACATCGAGAAGTATATTGGCGAGGAATTGAAGTGCACGGTGCTGCACAGCGACGACCCGCTGCTGGCCAAGCTTCCGCCCAAGGCGCCGCGCCGCGAAAGCGATGGAGCGCGCATGGTGCAGCCGCGCGGGGAGCGCCGTCAGGAAACAGCCCGTCCGCCGCGGCCTGCGTCGGCCACGGTCGCGCCGAGTGACACAGAGACCGGCATGCAGGAAACGAAGGGACGTGCGCCGAAAACGGAGCGGCCCGACCTCAAACAGGCGGTTTCCGGGCCTGCGGCCGCACCGCCTTCTGAGAGGCCTGCGGCACCCGCCGCCTCGGTGCGCGAAGCGAAACCCGCCGCAGTGCCTGCGCCGCGGCGTACGTCTGCACCGGCCCCGGCGCAGCCTGCCACGGCCGCGCCGCGCCGCGTGGTGCGTTACGCCGAAGAGTGGGTGCCGGGTGAGAAATAATTTCAGGTACTGGGAATGTCTTGGTCTGGGAACCAACAACGACGGGTTCCTAGACAGGATTACAGGATTAACATGGTTGGAACAAGGTAGTTCCATCATGAAAATCTTGTCATTCTGGCAAGGAGGACGGATATGATGCGTATGACAGAATGGCTGGGAGTGGCGTTGTGCGTGGCGGCTGGTTGGGTGAGCGCCGAGATGGTCAGCGTGGTGCAGATCACCGACATGCGCGGACAGACCGCGTACGAGGTGATGAACCGCGAGGAATACGCCGCGATCCAGAAAGAGATCAAGGAAGAGATGGCGGTCTATCAGGCTGCGGCGGCTGAAGCCAAAAAAGAGTGGGATGCGAACAAGGAGAACAAGCTCCCGTTCCAGGGCAACCGTATCAAGCCGCGTTCCGCGAAAAAGGTCGGGGCCGATTATAACGACCGCGAGAAGGCTGAGAAACGCAAGGCGATTCTTGAGGAACGCGCGAGTGAGAAGCAGCTTGAAGAGATGGACAAAGAGCTCAAGAAGAAAAAGGGCAAGGATCTGTCTCCGGAAGATATCGCCAAAGAGGAGGCGCGAATCAAGGCTTTTGATGACGCCTTCACCATGATCAGTAAACGCATGGGCGATAAGCTCGGCCGCCCGGTACCCTGTTTTGGCCTTGAATTTCAGGCCGCTTTGGAAAAAATGGGCGACGTCAAAAAGGACGAGAAGAAAGCCGACGCGAAATGAAGAAAAACAGGCTGGTGGGCAAGGATGGCGCGGGGCGCCGTATGGCTAAGGGGCGAATACAGGAGGTTGCGCCTGGCCCGCCGCCGGTGACCTTGCCGGTGCTTGCGGCATGGTCGGTCAAACGTCCGGACGCCGAGGTAGAGGCTTTTCTGTCGCGTCCGGCGTTCGCACCGGAGGCCGAGGCGGCCGCTGCCGAAGTGCTGGCGGAGGTGCGTCAGCGCGGCGATGCGGCGGTGCTCGCGGCAGCCAAACGTTTTGATCGTGCCGTGCTGACGGCCGGGGATTTGCGGGTATCGCCCGCCGAATTGTCTGCCGCAGCCAAAGCCGTGCCGACGAGCGTGAAGCGTGCCGTCAAAGACGCCTACGCGCGTGTGCGGCGGTTTGCCGAAGCGGGCTTGCGGGAGCCATGGTATCTGCATACGCCGCAGGGGGGATATGCCGGCGAGTTCTATTCGCCGATGGACCGCATCGGCGTGTATGTGCCGGGCGGCACCGCGCCACTCGCCTCCACGGCGGTGATGACGGTGACACTGGCCCAGGTGGCCGGAGTGCGCGAGATCGTCGCCTGCACGCCGTGCGGCCAAGACAAACAGGTGAATCCGGTGCTGCTGTACGCGCTCAAAATCGCCGGCGCGACGGAAATCTACCGGGTGGGCGGCATCCAGTCGATCGGCCTCATGGCGTTCGGCACGGAGAGCGCTCGTCCCGTGCAGAAGATCGCGGGGCCCGGCAACGCCTACGTGACGGCCGCCAAGCGTCAGGTTTACGGCTACGTGGCGATCGATCAGGTGGCCGGCCCGAGCGAGATCGCCGTGCTGGCGGATGATTCGGCCAACCCGGCGTGGGTGGCGGCCGATCTGCTCTCGCAGGCTGAACACGGCAGCGGTCACGAGAAGGCGTTGCTGGTCACCCCGTCGCAGGCATTGGCGGAGGCGGTGTGCGACGAGATCGTCTGGCAGACGCCGCGGCTGTCGCGCGCCGATACGGTTGAGCGCGTGCTGCAGCGGCGGGGCATCCTGTTGGTGGTCGTACCGGACCTCAAGCAGGGGATGGAGTTAGTCAACCGCTTTGCGCCTGAGCATTTCGAGATCCTGACGCGCGACGCGCGGAAGTGGCTGAACGACGTGCGCGCGGCGGGAGCGGTCTTCGTCGGGCCGTGGACGCCCGAGTCGGCCGGCGATTTCGTGGCTGGTCCTAGCCATGTGCTGCCGACCGGCGGTGCGGCACGCATGTTCAGCGGTCTGACGGCCGACGATTTTCGGCGGCGCCACAGTTTTGTCGAGTTCACCGAGGCTGATCTGGCTGAGACGCGGGCCTCCATCGAGACCTTTGCGGTTGTCGAGGGACTCGACGCACATGGCCGCTCGGCGTCGGTTCGATTCGAATAGCGCAAGCGTGGCGTTGGAGATCACCGGTACTCCCGCGCCTGCCGATCCTGCCGGTGCTGCCGACTACGCCAAGAAGCACTGCGCCTCTAACTCGCGTGAGGAACATGCCGGGGGCTGGTTGCCCTCCTCGCGGAGCGGGTTCGGTAGTTCCGGTCGTGTCGGCAGTTACGGGAGTGCCGGGGAGGGGCAAGCGCCCGCTTGCCCTGACAGGCTGGCCGCCGTCCCACCGCTGCCGGCACGGTCGTCTTAGAGCTGCTGTGAAGGCGCGGGCGCCGCCGGAGCGGACGGTGCCGAGAACGGCAGGGCCTGCTGTTCAGCGGCAGGCGCGGGCGTTTTGACCCCTTCCATGACCGAGGTGCTGGCATGCGAGGTCAGGCGCGAAAGCACCAGCGTGTTCAGCAGGAAGACCGATCCCAGAATAATCGTCGCCTTAGTCAAGACGTTGCCCATCTGGGCACCGAAAAGGGCCTCACCCATACCGCCGCCGAAGCTGACCCCCAGGCCGCCTTCCTTCGGCTTCTGCAGCAGGATCACGCCGCCCAGCAAAAAGCACACGACCACTTCAAGCACATACAAAAAACCGATCAGAAACTGCATAACCGCACTCCGTTTCATCGCCCTGCATTTACGAATCAGAGCAAAAGCAAGACACACTTATAGCAAATATACATGGCTATCAGCAACAGCATTTTTTCTCCATTGACGTGAAAAAGGAAAAAGCGCACACTGACTCGTGTCTGCGGGATGAGGTGTTTCGTTAACGGCACCTCATGGTTTGAGAGGGGAAACCGCGGCAGCGATGAAAGCATTTTCGTTTGGCACAACCGCCGTGATGGTCGTGCTGTCGGTCGGCGTGGCCAGTTTACTGCAGGCGGCGTCGCCTGCTGTTATGCCGGGGGCGGAAATCCTCTGGCTCTCACGTGCCGATCGGGTGACGTTTTCGGTCAATGCAGGCGAGACAAAAGCACAGACCGGCGTCATCCGTGTTGAGGACGGTGCGGCCATCGACAAGGTCGGCGCGCGTACGTTGGAGTTTTCCCTGAACAAGGTGTTCGGAAGAGGTGCTTTCGACTTCTTCTTAACACGAAAGAGGAGAGGAAGCCATGTCTTCATTGGCCGTTATCGCATCGCTCTGGACGGCTTTTGCGAACCCTTCCGACGAGGTGAAACCGTGGTGTTACTGGCTGTGGCAGAACTCTTGGATCGATGAGGAATGTATCGTCAAGGATCTTGAGAATATCAAGGATCTCGGTTTCAGTGGCGTGCTCTTTTCCGACACTCGCGGCTATGGGGATAAGCGGGTCAAGACGCCGCCCGAACAATTCCCAGTCTTTTCTCAGGAATGGTACCGCCACCTCAAGCTGGCGATCGATACCGCCGACCGCCTGGGACTCAAGTTCACCATGAATGTCTCTATCTCCGGTGGAACCCTGAAGGGGGTCTGGCCGGTCGGCGAGGATGCCCCGAAACGGCTGGTCGTTGGCATCGGCGACGTGCCGGTACCTGACTCGTTCACGAACTACCACGATATCGCCCGTTTTGACCTGCAGCTCAGACCCGGTACGGCAATCGAAAGTGGCTGGCGGAATGCGGGCGGCGTGGTTGACCGCTGGACACGGGATACCGGCGATGTTTTCACCGAAGTGATGGGGTGGCAAAAGCGCTCTGCCGATCATCCCCAACCACCAGCCAATAACCAACAATCATCAACCATCACGCTTCGCTTCGGCTATGCGATGATTCCGGGACGTGAATGCGACGTTGACATCATCGATCCTGCCGCCGTGCGTCGCCATCTTGACCGCCTCGCGGGGCCGGTGCTGAAACTCGCCGGGGACAAGGTCGGGCGCACGCTCAGCCATTTCTATTCCGTGAGCTGGGAGGGGGCGGTGCCGACCTGGACCCCCGGGATGGAGAAGGAGTTCGGCGACGTGTTGCCCGCACTCGCCGGTTTTTCGCGCCAAAATGAGGATGCCGCGGCCATCCTGCTCCGCTATCGGCGGCGCCGCAACGAGATGTTCAAGAACAACTTCTACGGTACATTCCGAGACTACTGCCACGAACACGGTATGCAGATCTATTCCGAGTCAGGCGGCCCCTGGAATCGTGGCGAAAGTGTCTTCCGATATGCCGATCAACTTGAATTTCTCGCGATCAACGACATGCCCCAGGGCGAATCCTGGATGATCTGTCCAACCCATCACGAGTATCTTCGGCACAACCGTGCGGCGGCGGCCTGCGCCCGTCTCTATGGCAAGCGCTTCGCGTCGTCTGAATCGTTCACCCACATGGATTTCCACTGGTCTATCGCGCCAAGCGTCATCAAGCGTGAGGCAGACGCCGAGTTTGCGGATGGTATCACCAAGATCGTCTGGCACACCTACACCGCTTCTCCCGCCTCGCAGGGCGTCCCCGGTCTAGAGTACTTCGCCGGTACGCATATCAACCGCAACGTGACCTGGAACTTCGAGGCAATGCCGATCATCAGCTATCTCGCGCGGTGCCAGGCGCTTCTGAGTTGGGGCCGGTCGGTGATGGATCTTGCGATCTACGCGGGCGACGAGGTCTATACCCACTGGCACGGCAATGAGAACGCGCAGGAGGTGATGACGGGCAGCCCGGTGAAAGTGCCGTGGGGATACAACTTTGATATCGTCAACCGTGAGGTGATGGAGACGCGGGCGAAACGCGAAGGTGCGGGATTGCGCCTGCCGGACGGCGCTTACTACCGGTTCTGCGTGGATGTGAGTGCGCCTAATCCGGTCCTGCCCGCGTTGCCCCATCGTGATGTGGAAGGTCCGTTCCGCAGCGTGCACCGGACGGATGGCGTGAGCGATGTCTATTTTTTGTGCGGTACAGGCGATGCCGAGGTGGTGTTCGACGTGAAGGTCGGGGATCGCTCGGTCGAAATCTGGAATGCGCTCGATCTGACGCGGTGCGCGGCGGAGTGGAGTGATACGACGGATGGCCGCACAAGGGTCAAGGTGTCGTTACCCGTGGACGGATCTGTTTTTGTCGTCTTCAATGGCGGGGATGACCGGATAGCGCCGAAGGCGAAGCCCTGCCCCGTTTCGCGTCGTTTCCAGGCGATCTCCAATCCGTGGGAAGTGGAATTTGCGTATCATCACGGGATCAAGGCGAAGCCTCCGGAGAAACGGACGTGGGATAAGCTCCACGATTGCTACACGGAGGCGGAGCACCAGGTCAAGTTCTTCTCGGGTACGATGACCTGTACCTCGTATTTCGATTACGACGGTGAAATTCCGGCGGAAGCGTATCTTGATCTCGGGATGGTTCATAACGGCGTCGCACATGTCTTTCTCAACGGTATCGACTGTGGGCTCGCCTGGTGCGCACCTTGGAAGCTAGACGTCGCCAAGGCTCTCAAACGCGGGCGTAACAAGGTTGTGATCAGAATGACCAATACCTGGCAGAACCGGCTGATCCTTGACTGCCGCCTGCCGGAAGATAAGCGGATAACGAAGAGTTGCCTGCATTATTTCAATGAAAACAAGGGGAACAGTTGGACGCGCCGCTGCTCCGGTTATTGCCGCGGCGACGAGCGCGTTCCCTCCGGTATCGACGGTGTGGTCATATTGGAGACGATTGAGGATCCGTTGTGTCCGAGTCGGTGAAAAAAACGACGATGATGTTACGCCGTGATGATACACCGCCGTCACTAATCTGCGGGGATTGACACTACTCCTGTCGCATCACCATGCGACGGGCCTTGCGCGACCGGCTCGCGGGGACGCTCGCCTTCCATGCCGGCTAGCACCCGCCGCTTGAACTTTCAAAATGGAGGGCGAGCGTCACCGTGAGCCGTAACAGCAAGGTGTCATGCATGGGAAATGACATCGATCACATCAACCCCCGAGAACAGGGGCCGTCCGTCTGCATTGACAGCGTTTGTTGATGCCCTGTATGATAGCCGCCAGTTGAGGGATGCTAGGAGTGCGTGTAGAAGGACAATCCATGACCGCTGAAAGACAATCGATGGAAGCCGATATCGTGTGTGTGGGTTTCGGCCCCGCCACGGCAGGATTTTTGACGACCCTGAGCCGGGCCATGATGAAGCCTGATGGTACGCCCGCTTTTGAAAGCAAGGTCATGCCGGGCATGCCGCTGCAGGTGATGTGCTACGAGCGGGCCGACGACATCGGGTTCGGCGTCTCCGGTATCGTCACCAAAGGCCGCCATCTCCGCGCCTCGTTCCCCGACCTTGATCTGGCGAAGGAGATCCCCAACGCGGCCGAGGTCAGCCATGAAGCGGTCGCCTATCTTTTCGACACCGTCGGCGCGAGCCGACGCAGCGCGGGGACGCGCTTCATGGACGGGGTCTTCAAATATGGCCAATTCGCCATGCGCAAAGCCCCCTCAGCCACCGAACTGCCGTGGATTCCCCCCTTCCTGCGCAAGGAGCCGGGATTGGTGATGTCGATGGGCTCCTTTATGTCGTGGTGCGGCGCACAGCTTATGGGCTCCGGTCTGGTGCAGATTTGGCCGGGCACGCCGGTCAGTGCCCCGCTGATGGAGGGCGACGCGGTCGTCGGCGTGCGGCTGGCGGATCAGGGCGTGGATAAGAAGGGCAATCCTGAAGCCGCCTACATGCCGGGCATGGACATCCGAGCGCGGCTGACGGTGGTGGGCGATGGCCCGGTCGGCGCGGTCGGCCGCAAGCTGGACCGCCATTTCGGGCTGCCGGAAGGCCATCACCAGCACGATTGGGCGGTCGGCATGAAGGCGGTGGTCGAGCTGCCCGCCTCCTGCGATCTCAGACCCGGCACGGTCTTGCATACGCTGGGTTTCCCGGAGCCGGAGATTTTTGGTTTCCTTTACGTCTATCCTGACCGTACCGCTTCGCTCGGAATCTTCGTGCCTTCGTGGATGGACAACCCGATCCGCACCACCTACCGTTATCTGCAGCATTGGATGCAGCATCCGTATCTGTGGCGGTACCTCCAGGGTGGCACGCTGCGCTCCTGGGGCGCGAAGTCGCTGCAAGAGTCCGGCGCGCGCGGCGAGCCGTATCTGGTGGGCGACGGCTTTGCCCGCATCGGCGAGGGTTCCGGCACGACCAACGTGCTCACCAACTCCGGTGTGGACGAGGCGTGGCGCAGCGGCGTGCTGCTGGCCGAGGGCGTGATCGACCTGCTCAAGCGCGACGAGCCGTTCACCAAGGGGGCCTTGACGGGGGCCTATGTGCCGCGGCGGCGCCAGGACCCGCTCGACGCCGAGCTGCAGGCTGCCAAAAAAGCGCGCGACGGCTTTGGCAAGGGCTTCATGATCGGCATGATGGGAACCGGCATGACCGGCATGACCAACGGGATGCTCAACCTGTCGGTCGAGTCAGTCCCGCCTTCGCAGCGTATCCCGACTTTGGCGAGTGTCTACGGCGAACGGATTGCTCCCGCCGCGCTCAGCGAGGCGGTTGAAACTTGTGTCAAGGCGCGACAGCCGCTTCATGACACGGTGATGACGCTCGCGGGCTGGCCTGAGATCCCGTATGACGGCACGCTGCTCATGTCGCATCAGGACGCGCTCTTCAAGGGCGGCAAAGTACAGGCCGCGGCAGGGTTCGCCGATCATGTGACCTTCGCTGATCCCTCGCTCTGTGCCACCTGCACAGAACGCACCTGCATTGAGATCTGCTCCGCGCAGGCCCTGATGCCGGGCGAGGAGGGCGGGACGCCCGAGTTCGACCGCGAGAAGTGCATCCATTGCGGTGCCTGCATCTGGAGCTGTTCCAGGGCGTTGCCGAACGACCCCGAACGCGCCAACATCGAGTTCGGCGCCGGCTCAGGTGGCCTGCACTCGAATGAAAATTAGGATTTAGGAAGGAGGATTAGGTGTTGTGGATGATGCAATCCCTAACTCCTTAATCCTAACTCCTCCTTGAGTTACCAGGTGAGCCACTCATCGTTCGGCGAGCGATCTTGCGCACGTAGCCACATCATGACGGCAATACGGAAATCATCGTCGCGCTCGCTGATGCGGTCGATGCGTTCGAAATCGTTGACATACGCAGCGCGGACTTGAAAGACGAGGCAGTCGAGGCGGTATTGGATGTAGCCGCCTACCTCGTCCAACTCACTGTAACGCAGGTCATAACGCGTGTAGAAACTCCACGACCAGGTGTCGTTGATGTCGTGCGTAAGGCCGCCGTAGATCAGGTTCTCCTTGATCCGGTTCCACTGCATGACGGGTGAAACGTCATAGTCATACAACTGGTGGTCACGCGCGAGATAGCCGCCTCCGAAGCGGATTTTCTCGTTGAGCTTGTAGAAGGCACTCAGATCAACGTAGGCGAACGTGTCCTCTTCGACATCCCATTCGCCCTGTGCCTTGATGTCGAGCGCATCGCTCGGTGTGACGAGCAAGCGGGTCCCGGCCATGCGCAAGCCCTCTTCGTCGAGCGGCCCGTCGCCCTCGAATTGGAAGGCGGTGTAGACGTCCCAGTCGAGCACCGTGCGCATGCGCCCTTTTTCGTCGCGTGCCTGCAGCAGATTGCGGATGCCGGGCCGCACGCCATGCCAGTCGTAGGGGAGCCAGGTGCCGTCCATGCCGAACTGGTCAAACCACTCGATGGAACGGTCGAAACGGTCAAAGCTGTAGGCGCGGCCGTTGTCCAGATCGAAATGAGTGGGTTGGTAGCTGTAGTCGAGATAAGGTTCGAGGATATGGCGATAGCCGTTGGCGAGGTCGGCGGTCGCACGCGTGGAGGCCTCGATGCCGAGGTCGGCGGAATGTCGGCTGACGTTGCTGTCAAATTCGGCGTCCGAGTACCAGGTGGCGCGGTACCCGGCGCGTGGCACGATGCTGAGCACGCCGCCGAATTTCATCGGTGCAGTGATGCGGTGTGCGGTGTCCGCACGCGTCAGGTTGTAGTCGGCCCACGATCCCGGATAATACATGAAGTCTGGGAGGGCGCGTTCATAGCGGGCGGCATCGCGGTTGAGCACGCCGGCGCGTGTCTGGCTCTCGTAGTTCAGGCCCGTACCGAAAAGCGGCTGGGGCATAATGTTCAGCCAGCCTTCGGGCAGGCGCGCCACACCGGCATAGAAATCGTTGAGAGGGCCGCTCACCACCGCGCCGGCTGCCCAGGCGTGCTCGCGGTGTTCCAGCGAGACAAAGTTCATCGGCGTGCTCTCGCCGCGATCCTCGCTATCAAAGAAATCGTGGCGCATCTCGGAGTCGCTGTTGACTGTGCCGCGCAGGATGAACTGGTCGCGCGGTGTGAGATCAGCTTCATGGAAAAGGCGGAAACGGTAGCGGTTGTCGTCCACATCGGACATCCAGTTCATGTCGCGCTTGTCGTTGGGCGGATCCTGGTCCCAGGCGTAGTACGTTTCAAGTTTGCCGCGCCCGTATTCCTTGAGATCCCAGCGCAGGTTCTGGCCGACGGCCACGCCGCGCAACGTGCGGTAATCGACATGCGTGGTGCCGTCCAGCTTGGGGCCGGCCTCGTGCGGCGACTCGTAAATGTTGTAGACATAACCGCCCAGCAAATAAGCGCCCCAGCGCGAGGTATAGCCGGGCACTAGACGGAACCCGTAGTGCGTGTCGAGATCACGGAACCAGTACGGGAGGTAGGCAAACGGCACACCGAAGAGCCACGGCACGGCATCGAAGATCTCGACGTAATCGTTATCCTTATAGCGCACGTGTCCGGTCATGCGCCAGTGGCGGTGGCCCGGGGCGTTGGTGCAGGTGGTGATTTCGGCGTGGCGGGCGTCAAACCGGCCGTCCTCGCGCCGCGTCACCTCTTTCGCGCCGATGTGGAAGACGCCGGACTGCAGTTCTCCGAGTCCTGTGAGCCCCTTGCCTGTCTTGTAGTTGTATTCGATGTAGTCGCCGCTCCACGCGCCGAACCCGCGCTGTTGCAGGATCACGTTGCCGCGCGCCTGGACATCCCCTTTCTCCTGATGCAGGCGCACACGGTCGGCACTCATCTCGTGCTCGCCGGTTTTGATCCGCACGTTGCCCGTGGCGGTGGTCCAGCCGCTCTTCTGGTCGACCTCGAACTTGTCCGCCGTGATCTCGATCCCGGCATCGCCCACCTGCTTCGGCAACGGCATCATGCCGCCGCCCTGCGCACACGCGCGTTCCGCAAACATACAGGCCGTCAGACCGGCCAGCCCAGCCGCAAAGAGGAAGTGCTTCATTGTCATTTCGCCATCATTGAGTGAAAGGTAAGCATCGCACCATGGAATCAAGCGTATGAGAATCCGTGGTGGGTGACAAGAGGAATCTCAGCAGAGGGCTCGCGCCAAGGCAATCGGGAATTGTCAAGCGGACCGGAAAGGACTACACTCTCCTCCAAATGAGTGTCTTCGGGGCAAGGTGACCCGGCCGAAAGGCTGGGGATTCCTGACCGGCGGTAAAGCCCGCGACTGGCAAGCTGTTCCTGCCTGCCACCGACACGGTGTAATTCCGTGGCCGACAGTGAAAGTCTGGATGATAGAAGACATTTCTGACTCGTGTAGCTTTGCCCCGGCTCGTGACGTGCCGGGGTTTTTTGCTTGGAGTGAGGGGTATGGAGAGCGAATCGGTGTTTGATGCGGTTGAGGATTGCGTCGAAGCGTTCCGGCAGGGCCAGATGGTGATCGTCGCCGATGACGAAAACCGCGAGAACGAGGGCGACCTGATCATTGCGGCGGAAAAAGTCACGCCGGAAGCCATTAATTTTATGGTTGTCAATGCGCGTGGGTTGGTCTGTGTGCCGATGACCGGCGCCCGTCTGCGCGAGTTGGGCGTGGAACGTGCGCCGAGCCGTAACCGGGGCGATAAATTTGCGACCGCTTTCACGTATTCAGTGGATGCGGCCACCGGCGTGACGACCGGCATCAGCGCGGCTGACCGCGCGAAGACGGTCCAGACGCTGATTGATCCTGCCTCCGGCCCTGAGTCGATCGTGAGCCCCGGCCACATCTTCCCGTTGGAGGCCCGTGAGGGCGGGGTGCTGGTGCGCGCCGGACACACCGAGGCGGCTGTCGATCTCGCCAAACTGGCCGGACTGAAGCCGGCCGGCGTGATCTGCGAGATCATGCTGCCGGACGGTACGATGGCGCGGCTGCCGGATCTGCGCGAGTTCGCCACGCGGCACGGGCTCAAGATGCTGTCGATCGCCGATCTGATCCAGTACCGCCGTCGCCGGGAACGGTTGATTGATTTCGTCGAGGAGGTCGACCTGCCGACCGCGCTCGGCCAGTTCAAGCTGCGCCTCTACACTTCATCGCCGGACGGTTGCGAGCATCTCGCGCTGATCAAGGGTGATCTCGCCAAAGCCGAGGCGCCCTTGGTGCGCGTGCACAGCGAATGCCTGACCGGCGATGTGTTCGGTTCCGCACGCTGCGACTGCGGCAACCAGCTCCATGCGGCGATGCAGATGGTGGAGAAGGAGGGGTGCGGCGTGGTGCTCTACATGCGCCAGGAAGGACGCGGCATCGGCCTGGCCAACAAGCTGCACGCCTACAAGCTGCAAGAGAAGGGATTGGACACCGTGGACGCCAACCTGAAGCTGGGCTTCCCGGCGGATCTGCGCGACTACGGCGTGGGCGCGCAGATTTTGGCGGATCTCGGGCTGAAGCGCATCCGCCTGCTGACGAACAATCCCCAAAAGCTGGTCGGCCTGCAAGGTTACGGCCTGGAAATTGCCGAACGTGTGCCGTTGGTGGCCCAGCCCGGCGATTACAACCGGCGCTACCTTGAAACCAAGAAGGTGCGCATGGGGCACATGATTTAGGCGTGAAGCGCGGCCGCGCCGCGAGTAAGTGAAGGAAACGCTCAACGCTCAACGCTCAACGTTCAACGTTCAACGCTCAAGTTACAGGAGACACAGTATGAAAGAAATCGCAGGGAACCTGGATGCAACAGGCCTGAAGATGGCCTTGGTGGTTAGCCGTTTCAACAGCTTTTTCACCGAGCAGTTGGTGAAAGGCGCGGCGGACTGTTTTGTGCGGCATGGCGGTAAGGAGGTGGATCTCACGCTGGTACGCGTGCCCGGCGCCAATGAACTGCCGCAGGTGGCCCAGCGGTTGGCCGTGTCTGGAAAGGTCGATGCCGTGATCGCACTGGGTGCGGTCATTCAAGGGGCAACCCCGCACGCCGACCTGATCAACGACACGGTGGCGCGTGCACTCTCGAAGATCGCGCTCGACACCGGGGTGCCGGTTCTGAACGGTATCGTCTGCGCGCTGAACCTGGAGCAGGCGATCGAGCGCGCCGGCACCAAGCAGGGCAACAAGGGGTGGGACGCGGTGGCGGCCGCGATCGAGACGGTCAACGTGCTCAAGGCGCTGTAAGGAGTACGTATGGCGACACGCAGACAGGGACGTGAGTGGGCGCTGCAACTGTTGTTCCAGGCGGATATGAATCCCGGACTGGATCTCGACATGTCGATCCCCAAGTTCTGGCGGCAGCAGTACACCTGCAAGGTCGAGGAGGCCGAGAAGCGCGATGCCGAGTTGCCGGCATCCAGCAAGCCGGTGGAAGATCGTGTGGCACCGCCGAAGATCCGCGAGTTCACCGAAAAACTGGTGCGCGGAGTACTGGGTCATCTCAACGAGATCGACGAGAAGCTGATCGCGTATACGCAGAACTGGCCGCTGTACCGTATGGGCACGGTTGAACGTAATGTCCTGCGGCTTGCCTTCTATGAACTGCTCTATTGCAGCGACGTGCCGCCTGCCGTGGTGCTGAACGAGGCGATCGACCTGGCCAAGTATTTCAGCAACACCGATTCGGGCCGCTTCGTCAACGGCATTCTTGACCGGCTGAATAAGGATTTGCATCAGGCACGCTGAACGTGTTTTTTTTGAAGGCTGGCGATGTCGCAAACGATTGAAGATGGGAAGTGGATGCGGCAGGCGATCACGCTGGCGCGGCGTGGTGAAGGCCGCACGCGCCCCAATCCGCCGGTCGGTGCTGTGATTGTACGGGACGGCCGTAAATTGAGCGAAGGGTTTCATAGCCGGGCGGGCGCGGCGCATGCCGAGGTTGTTGCGCTCGATGCCTGCCGCGGCGAGGCGCGCGGTGCCACGCTGTATGTGACGCTGGAGCCGTGCTGCACGCACGGACGCACACCGCCCTGCACCGACCGCATCTTGCACGAAGGGATCTCACGTGTGGTGGTCGGCTGCCGCGACGAGAACGGTTGCCACTGCGGACGCGGCCTGGAGGTGCTGGCCAAGCGCGGTGTCGAAGTGATCTACGGAGTTTGCGAGAAGGAGGCGCACGATCTGGCGCGCCCGTTTTTCAAGCACATCACCACGGGTCTGCCGTATGTGACGGTCAAGCTGGCAATGACGCTGGACGGACGCATCGCGGACCGCGAGCATCGCGCGAAGTGGATCACCGGCGAGGCGGCGCGCGCTGAAGTGCAGCGCCTGCGGCGGCGCGTGGATGTGGTGCTGGTCGGGGCCGGTACGGTCTGTGCGGACAATCCTTCGTTACTCTGCCGGTTGCGTGGGGCTGAGGAGGTGCAAGGTTCAGCCCGTCATGGGGAAATGTCATCCGGTCGATCGTCCGTTCCGCCGGCGGGTTTGCTGCGTGTGGTGGTGGACGCTTCGGGGCGCACGCCCGCCCACGCGCAGGTCTATGCCGACGCCGCGGCGGCACACACGGTCGTGGCGACGACGCAGACCGGAGCGGAGCGCAAGGCGGCGGCCTGGACACGGCACGGTGCGCAGGTCTGGACGTTTGACGCTGCCGACGATGGTCGGGTTCCTCTCGATCTGCTGCTGAAGAGACTGGGGGCGGCCGGTTATCTGCATGTGCTGTGCGAGGGCGGCGGTCATCTGGCCGGTGCCTTGCAGGATGCGGGCCTGGTGGACGCGTATGAACTTTTTTACGCGCCGGTGATTTTGGGTGACAGTCGGGCAGTTGACGCATTGGAAGGTCGTGGCACGTTGTTGGCAGACGTGCAGCGGTGGCACTGTGTGGACGTGAAGCGGTTCGGCGAGGATGTCCGGATCCGCGTGCGAAAGGCGTGAGCGTATGTTTACGGGACTCGTGCAGCGGGTAGGGATTTTGAAAAGGCTGGCGCGCGCCGGCGAGGGATGGTCGTTGACCCTCACGCATACGCCATGGCCGGATGCGCTGGTGCTGGGCGAAAGTGTCGCGGTGCAGGGCGCGTGCCTGACGGTGACCGCGCATGGCGACGGCTGGTTCACGGCCGACGTGCTGGATGAGACATTGCAGCGCACCGCGCTGCGGCGGCTGGGCGAAGGGGCGCGCGTCAACCTTGAGCGGGCGTTGGCGCTGGGCGACCGTCTCGGCGGTCACATCGTGAGCGGCCACGTCGATGAACGCGGTGTGTTGAGCGCGATCGAAGACCGCGGGCGCGATGTGGCGTGGTGGATTTCCTGTTCAACGACGTTGGCGCGCCAGACGGTGCTGAAGGGTTCGATCGCGATCGACGGCGTAAGCCTGACGGTCTCGGGGCTCAGCGATGATGGTTTTGAAGTCAATCTGATCCCTCATACGCTCAAGGAGACCAGTCTGTGTGACCGTAGGCCCGGTGACGAGGTCAATCTCGAAGGCGATCTGCTGGGCAAGTATGTGGCGCGTCTGTTGGGACGGGAGAAACCGGGCGGAATAACCGAAAGCATGTTGGCGGAGAACGGGTTTTTATGAAAAAGGTGCTGTGTGTCGGGCTGACGCCGGTCTTGCAGCGGACGCTGATTTTTGACCGGCTGGAGACCGACGAGGTGAATCGTGCGCGTCAGGTTGTGGAATCGGCGGCGGGCAAAGCGCTCAACACGGCGCGTGCGCTGGTGACGCTGGGCACACCGGCGCAGACCGCCGGTTTCAACGGCGGCGACACGGGGCGCCGGGTGGCGGCTTACCTCACCGCATACGGCGTGGATGCCAGCACGCTGACGCCGATGCAGGCACCGACCCGCATCTGCACGACCCTGATTGACCGCGCGGGCGGCACGGTGACTGAACTGGTTGAAGAGGCACCCGCGCCGGGGGCTGCGGCTTTGCGCCGCTTCACGCGCGATACGCTGCGTAAGACGGCGGAGGCTGCGATGCTGGTGATCAGTGGCACGTTGCCGCCGTATGCCGATGACGAGTTCTACGTGCCGTTCGTGCGTGCCGCGAATGAGGCCGGTGTGCCGGTCGTGATCGATTCGCATCGGACGGCCCTCATTCATGTGCTGTTCGAGCGCCCGCTGCTTGCCAAGCTGAACGTGCGCGAGCTGGAGACCACACTGGATGAACGGTTCACGACGGAGCGGCAGATTTTGCGCGGCATGCGGGATGTGCTCGCGCTCGGGGCGCGCAATGTCTTTGTGACCCGGGGCGGCAAGGGCGCGTACCTGCTGACGCCGCGCGGGGCTTGGCGCTTTACGCCGCCTGAAATCGCGCAACGCGTCAATCCGATCGGCAGCGGGGACTGCACCACGGCCGGCATCGCACATGCGTGGCTCGCCGGAAAGACGTTGCAGCGGGCGGTGGCCTTCGGGCTCGCGTGCGGCAGTGCGAATGTCGAAAGCCTGACACCGGCCGATCTCGATGTGAAGCGCGTGGCGTCGCTGGCGCGTAAGGCGCAATGCGCCCGGATTGCGTGAGCGATTTGTTGCGGCCGCTCAGTGGCCGCAACCTCGAGTGTCAAAGCATGGCTCTGCGCAGAATTAAACTTCAGCGTTCAGCGTTCACGACCTTAGCCACATAGCCGCCGCAGGGCTGGAGGGTCACGATGAACGGCGCATGTGCCGTTGTCGTGCGTGCATGGGGCGCGAAAGCGGTGGGGGTGTCGGCGCGGTCAGCGAGTTCAGTGATCGCGACTTCACGCCAGCCCGTGAAAGAGAGGTCGATCGAAACCATTTTGAGACCGTCGGTTCCGTTGACCATCGCGACGAACCAGGTGTTGCCTTTGCGTCGCGCGAAGGCGGCCAGCTCGCCGATGCGGCTGCCCTCCAGCACACGTGTCTCGTCCCAGCAGACCGGCAGTTCACGCACGAACGGCAGCGCCGGTGACAGCTCAGGATCCGCCAGCAGGCGCTGGGGGTGCTCCGCCATGACGAGCAGCGGCGAGGTGATGAGGTAGGCGAGTGCCAGTTGGTGCGTCCAGGTCGTGTTGCCGGGCCGCGAGAAAGCCAAGGGCGTGTAATCGGCGTGTCCGGCGATACAGCGTGTGAAGGGCAATGCCGCGTTATGCGAGGCAGGCAGATCCTGGTTCTCGCCGCCCGGTACGTAAGGCGGCGCTTTGGCGCTTCCACGACGCTGACGCGCATGTTCGGCAATGCGGTTCAGCTCCAGCCCCCGGATGCCCTCGCGGGTGACCTCATTGGGGTAGGTGCGCGCTTCACCGGACGGTTTCTGGCAGCCGTGGAAGTTGACCAGCAGCCGACGGCGCGCGGCCTCGATCAGCACACGCTCGTCGAACAGGATCGTGTCGTACGACTCGCTGTTCATGAAATCGATTTTCACGCCGGCCGCGCCGGCCTGCTTCACCTGGTCGAGAAATTCGCGTAAGGCCGAATAGTCGCTCTCGGGTTGGCGGATCTCCCGGGAGTGCTTCCAGACAAAAACCCGTACGCTGCGGGCGCGCGCGTAATCACACAGTTCAGTCAAGACTGACCAGGCATTCGTCCACTTTTCCCAGCCCTCGTCGATGGTGGTGAATTCAAAGTTCAGGGCGGCGGCCGCGTCGATCATCTGCTTCTCGGCTTCAGGCTGCATGTAGTCGTCGCGGCCCTGCCACCAGCTCCACACGCTGCGTCCACCCGTGATCCACGCCTCTGAGTCAAACAGCTCAGGATCGGGGGGCGGGGCGAGTTGCGCGATCAGGTCATTGTTCACCCAGGCGTTGAGCGTCGGGGCCAGCAACAGCACGCGCCAGGGCGTTTGGATGGGGCCGTCGACTTCAAAGCCGGACGCTTCCGTGAAACAGCCGCGCAGGGTGCCGTCCGGTTCCGCCGAAAGGCGCATGCCGCTGTAGCGGAAAAGCGCCGCCTCGACGATGGCGGCATAGCCGTGCCCATCAGGCAGCTCGGCGACCAGCGGCATGGTTTGGATCGGCCCCTGCGGCGAGACGGCGTACAGGTTGGTCAGGGAGGTGCAGAGCCACTCGCCGGCGTAGGTCTTGAGCTTCCAGTCGGAACGGCGCTCGGCGAACCAGATGCGGCTCTCGGGCGGCAACCGCCAGCAGGCGGTTTCGCCGTTGATGCGGCGCACACCCTTTCCGGGGATGACAAAGCGCCAGGCGATGCCGCTGTCGGACACGAGGGCCTGAAGCCCGTAGGAGGGGCCTGAGACCGGTTGCACGAAACAAAGTGCGCGCTGGGCAGCCAGACGGCTCTCCTGCTGCACGCCGCGCACGGGGAAGCGGTCATCTGTCCGGTGGATGCGTATCGGTTTGAAGGCGGTGACCTGCCCCAAGTTGCATCCGGCAACCGAGATGCCGAGCGGTGCGGGGGCGAGGATTTCCTGCCCGCGATACCAGGCTCTGTAGGTCAACCAGCCGGATTCATCGACCGTGAAACGCGCGTGCACGGCACCGCTCTGGCTCGTGAGCTGCAGTTGCTCGATCTCGGCTCGCAGCACGGTGGCCATGCACAGGCACACCGCCGTCGTACAACGTAGACAAAGAGACCGCGCTTTTTGCATGGGATATTTCGGGGCGGTGTTTGGCGTGTCGTGCATCAGAAGAACCATTTTGCGAGACGCAGGATGCCCTGTTTCCACGGCACGCGGTGGGAGACGCCGGATGCGTTTTTGAAGGTGTCCAAGTTGGCGACGTACCAACGGTAATTGCGGATCAAGGCGTCCTGATTGGAGTAGCGCGGCGCATATCCCAGAATGCGTTCGGCTTTCTCGATACTGACAAAGGAGTCCTCGCAGGCGGTCTCATACACCCATTTGTAGAGCGGCGAAAGGTGCAGCAACTCGAGAAAACGCAACGTCCAGATCATCGGCGCGGCCGGGAACCCGCGGATCTTCTTGCCGTGTCCGGCGACATCCAGCACGGCTTGGTAATCCTCGCGCATGGTGGTGAATTCTTTGGCGCCGATGTTGAACGTGTCGTTGACTTTGGCGGCGTCCAACGTAAGCGTCAGCCAGATCGCTTCGCAGAGATCCTCCACGTCGAGAAGCTGGTAACGGTTGCGCCCGCTGCCGATCATCGGGAACCCGTGGCCGGTGTAGGCCCAGTCATAGAAAAGGGCGAACACGCCGAGCCGTTCGGGGCCGACGAAGGACTTGGGGCGGATGATCGGGACACAGAGCCCCTGTTCACGCGCCTTGAGGCACTCCTCCTCTGCCAGGATCTTCGCGCGTCCGTATGGCCCGACGCCGATCAGCCGATCAGTCTCGTACAGCGGGTGATGGTCGGGGATGCCATACACGGCGGTCGAAGAAATCATGACGGCGCGCGCAACACCCGCTTCGCGCGCGAGGGTCATCACGTTGCGGGTGCCGTCAACATCGGTGGTCATGATGTCTTGCTCGGAGTAGAGCGGCAGAGCGGCTGCGGTATGGACAACCCAGGTGACGCCCTGCATGACCTGTTTCAGGGCGGCCACATCGCGAATGTCGCCGACCACCGCCTGGATTTGATCTTTCTCAGGATATTCAAACGGCACGAGGTCGATCGAACGGATATCGGTGATCCCTTTCGACCGGAGGTGCCGGATCAAGTTGATTCCCAGAAAACCGCTGCCGCCTGTCACCAAGACGCGTTGATTCATGAGCCGTGATCCCTTTGTGCCCGTCGTGCTGGCGTGTCTGTTCAAGGCACAACGGGGCTGTAACAGAAATTCGGGACAAGTTACCAAATCCCCGGGCTGTTGGCACATTAAAACCGTAATGCGTTTGACACGTCTTACGTAAAGTCCGCATAATGACACTTGCCGATCAAACCTTTGCCAGACGGATAGGCCCCAGGAGATTGACATGAAAAATGGAATAAGAACGATCTTGGCTGTCGTCGTGTGTTGCGTTGCGTGTGCCGGGAACACGTTGGGCGCAACCCGTATCTTGTCGGTCTATGTGGAAAGTTTCGCCGAGTTGCAGAAACAGGCCGCTGTGGGGGCCGGGGCGTTTCAGGCGCCGATGCTGGCAGCGCTGCCGATGATGGTGACCGGCGGTTTGCCGGGTGCGGCGCAGTTGGACAACAGCAAGCCGGTCGCGATGCATGTGATCGCGCTGGATGGTGGCGAAACGGGGACAGTCATTGAGGTGACGCCCAGCGCCGCGCCGGATGCATATCTCAAGGCGCTGGCCGGAGGGGCCGAAGCAGGGCTGCCCGAGCCGAAGGACGGTGTCTATACGTTGGGTAAGGGCATGGCGGCCAAGCTCGCAGGGGGGCGCCTGTATTTTGTGATGCGCGCGAAGAAGCCGGCCGCACTGCTGGGGGCCGATCTGGCAGGGTATGCTGAGTTGCCGACATTGCCCGGCGTGCTTCGCATATCGATCGATCCGCAGGCTGTGGGGCCCCATTTGAAAAAGGCGGCGGCGTCTATTCCGGTGCAGGGCGGCGGGGCAGACGCCAAGCGGCAGCGGCAGACGTTCGAGCGAATGCTCGGTTTCTACGGTGAGATGCTTGGCCAGCTTGACGCGCTGTATCTGGGGCTCAATATCCAGAACGAAGGGGTGTTCGTTCGCACGCGCTTGATCCCGCGCGCGGGATCAGATCTGGCGAAGCTGGTGCTGTCCGGCAAGCCCGTTGCTGCCAAACAGCACGCGTTTCTGGACAAGGATTCGCTGTTCAGTTATGCGGCGGGTGGGTCGGTTGTGCCGGAAAAGCTGGAAAACGCGCTTATTGAGATGTATGCCGGGCTTGCTGCTTCATCGCCGATGTACGACGGCGCGACAACCAATGACTGGATTGCAGCCATGAAGCAGTCGGTGATGCTGATGGGTGCGCCGAGGGCCTATACTGTCAGTTTGCCGAAGCCGGATGGTGCGCTGCATGTGCAGGGATGCTGGCAGATGGATGACCCCGTCGGCTATCTGGAGTCGCAGTCGACCGCCATGAAACAGCCTTTCTTGACCTCCATGATGGGGCAGACCGGCATCAAAGTCTCAGAGCCCGTGACACGGACGGTCGCCGGCATGAAGGCGTATGATTGGAAGATGGATGTCGATGAGTTGGCGATGGAGAAAGCGGCGCGTGCTGCGTTTCCGGCTGACACGCCGGCCGAGAAGGTCGACGCCGCGGTGGCGGCGCAGCAGCAGACCTGGCGCACGCTGAAGCCGCTCTTGGGTAGCGGCTACACCTATGCGGCAGGCGGCAAGGATCTGGTTTTTGCGATGGGCGGTGAGACGATGATCGAGGAGGCGGTCAGGCGCGTGAAGAACCCGACGGGAGCCTCCGGAGAAGCCGCCCGGATTGAGACGCTGCTGGCTCCATCGGCCGACCCGCACAGCATCGGCCGGATCGCGCTGAGCCGCATCCTGGCACTCGCCATGGCGGGGCGCCCCGGCATGGCGGATATCGCGAAGGGGCTCCCGCCCGGCGAGGGCATCGTCTTCGCGGGTTGGCCGTTCAAGGGCGAAATGCTTTCCACTCTGTTGATCCCAGCTTCTGAAATCAAAGCCGTGACGGCCGGCGTCATGGCTGGACAGGCCGCAGCCCGGCAGCGTAATGCGCCGGCAAGGCCGCCGATTCCGGACAATTTTAACCATACCTAACGAGCAAGGAGAGACATCATGAAGCCTATTTCGTGTTCACGTCGGTCATTCATTAAGCGCACAGGCGTTGCGTCGGCGTGCGCGGCTTTTCCGTTCCTGCGTGTGGCGGGACAAACCAGCCCCAATGAAAAGGTCAACCTCGCCTGCTGCGGCATCGGCAACCAGGGCGGGAGTGACATCAATGCGCTGTTCGGTACCGGCCTCTGCAATATCGTGGCACTGTGCGATACGGAGATGGGCGGCAAACGGACACAAAAAACGCTGCAGAAATTCCCCAACGCGCCGCGTTTCACCGACTTCCGCAAGATGCTTGATAAGCATGATAAAGAGATCGACGCGGTGCTGGTCGGCACGCCGGACCATTCGCACTTCGTGATCACGATGGAAGCGATGCGCCGCGGCAAGGGCGTGTATGTGGAGAAGCCGCTGGCCCATTCGTTCCACCAGATCGACCTGCTGATGGCGGCCGAGCAGAAGTACAAAGTCGCCACGCAGATGGGCAACCAGGGGCACTCAGACGGCAATTATTTCCAGTTCAAGACCTGGCAGGAGGCCGGGGTTCTGAACAATGTGACCAAGTTCGTGGCGCATATGAACGGCGGGCGCCGCTGGCACAAGTGGAAGGGGGATGTCGCCGCCATCAGGAAGGCGATCGAGAAGCAGCCCAATGTCAACAACGTGGATTGGGACACGTGGCTGGCGCATGTCGCGGAACACGATTTCACCGAACAGTACCTCAACGGCGACTGGCGTTGTTTCTATGAGTTCGGCAACGGTGCGCTGGGTGACTGGGGCGCACACATCCTCGATACCGGCCATGAGTTCCTCAAATGGGGCCTGCCGACATCGGTCGAGCCGCTCAAGATGGAAGGGTGGAATCCTCTTGTCTTCCCGATGGCCTCCACACTGCTCTTCAAGGTGCCGGCGCGCGGGCCTGGCCTGCCGGCCTGCGACGTGTACTGGTATGACGGCGTGGGCAACCATCCCGAGCTGCCCGCAGGTTTCCACGGGGTCAAGACCGACAGCAACGCGCCGGCGTCGCTCGGCGGTTCCGACCAGGGTAAAGCGTTGCCGCCCGGCAAGGAGATCTATGGCGACGGCGTCGTGTTCAAAGGCGGTTCGCACGGGTCTACCCTCTCGGTGATCGGCGGCGAAAAAGCCGACGCGGTGAAGGCCAGTCTGCCGCAGGTGCCGAAGAGCCCCTCCAACCATTACAAGAACTTCCTGCTCGGCGTCAAAGGCGAGGAGATTTGCCGTTCGCGCTTTTCGGTGTCCGGCCCGCTCTGCCAGTTCATGAGCCTCGGCATCATCGTGCAGAACGTCAACGCCAAGATCGAGTTCGACCCCAAGACCCGCCGGATCACCAACCACGCCGCCGCCCAAGCGCTGCTGCGCATCGGCGAGCCGCCGCGTAAGGGTTGGGAAGAGTATTTCAAGGTCTAATGCAGGGAGTCTGTTTGTGATGAGTCAACCTGTTCGGATCACGCCCTGTCTGGATATGCAGAACGGGCGCGTCGTCAAAGGCGTGCATTTCGTCGATATCCGCGACGCGGGTGATCCTGTCGCCTGCGCCCGCGCCTACTGCGCCGCAGGCGCCGATGAGCTCGCCATGCTGGATATCACCGCGACGGTCGAGGGACGCGCCACGCTGTTGGAGGTAGTGCGGCGCGTGGCCGACGCCGTGACCGTGCCCTTTACGGTGGGCGGTGGCATCTCCGACGTGAAGACCGCCGAGGCGGTGCTCGCGGCCGGCGCCGACAAGGTGTCGATCAGCAGCGCGGCGTTCCGTAAGCCGGAACTGGTGCCCGAGCTGATCCGCACGTTCGGTGCCGAGAAAGTGACGGTGGCGATCGATGTGGACCGTAACGCGGCGGTGCCGTCTGGATACGAGGTCTATATCGACGGCGGCCGCACCGCGACCGGTGCGGACGCCGTGGAGTGGGCCAAGCGCGTGGACGGTTTCGGCGTGCCGGTGATCCTGCCTACCAGTAAGGCCGGCGACGGCGCGCGCACCGGGTATGACCTGCCGGTGATCCACGCGATCAAGCAGGCGGTCTCGGCCGAGGTCGTGGCCTCCGGCGGTGCGGGCACGCTCGAGCATTTTTATGATGCGGTCCAGGCGGGCGCCACGATTCTGCTGGCCGCCTCGATCTTCCACTTCGGGGTGATCGGCATCGGCGAGCTAAAGGGTTATCTGAGCGGACGCGGCGTGACGGTCCTGTAAGATGAGATGGTGGCTGTACCATACGTTGTTTGCCGTGGCCTATGTCGTGATGTTGCCGCACTTCCTGCTGCGCATGAAAAAGCGCGGCGGATACCGCAACCGCATGGGGGACCGGTTCGGACGCTATCCGGCCGACATCCTTGCACAGTTACGGCAGATGGAGGGCGCGGTCTGGATCCATGCGGTCAGTGTGGGAGAAGTCTACGTGGCGGGCCAGGTGATGCGGGCCATGCGGGCGCGCGAGCCTGACCTGCGTTTCGTGTTCAGCACCACCAGCTCGACCGGATGGCGTGAGGCCGAGAAGCAAGTGAGCCCTGCGGATCTGCTCGTGTACAATCCGCTGGATTTCCCGCTCTGCGTGAACCGGGCTCTGGCTGCGATCCGGCCGCGCGCACTGGTTCTGACGGAGTCCGAGATCTGGCCTACGCTGATCCGCGCCTGCCACCGGCGGGGTGTGCCGCTTTTTCTGGTGAATGCACGGGTCTCGGACCGTTCGGCGCCGGGATACCGCCGCCTGCGCCTTTGGTTTGGCCCGGTCCTGCGGATGTTTACAACGATTCTGGCGCAGTCCGAGACCGACAAGAGACGTCTTGTGGACGCTGGGGCGACGCCGGAGCGTATCGAAGTGACCGGCAGCTTCAAATTCGATGTGGCGATCCGGAATCCTGACAAAGAGCGTGAGATTGCCGCGTTTCTGGCGCGCGTGGATTGCGGGCCGGAGCGCACCGTGTTGCTGGGCGGCTCGACATGGCCCGGTGAAGATGCGGCGTTGATCCGGATTTACAGACGGCTTCGGCCGCGTTATCCGGATCTGCGTCTGGTGCTGGTGCCGCGCCATTTTGAAAAAGCCGATGCCGTGCAGGCCGAGATCGAACGGGCGGGATTTTCGTGCGTGCGGAAATCGAAAGAAGTGCCGCGTGATTCAACCGACAACGCTTCTTCCCCATCGATCATTCTTGCTGACACGACAGGTGAACTGATGGGCTTTTATGGGAACGCGCACATCGTTTTTGTAGGCAAGAGTCTGTATGAGCATGGGGCGCAGAACATGATCGAGCCTTGCCTGTGCGGTGCGGCGACATTGGTTGGCCCGTATACCGAGAACTTCCGTCCGGTGATGTCCGACCTGCTCTCGGCGGATGCATTGGTGCAGGTATCCGATGAAGCGGCACTCGATCGCGAGATCGAGCGGCTGGTCGGCGATGCCGAGGCGCGCCGTGCTTTGGGGGCCCGCGGCACAGAGGCCGTGCTACGGCGCAAAGGGGTCGTTGACCGTAGCGCGGAGGCACTCCTGGGCGCGATTCAACGCGTTGCAACGCGCCAGGAAGGAGGAGTTAGGAATTAGGATTTAGGAGTTGTTTTGCCCCCAAGGGCCCTGTTTTTTGGGAGTCCTTAATTCCTAATTCCTAAATTTACCGGTATTCATTTTCTTAACGGCTCTTCTTTGCTAAACTTTGCCTTATGTCAGACATCATTCTTCATCCCAATCGAGATTTTTCTGTGGTTCGTCGCCATCCGTGGATTTTTTCCGGCGCCGTGTCGCGTGTCGATGGCACGCCCGAACCCGGCGAGAGCGTGCGGGTCTTTTCCGCCGACGGCCGGCCGCTGGGCACGGGCGCGTTTTCGCCCGAGTCGCAGATCCGCGTGCGCATGTGGTCGTTCGATCCTGCGGTCGCGGTGGATGAGGCGTTTATAAGCGACCGCATCGCGCGCGCCGTGGGCGCGCGAGCGGTGTTTCTGGGCGACGGAGCCACGAATGCGTTTCGGCTGGTCAATGCGGAGGCCGACGGCGTTCCGGGACTGGTCGCCGACCGGTACGGGGACTGGATCGTCTGTCAGTTCACGACCGTAGGGGCCGAGCGATGGAAAGAGGTGATCGTGGCCGCACTCCAGCGGTATTTCCCTTGCCGTGGCATTTATGAACGCTCGGATGTGGAGGCGCGCGCGCACGAGGGGTTGCCGCAAACATCCGGCGTGTTGGCCGGCGAGCCGCCGCCCGAGCGGATCGAGATTTTCGAGAACGGCTGCCGCTATCAGGTGGACGTGCGGTCTGGACACAAGACCGGTTTTTATCTGGATCAACGCGACAACCGTGAGCGTATCAAGCGGTACGCGAACGGGTGTAACGTGCTTAACGCCTTTTCCTACACGGGCGGATTCGGGATCGCGGCGGTCGCGGCTGGCGCGGCTTCGGTCACGCATGTTGATCTTTCGGCAGAGGCGCTGGCACTTGCCAAATCCAACACCGCGCTCAACACGTGCCACGTCGAGGAGTCGTCTTTCATTCAAGGCAATGTGTTCGAGGTGTTGCGGTCGTTCCGCGACCAGGGACGCAGTTTCGACCTGGTGGTGCTGGATCCCCCGAAATTCGCGGAGTCCAAAGGGAGCCTGATGAAAGCGTCGCGCGGCTACAAGGACATCAATCTGTTGGGCATCAAGCTGCTGCGTCCCGGCGGCGTTCTGGCAACCTTCTCGTGCTCCGGGCTGATGACGCCGGAACTTTTTCATAAAGTCGTTGCCGATGCGGCGGTGGATGCAAAACGCGATATCCAGGTGATCGCACGGTTACAGCAGGCGGAAGACCATCCGGAGGGGCTCTGCTTCCCGGAAGGTCTCTACCTCAAGGGACTTCTCTGTCGCGCGTGGTAAAGGAGGGGGGGGGATGAATGACGTTGACGTTGGTGATACCGGTTTACAAGGAGCACCTCCGGCTCGAGCATTCGATCCGTCAGATCGTCGCGTTCATGTCAGAGGAAGAGGCGCAGGGGGTTGAGGTCGATGTGGTGTTTGTGGATGACGGCTCACCCGACGCGAGCGCGATGGTCATCAACACCCTGATTGCCGATCGCGAGGATCCCCGCATGCGCCTGTTGCGTTATGAAGTGAATCGGGGGAAGGGCTTTGCGGTCCGCACCGGGATTCTGGCGGCTGGCGGAGAATGGATCTTGATGTCGGATGCGGACCTTTCGACACCGCTTCAGGATTGGCGCAAGCTTAAGGCGGCACTGGATGCGGGGGCGGATATCGCCTGCGGTTCGCGCGCCGTGCGCGGTTCCCGTATCGGCAAGCCGCCGCCGATCCATCGGCGCGTGCTGAGCCGCATTTTCAATCTGCTGGTTCATCTGGCGGGGGTCCATGGTTTCAGGGACACGCAGTGCGGCTTTAAGCTCTTCCGGGCGGAACCGGCCAAAATTCTTTTTGAGCGGCTGCGCACACGGCGTTTTGCGTTCGATGTCGAACTGATCGCCATGGCGCGCGACTTGGGATACCGTGTGGTGGAGGTGCCGGTTCGCTGGGATTACAGCGGACACTCAACGGTGAAGGTGTTTTCGAGCGGCGGCCGGATGCTGGTGGATCTCATGATCTTGGCCATGCGGCGGTGCCTGTTCGGACGAAGCGCCTGAGCCTTGTCGGAATAACCGTGACCGTTTTTTGCCAAGATTACAGGATTAATCATGGAAATCCTGTAATCTTGGCTTAGGATTCCATTGTGCGAAAAGCCACACAATTTCTCACGCATCCTTCCTAATCCTCCTTCGAATGCGCCTTACGATAATCGCGCATCGGGCAACCGAAGCGGGCCTTGAAGAGGCGCCGCAAGTGGACGTCGGTGCTGTACCCGCAACGGGTGCAGATTTCTGTGAGCGGCAGATCAGTCTCGCGGAGCAGGCGTTCGACGCGCTCAAGCCGGACGTTTTGGATCTCGTCCAGCAACGAGTGGCCGTAGGCGGTCTGGAAACGGATCTCCGCCAAGCGCCGCGAGACGTTGAGGTGTTTGACGATATTCGGAACGCCGATGCCGACGCAGGCGTTGACGCGGATAAACTCCCTGGCTTTCTTGGCGACCGGGTCGTCGGACAGCGAACAGGTCCGCGTGGAGTCGCGCGTGATGATTTCCTTGACGCCGTAAAGGAAAACCTCGCGTTTGCGGGTCTCGCGGCGCATCAGGCGGTCCAGCATGCTGGCGGCCATGAAGCCGCAGAGTTCGGTATCACGGCGGATGCTGGACAGCGTGGGCACGGAACCATTGCAGATCAGTTCGTCGTTGTCGATCCCGAGCACGGCTATGTCCTGCGGCACGCGGATACCGTGGGCTTCGCACAGTTCAAGCACTTGACAGGCGCGGGTGTCCATGGCCGCCAGCAGCGCGACGGGTTTAGGTAGGCTCAACAGCCATTCGGCAAGCGCATGGCCATCATCAGTGCCGGGAATCGATTGACCGGGGACAGGATAGATGGCACAGGCATATCCAGCCTTTTCGATCCGATTGCGGAAACTCTCGCCACGGTGGATCGACCAGTTGCGGTTCAGCATATCACCGACGTACGCAAAGGCGGTGTATCCGAGTTTAAGGAAGTACTCGGCGCCCGCTTTCCCGATTTGGTCAGAGTCATCACACGTACAGGACAACCGCGCGAATCGAGGGCGTAATCGCAGGGTCTCATCCAGCGGATCCATCAAGACGGTCGGACGTCTTGCCCGTTTCAGCACATCCGCAAGCTCCAGCATCATCTGCCCGATGATGAGGCCGTCGTAACCTCGCAGATCATTAAGGCTTCTTGGTCGCTGTTCGCCAGAACGGCCATGGACGAGGTGAATGTTCCACGGCCCGTAGAGGTGGGCGTAATTGAAAATGCCCAGCAGCTTGTCGCGGCCCGGCTGCACGCTCGTCTCTTGGATGACCATGACACGCGGGGTGTGGCGAAGCACTTTGACCATGAAAGTAAGATAGCAGACGTCTCAAAGCCTGTAAACAGATTGCGCAAAAGGTTCGGTATTTTTTACGCATATGGCTATGGTATGTTGAGCGTGAAAGTCTTACCTTCAACATCGTCGGGTTGAAGTAGGTGTCGCGCTGTATGCGTGTAATGCGGGGAAGAGACTAGGGCCCTAAATGAGCGAAAGATGGGGAACAAATGAAAGAATCGACTTTCCAAGTGTTGCTGTTTCTGTCGCTCGTGTCAGCCTGCGCGTTGTCCAGGCGGGAGACTGCAAAGGCAACGACGTTTGCGCCGGAAATCATTACGGTTGAGCAGGGGGCGATTCAGAGATCCGTCCGGCGTGGGACGCCTTCGAGACCCAGGAGGGCGTGTATCATTTCGAAAAGATGGACAAGCTTTTCGAATACGGCCAGATTGTTGATCCAGACGGCATTTCTCCGAACATGGCCTTGAGTATCAAGGGCAGGACGGCGAATGGATCGTATTTGTTGGATGAAGCAGGTAAATGATGAAATGCGAGGCTATTCTGATGAAACACATAGAACAGGTGTTTCTCATGGGCGTTTTTTGTTTGGGTACGGCACTGGTCCATGCCGGGGTGACCGTTAAGGAGACAACGATCACGTTACCGACGTATGCGCCGGGTGGGTACGACAAAACGCCGGTGTTTTATACCGGCCGCGTCTATCAAGGCGCGCAGGGGCGCGTGTATCCGTATCCGATGCAGGACGTGCTGCACGACGTGAAGAAGGATGAGACCTACAAGCACCTCACGCTGGAGAACGATTGGTTGCAGATGGGCCTCTTGCCTGAACATGGCGGCCACTTGCTGAACTTGACGGACAAGCAGACGGGTTTCGAGACCTTCTATCGGCAGCATGTTGTGAAGCCCGCGCTGATCGGTATGCTGGGGGCATGGATTTCCGGCGGCGTGGAATGGAACTTTCCGCACCACCATCGTGCCACGTCCTCGATGCCGATCGACTGGAAACTCGGCTCCAACAAGGACGGCTCCAAGACGATCTGGATCGGCGAGACCGAGTTCCGCCGCCGCCTCAAATGGACGATCGGCCTTTCGCTGCTGCCGGACCGCGCCGTTTTGCAGGCCGAGAACATTTTCATGAACCGGAGCCCCTATATCGAGTCCATGCTCTACTGGGCGAACGTGTCGGTACATTGCGGCGATGATTACCAGGTGCTGTTTCCGCCATCTTGTCATCTCGCTTGCGACCACCACAAGAACTTCTGGACCTCCTACCCGATCGGCCCGAAAGTGGTGGATCATGCGTGGCTCCCGTCGCAACGATCCAAGTATGCCGACGACGTCGAGGGGCTGATCGATTTATCCTGGTGGAAGAACTTCACCGCCGAATCACGTTCCATTTTTGCGATGGATCCGGAGAACGCCTGGCTGGCTGGGTATGACCACAAGAAGAATGCCGGCACGGCGCATGTCTCGAACCGCCACATCACGGTGGGTAAGAAGTTCTTCCTCTGGGGCAACTTCCCCGAGGCGCATGTCTGGGACACTGTGCTTACGGACAAGGACGGGCCCTACCTTGAGCTGATGGTGGGGTGTTGGAGTGGCAACCAGCCGGACTACAGTTGGATCGACCCGTATGAGACACGTACGGTCAAGCAGTACTGGTTTCCTGTGAAAGGAATCGGCGGCGTGAAGAATGTCACGATTGATGGGGCTGTGAACCTCGAGCGGATGGAAAAAAGGGAAGAGGTCCTGCTCGGGTTCCATTCCACACGCATCCTGAAGGGCTGCACCGTGGAACTGTTCGAGAACGGCAAGCCCGTCTTTACGGAAACGGAAATCGCGATTGATCCGGACACGCCTTGGTGCAAAACGCTCAAGGTGTCCGCGGACGTCAAAGACCAGGCGCTGACCGGTCGCCTGCTTGACCGGTACGGCAAGGTCATTCTTGCCTACACGCCTGTGCCGGATGATCCGAACGACCCGTTGCCGCCCAAAGTGGAGAACCCAAGGCCGCCGGCGGAATACACGAGCGCTGAAGAGCTTTATCTGACGGGCCTGCGGCTCGACCAGTTTCACAATGGCCTGATTGATCCGGTGCCGTATTACGAACAGGCTCTCAAGCTGGATCCCTCCTGTTCGGCGGCGAATGTGGCTTTGGGAATTCGCCTTGCCAAGAACGGCGAGTTCACATCGGCCGAAAAGCATCTGCGTGCGGCTGTTGCGCGTGTGACCCGCAACTACACCCGCGCCAAAGATGCCGAGCCCGAGTACATGCTGGCGCTGGTGCTTGAGGAGCAGGCTCGCCTTGCTGCCGACCCGATCGAGGCGGCCGCCAAGCTGAAAGAGGCTGAAGACCTGTTCTGGCGCGTCACCTGGCGCGCGACGCTTGCCCGTCCGGCGTACGTTGAACTCGCCCGGCTCGCCTGCCTGAAAGGCGATTGGCAAGAGGCCCTTGCCCGCGTGGACAATGCGCTTGACCGCGACGCGAAGTCGGCGAAAAGCCATGTTCTCAAGGCGTACATTCTCCGTAAACTTGGCCAGGCGAGCCCCGCTTCTGATTCTCTCCGTGCGGCGGTCGCCTGTGACGCGCTTGATTCCTGGGGTGTCGTTGAACTGGCGTTCCTCAAGAAGGGCGGCAAGGATGCCGTGTCGGACGCGGGAAAGAACCGCGGCATCAAGGCGCAGCAACTGCTTGAAACCGTGTGCGACTATTGGGGCATCGGCGCCTGGGACGAAGTGGCCGAACTGTGCAGGCAGGCGGACGCGATCGCCGCCGCCGAGCAACCTTACGCGACGGAGGGCGAGGTTCTGCTGAAGGACACCGTGGCCGCGTGCGCGTCGCACAAGAGTCCGCTTTTCGCTTACTTCGCCGGCCATGCCGCCGCGATGAAAGGCGATCTGAATGGGGCGAAGATGTGTTATGCAGCGGCGGCCGCGCAGTCCACGGCCTACTGTTTCCCCAATCGGACCGAGGAGTATGCGGTCTTGAAACATGCGGCGACACTCTGTCCCGAGTTCGCCAACACCTGGTATTACCTCGGCAATGTACTGTGGAACCGGGATCAGAAAGAGGAAGCGCTCGCCTGTTGGAAGAAGGCAGTGGCGCAGCATGCGCAGCACGCCCTCGCGCTCCGCAATCTCGGTTTCGGCCTGGCGCATCCCGGCACTTATTTCACCAACACAGGTGTGCCCTCAGGCGTCCCGTCACGTGAAGCGTACGACTGCTACTTGCGCGCGCTTGCGGCGGATCCCAGCAACTTCCGCGCCCTTGAGGAAATGGACAAACTTGCCGAGAAACTGGGTATCAGCACGGCGGAGCGGCTCGCCACGATGCAGACGTACCGTGCGACGGCGGAGAAGTATGACGCCTGCATCCTGCGCATGGCGTACCTCTTCAATGAGGCTGGGAATTACGACGAGTCGCTCAAGATCCTGACCTCGCGCCGCTTCCACGTGTGGGAGGGAGGCGAGGGACTTCTCATACCGTTCGTGGATGCGCTGTTGTTGCGTGGCCTGAACAAGATGGCGGCAAAGGATTTCGGTGCCGCGCAGAAGGACTTTGAGACGGCCCTCACGTATCCGGAAAACCTGCAGGCTGGCCGTCCGGGCGATGCCGGCATGGAGCCGAAAGTGCGTTACTATCTGGCGCAGTGTCGCAAGGCGCAGGGCGACAACGCCGGTTACAAGGCCGAACTCGATAACGCGCTCAAGGGGTGGGTCAAGCCGGGCGAGATGAACTACTATCGTTTCCTGGCATTGACCGAGTTGGGGCGGACAGGTGAGACGGCGGCGCAGCTTGAGGAACTCAAGAAAGGCATCGCCGCGCTGGAGAAGCCGCAGCCGCAGGTGATTGACGCATACGCCAAGTTCGGCGGCGCGAACACGCCGGCCGAGCGGAGGGCGTACCGCGCGGCCGAGGCGCTCTATCTGCGCGGCCTGATTATCAAGGCTGAAGGCAAAGCGAACGAAGCAAGAACATTGTTCAGTCAGGTGTTAAAAGAGCGTCCCACGATGATTTGGGTGAAGGCGATGCTGGAAAAGCCCTGAAATGTAATGGATGATGAAGAATGTGAACCCGTAAACTCACGTGCAATAGGAACAGAGGAGACAATACGATGAGTAACATGAGGTGGATTGCGTTGGCGGCTGTGGTGGCGGCGAAGATCTCATCGGCTTGGGCGGTGTCGTCCGATCCCGTATTGGTAGACGCGACATCGGGCTCTAAACATTGGGAGACCGTTTTCACTAATTCACTTCAACTTTGGTGGACTTGGCCAACGGACGCTGTTCAAGCGGAACTGACAATCATGGGAATGACCGGGACACTGACAACGAATTTCATCCAGAACGTTTCAGATTACGTTTGGTGTGCATTCGGAACGGATGTTCCATCGTCAGAAGACGTTTACGATCTTACGCTGGATTTTTTCAACAACGGGGATGTTCTCATTGAGGCTTGGACCGGTCGATTGGTTGTTGTGGCGGGTGCGTTTAATGGCACGGCGGTGGATGCTGTAGAAGCGAGCCGGGAATGGCAAAGAGTCAATGCGACGGCGGTTGTTCCTTACGACGCGGCGTGGACGACTACGTCGAATGCGGTGTGCCCCCAGATCCTGATCGCCAAGGACGACGGTACCGTGCAGACAAACGTGTTCGGAAACGTATCGGGGTACCACGGCTGGAGGCTCAAAGGCTGCGGATGGGGATACGGGACGTTTGATTTGACGCTGAGCTTTGCGAATGTTACCAACGTCTGGACTGCCGAGGTGAAGCGTCTACAGGACGGAACGGCAGTCAACATAAGATAAGAACCTGGATTTTGGAGGTTCACGTTGGTTTATTGGATCAAAACGATTTCATGGATGAAAGGACTATTGATAATGAAACAGACAATGGCAAAGAAAACGGTTATGGCAATGTTTGTTGTGGGCTTTGCAGTTATTTCGCTGGCTGATCCGACGATCAGCGATGTGGTGGTACGGCAGCGCTGGCCGTGGAGTCGGTTGGTTGACATAGACTATGTGTTGACAGACGAAGTTGGATCACTAACAGATGTGACAATAAAAGGGTACGACGGTCAGACCGCCTTGGATCTTCCGTTGAATTCGTTCTCAGGAGATCTTTACAACGTGGCTCCCGGATTCAGGAAAATTGTGTTTAACCCGTTGAAAACAAGTTACACCAACGAGCCGATGACCCAGTTTAGAGTAGAAATCGTAGCAAGGACGCCTCTCTACATGGTTGTAGACCTGACCAAGGCCAAAGGGCAAGAAGGTCAAATTGAGTATATCTATCCAGGGGATTCGCGGCTTGTTACGGAGGGACGATATACCAATCTTTGGAGGGATGTGACCAACGATGTTTATAAGACCGACAAGCTCGTTTTGCGACGTGTTAAAGCGGGAACATTTATGATGGGGTCACCCGTTTCTGAGCTTGGACGAGTTGCTGCCAACGAAAGCCGACATCAGGTGACGTTGTCCCATGATTTCTTCATCGCGATTTATCAAACAACCCAAAAACAGTGGGAGCACATTACGGGAACAGTGCCCAATTGTAATTTCCTCGGTCCCTCAAGACCTCGAGATTCTGTTTCATACAATAATCTTCGCGGGGTTGGCTTTAATTGGTGGTCTTCAAACAGCATTGTCGCTGCGGACAGTTTCCTCTTCAAACTGAGAAATATGACCGGTATTGACGATTTCGACCTTCCCACCGATGCTCAATTTGAGTATGCCTGCCGTGCAGGAACGACAACAGCCCTTAACAATGGGACTGATTTGACAAATACGGTGTCGGACGCCAATCTGAACCTATTGGGACGCTATGGGGGAAGCGGTGGAACGACAGGAGGAACAGCTGTCGTGGGTTCGTACCTGCCCAACGATTGGGGGCTCTATGATATGCACGGAAATCTGTGGGAACTTTGTTTGGATTTGTTTACAGCTAATCTTGGGACAGCATCAATAACGGATCCCTTCGGTGCAAAATCAGGGGTTTTTGTTGTGACTCGAACCGGACGTTGGGGGAACGACGCCTATTGGTGTAGATCGGCATCTCGTAATTCTGCTTATGTGATCGATGCCAGTCCAAACACTGGGTTTCGCGTCGTTAGGACATTGAAGTGAGATGTTACGTGTATTGTTTGCCTTTTAGCCAGTGGCCTGTGAGTCATCGGTGAGGCTCTTGCAAAACCCCCCGCAACGCGGCGCCTGACGGCTTGCGTCGCGGGGCGTTTTGTAATCTGAAGAGCGCTGCCGCCCATCGTGGGCGTGCATGA
>Ga0209506_1000653_pt1 | contig 43557 bp, 44 predicted proteins | sample AD_JPNHG2_MetaG_FD_184409 | JGI IMG/M metagenome (GOLD analysis project Ga0209506, IMG submission 184409) | Active sludge microbial communities of municipal wastewater-treating anaerobic digesters from Japan - AD_JPNHG2_MetaG (SPAdes) (version 2) | ecosystem: Engineered > Bioreactor > Anaerobic...
TTAGCTTTAAAGAAAGAATTTTAGCTGTCAGCAAGGGGGGGTGTTGACATTTTTTTAAAAATAAATATAATATAATCATCAGAGAAAAATTCTGATGATATTTTTTTAGCTTCTAATTTATGAAAAAAGCTTTATATCCTACTATTATAATAATTGGTTTGCTGATTGTTTTTGTTCCCTCGCTGGAAAGAGGGGAAAATTTGAATATTTCAAGAAATAATATTTTGGCTATGGTGAGCCAATCTTCTTGTTCGGCCTGTTCATTTAATACTCATGTTGTTACCATTGCTGTTTCTCCAAATCCGGTCTTGGTTAATCAAACAGTGAGCATTAAAACCAGCATTATTCCCGAATGTAATTCTCCTAGTGCTTATTGTGAATGGAGATGGTCGGGTGCGGTAACACGAGTTACTACCAATAAACCCACCGGTGAATGGACTACAAGTTTTTCTACTATAGGTACTAAAGAAATTAAAGTAGAAGTTTATGTTGAAGATGCAACTGTGTGCAGTGGTAGTTGGATTAAGGTTGCTTCTGGTTCCAGCTCATTTAACGTTTATGCTTCCACTCCAACTCCAACCCCAACTCCATCACCGACTAAAACCCCAACTCCAACCCCGACTCCATCACCGACCAAAACTCCAACTCCAACCCCGACTCCATCACCGACCAAAACTCCAACTCCAACTCCAACCCCATCACCAACCAAAACCCCAACTCCTACGCCAACACCGACCAAAACTCCAACTCCAACCCCAACTCCTACACTTACACCCACCCCCACTTGTCCCTCGGTTCCTCATCAAACTAAAATAAATTTCTCTGCTAATCCGGCTTTAAAGAAAACAGATGTTGTTATTTCAACTGATAATATTCCCGAATGTAATTCTTCTAGCGCTTCTTGTGAATGGAGATGGTCAGGGACGGTTAATGCCATTAATAATAAAAAATTAAATGGCGCGTGGACAACTCAATTTAGCGATACTGGTACTAAAGAAATTAAAGTAGAAGTTTATGTTAAAGATGAAACTATTTGTGGTGATAGTTGGATTAAGGTTGCTTATGCTTCAGCTAATTTAGAAATTGTTTCTGGAGGCGTTACACCAACTCCTACACCCACTCCGACAGATACTCCAACTCCTACGCCTACAATTACACCAACTCCCACGCCAACTCCTACTCCTTATCATGGTGGCGGAGGTGGGGGATATTGGCTAGGCGGGACTACACCAACTCCAACTGTTTTGGGGACTTCCACTTGTTCTTTTGTTCATTTTGAATCAGCTTTAGCTGAAACAACATGTTGGATTAATGGACGAATTGGCGGAAGTTGTTCTCTAAATTCCAGTGATGGCTTTAATGTTCGACTGGCTATTTTAGCTAATTCTTATCCGGAAGATATTCGAATAAATATTTCAGCCCATCAATTAAATAATTTAATTGATCCCAATGTTCAAGTAGGAAATTATAAATTTGTTGGCTCTAAAATTATTCACATCGCCGCTGAAGATGAAAATTGTCATGCTATTGATTTAGAAAATCTAGCCGTATTAACGATTAATTATTCAGATGGCGACATTAAAGGATTTAATGAAAATTCTTTGAGCATTTCTTACGCGCCATTTGCGCCAGTGAATTGGAATTTGCTCACTACTTATCGTAACATCTCTCTTAATTCTGTATCGGCTTATACAGCTCAATTTGGTTATTTTGGCGTTATGGGCTTAGTTGAGAAAAAAGTTTTAGGAGTTTCCACCGTTGCTAAATCAACTCCTTCGCCTAATTTTATTGCTTGGTTTGATCCCGTTTGTATTACGAATGAACCTCAAAATTTGAATAATTTCTATACTCTAGCCGCTTTAATTGATAGAATTAGAAATATTCGTATTCCCTGGTATTGGATTTCTCTCCTGTTTAATATCTTAATAATTCTTTGGTTATTATGGTTGTATGCAGGAAAGAAATTATTAGCCAAATATCATACAGCAGCAATAGCAGAAAAAGGAACAGCTGATTCTGATCTGGCAGTTATTTTTCCTAGTGCAGATAATAATTCTGATAAACAACAAAACTATACTTCCATTTCATCTAATAAAGACAGCCATCCCATTAATTCACCGGTGATTAATTTACCAGGAACTCAATCTTCAGAAATTCAACCTATTGTTTATTTGACCAAGGAAAACTCTCCATCTAACAATCCCGATTCTCAGCAGGAAAATCAGCAGCAAAAAGCGAATGTTTTAGATGATGAAGAAATTTTAAAGCGCTTAAAGACAAAATTAAATCCTCTTTTATAACTATAAATGATAAGCGAGGAATAATTTCAAACATTATTAAGCCCTTTTGTTTTAAGGGTTTATTTTGAAAAACCTTTCAAAAGAGTTATAATAGGATATTGAATTATGGGCATAGTTGATGAAATTAAAGAAAAATTAGATATCGTTGAGGTAATTAGTGAGTATGTAAAACTTACAAAGGCTGGAGCTAATTTTCGTGCTCTTTGCCCTTTTCATAAAGAAAAAACTCCTTCTTTTATGGTTTCGCCTGAACGGCAAATTTGGCATTGTTTTGGTTGTAATCGAGGTGGTGACATTTTTAGATTTATTATGGAATATGAAAATGTTGATTTTGGAGAAGCGCTAAGAATTTTAGCAAAGAAGGCAGGTATTGAATTAAAAAAAGAAGATCCATCTTTTCAAAATCAATTGAATAAACTCTATGAAATTCACGAAAAAGCAGCGGAGTTTTTCGAAGCGCAATTACAAAACAATGCGGCAGCGCATAGTTATTTAAAAAAGAGAGGGCTGGAAGAAGAAACAATAAAAGAATGGCAATTAGGATTTGCACCTAATCAACGAGACGCCCTTTTTCGTTTTCTTTTAAAGAGCGGTTTTAAAACAGATGATATTTTTGCTTCAGGTTTAATTATTAAATCCGAACAGCAGAGCAATTCTTATTTTGATCGTTTTCGTAATCGCATCATTTTTCCGATTTTCAATCATCAAGATCGCATAGTTGCTTTTACCGGTAGGATTTTTGGTGAAGAAAAAAAAGAACCAAAATATTTAAATTCTCCCGATAGTCCTATTTTTAGCAAAGGCCATATTTTATATGGTTTTTCTAAAACAAAAAAAAATATCAGAGAAGCAGAACGGGCTCTTTTGGTTGAAGGGCAGATGGATTTTTTAATGAGTTGGCAGAGTGGAATTAAATATACAGTAGCAACATCAGGAACAGCTTTAACAGAGGATCAACTCCGTATTTTAGGAAGGATGACCAAAAACTTGATTATTGGTTATGATATGGACGAAGCCGGGCGATTAGCTGCAGAAAGAGCGATTGATTTAGCGCGTTCACTTGATTTTCGAGTTTCTATAATTAGTTTGCCGGAGGGCAAAGATATTGCCGATTTTGCACTTCTTCATAAAGAGCAATTGCCAGAAATTATAGAAAAAGCCGAGGAAGCGGGCGAATATTACTATCGAAAAGCTTTAACCCAATTTAATTTAAAAGACGTTAGTGGCAAAAGAAAGGCGATAGAATTTTTACTTTCAAAAATTGCCTGGATTGAAAATCCGGTAGAAACGGGCGAATGGTTAAAAAGAATAGCAGAAGATTTTCAAGTAAGAGAAGATTTTCTGAAAGAAGATTTAGAAAAAATTAAAAAAACCTTAGATAATAAGGGAATTCAAAACGTTTCAGCAACAGATGAAGTAGTTAATAAATTAATTAATGGTGTTAAAACAAGAAGAGAGTTATTAAGCGAACGAGCGCTTGCGTTGATTATAAAGACGCAAGTTCAAAAAGATCAATTAGTTGCTATTGTTGATTTTCTTGCTGAAGAATATCAAAAATTAGTCCGAGAAATTTTAAGCGATAAAGAAAAAAGAGGAGGAGGTTTAAACGATGGTGGGTGGGAAAGTATTTCTTATCTTCATTTATTGGCTGATTATGAATTTACCGATGAAAATATTGATTGGGACTTGGAATTTCAAAAAATTACATTAGAATTAAAAAAAGAGTTTTTTCGCCAAACTATTTCTGAAAAAACGATGCTTTTAAAAAAGGCAGAAGAAGAAAATAATATTGACGCTATTAATCAATATCTTGAAGAACTGCAGAATTTATCTAAAGAAATTCGCTAATCTTTTATAAATTTTAAAATATAAAATATATGAAAAAGAAAAATATAAAAAAGAAAAAGCAATCCTTAAAAAAGAAAAAGACAGGTAAAATTTTAAAGAAGAGTAAAAAATTAAAAAAAAGACATTTTGTTAAAAAAACTAAAAATATTAAAAAAAACGACAGAAAAAAGAAAATTAAATCAAAAAAAGTAGTATCTTCGCTAAAACAAGAAAAAATTGAGAATTTAATTAAAAAAGGACGAGAGAGAGGGTTTATTACTGAGGCGGAAATTTTAAGTGCGTTTCCACAAGTAGAAAATGATATTTCGCTCTTAGAAGAAATTTATGATTTGTGCGAAAAATCCAATATTGAAATTATTGAAAGAAAAGATTTATTAGAATTACCTGAATTGCCAGAAGATAAACTTACCGTACATGATTTAAAACAGGCGTTAAAGTACGACACTTTTGATTATGAAATGTCAGATGCGGTACAAAATTATTTAAGAGAAATAGGTAAGGTGCCATTGCTGACGCCAGCGCAAGAAAGAGAATTAGCGAAAAGGGCCATGGAAGGCGATAGAGAAGCAACAAAACAATTAATCCAAAGTAATTTAAGGTTAGTTGTGGCTATTGCCAAAAAATACGCCAATCGCAGTCATAATTTGACGCTTTTGGATTTGATTCAAGAAGGAAATATTGGTTTAGCTCGAGCGGTAGAAAAATTTGATTACCGCAAGGGTTTTAAATTTTCTACTTATGCAACATGGTGGATTCGTCAAGCAATTACACGCGCCTTGGCAGATCAAACTCGAATTATTCGCATTCCTGTTCATATGATTGAAACATTATCTAAATATTCTCAAGCAAGACGGAGATTAGCTCAAGATTTAGGTAGAGAGCCATTGGCCGAAGAAATCGCCAATGAAATGGGTGTGGATGTTGATAAAATTCATCATTTAACAAAAATTGCTCAGGATACCGTATCTTTAGAAACACCCGTTGGCGATTCAGACGAAGAGTCACTTTTAGGTGAATTTATTGCTGATGAAAAAACTCTGTCTCCCAGTCAAGCGGCGGCACAAGAATTAATTCGAGACCAGTTGAAAGAAATTCTTGTTGATTTAAGCGATCGCGAACGAAAAATTTTATCAATGCGTTTTGGCCTAGACGATGGTGTTATTCATACATTGGAGGAAGTGGGTAAGGAGTTTAATGTTACACGCGAGCGTATCCGCCAAATAGAACAAAAGGCCTTAGAAAAATTAAAAAATAATCCAGAAATCCAAAAACTTTTAAAAGAAGAATTTTAACTATGCGCAAGAAAAAAACATTAACGATCATTCTCATAGTCATTTTTATTATTTCACTTTTGGTTTGGAGTGTGCCCTTGTTTGGGTTTTAATGATTCTTTTGGCAATTTGGAAATCTTTGCGATGGATTACATTATTAAATGTTTCCAATCTAATTTTTTGGTTTTTCTTTGGTCCGGATCCAGAAGCATGGATAAATACGCCGTTCCCCAAATACATCATTACATGACCAATGCCGTTGGGAAATTTTTTATTAAAATGGCCCTTTGTTCCTTTGAAAAATAAAAGATCGCCTATCTGTAAGTCATTTTTTTTGAAATAAGGAGATTTTTTTCGCGCCGGAATAGTTCGGCCACATTCAGCTTGAAGAATTGTGGATCGAGGCAATTCGATTCCAATACGTCGATAGATATATTGAGTAAAACTGGAGCAGTCAAACACCCTTCCAATTTCATGCTTCTTGGCAGCATATTTGTAGGGTTTGCCCAATTGTTTGAGGGCAAAATGTATTAATCTTGCCTGTTGTTTTTGGACTTCAGATTGTTTCTGAGATTGTTTTTTAGCCGAGTTCATATTGAAATATAATAAATTATAATCTAATTGATTGAAAACTCAATATATGTATCTTTTTAATGAAGGATTTATTTAAAATTTTGGAAATAGATGAAAAGTAATTTAAAATTTAAGAAGGAAAAATTAGGAATTTTAATTCCAACCGGAAATTTTATTAGTGCCATATCATTAATCTTGACAGTCTTTTTAATTTTATTATACTTGATTAAAGCCGCAGAAAACAGGCAGTCTAAAAACATAAGACCTGTAGAGGCTAAAAGTGTGGAGTTTAATGCAAAATTATATTTTAGTCTGCGGCTGTTGTCAGTCGTTTTTTATTTTAAATTATGCTTACGCGAGCTCAAAAAGAAAAAATTCTTAATGATTTAGTGGATAAAATTAATAAAAATCCAGCAGTATTAATGGTGGATTTTACTGGTCTAAAAGTTTCTGATTTAAGCAATTTGAGAAAAGAGTTAAAAAATAATGAAATGGAATTAAAAGTAGTTAAAAAAACCTTAGTTCAAAAAATGCTTTCACATATTGGTATTAATTTTAACATTTTTACTTTTCCTGGATCTATTGCTTTAATTTTTAGTCCCGAAGAGGGATTAATAGCTTCAAAAACGGTTTATAAATTTAATAGCGAAAAAAAAGAACCGAAATTAAAAATTCTGGGCGGGTTCATTAATAAAAATTTCTTTTCAGTCGAAAGAATTATTGAATTAGCAAAATTACCGTCTAAGGAAGTTTTGCTTTCTCAACTTGTTTATACTTTAAATTCTTTACCACGAACTTTGGTCGGAGTTCTCAATGGTAATATTCAAAAATTAGTAATTGCTTTAGATGCAATTGCTAAAAAACAATCGTAATATTATGGAAGAAATTGATAAAAAATTAGTTAATATTATTGAGGCGATAGAAAAATTAAATGTTGTTGAATTGTCGCAATTGGTTAAGGCATTGGAAGAAAAATTTGGCGTTTCAGCTGCCCCTCAGATAATGGCAGTTGCACAAGGTGGTGGCGGAGCAGCTGCTGCGGGCGCGGAAGAAAAGACAACAGTAGATGTTATTTTGCAAAGCGCTGGTGATGCAAAAGTACAAGTTATTAAAGTAGTAAAGGATCTTACTGGTTTGGGATTGAAAGAAGCAAAGGATTTAGTTGATGCAGCACCAAAAGCCATCAAACAAGGAATTAAACCGGAGGAAGCCGAGCAAATTAAAAAGACATTGGAAGAAGCAGGCGCTACAGTGGAAATTAAATAAATAAGAAAAAAGAGTTTACTCATTAAAAACAACCCTTTAGCGGGTTGTTTTTAAGAAGTGGGCGGTAGAGGATTCGAACCTCTGACCTTACGGATGTGAACCGTACGCTCTAAACCAGCTGAGCTAACCGCCCAATTTAACAATATTTTACTAAATTCAAAACAAAAATCAATTTATTTTACCTTCAAAAATTGCTATAATAATGAAGTATGATTTATCGAGGAATTGCAACTTTTGGCTTAGATGAAGGGAAGTGTCCGCGTTGGCTTTTTGAGCGAATGACAAAATTAGGTCGAGAAATTATAGAAGTGATTATTAATGAGTACGGATCCGATGAATTTATTAAGAGAATTTCTGATCCTGTCTGGTTTCAATCGCTGGGGACGGTTTTAGCTTTTGATTGGAATTCGTCGGGTTTAACTACCATTTTGACAGCCGCCCTAAAAGAAGCTATTCGAGGACGAGAAAAAGAACTAGGAATTTTTATTTGCGGAGGTAAGGGAAAAACTTCACGCAGAACCCCTGAAGAAATTGAACAATGGGGTAATGCTTTGAGCTTACCGGATGGTTATGTTAATTCTTTAATTTATAATTCTAAAATGACAGCAAAGGTTGATAGCGCTTTGGTTCAAGATGGATTTCAGATCTATCATCACACTTTGTTTTTTTCGAAAAATGGCAGTTGGACAGTAATCCAACAAGGAATGAATATTCAGAATCAGTCGGCGCGACGTTATCATTGGTATTCTAAAAAGATAACAGATTTAGTTAAAGAACCTCATGCAGGAATTGCAAGTCAAATTTTAAATCAGCCAACGCTAAATTTAACAGCATTAGAAAGTGAAAAAACTCGATCAGTAAGCACTCAATTAGTACAAAATAATTATTATGATTTAATGAAAGATATTAAAATTTTAGCAAAACATTTTTCTGATTACTCCCAAGTATTAAAAGTGAAATCAGATGGACAACAAACTATATTTCTTAATTTAGAAAATCGAGAATTTGTTTGGCATCCAGTTGTAAAAGAAAACTTTTTCAAGAATAAATATTTACAAAAAATTTTATATCTTGTTTGTGAACAACGGCCAGCATCATATGAAAAACTTTTATCTCTTAAAGGAGTAGGTCCAAAAACTATTCGAGCTTTGTCTTTGGTTTCTGAAATTATTTATGGAGCTAAGCCATCTTATCGAGATCCAGCACGTTATTCCTTTGCGCATGGCGGCAAAGACGCTACGCCTTACCCTGTAGATCGCATCACGTATGATCAAAGTATCAAATTTTTTGCTGATGTTGTTTCGAAAAGCAGATTGCAAAGTAGTGAGAAGAATAGAATTTTTTACAAATTAAAAGTTTCTAAATAAAATATGCGCTTTAAAATTCCTCAAAATTCAGAAACGGTTGTTTGGACAAAACATTCAATTGAAAAAATGATGCAGTATCAATTATCGGAATCACGAATTAAGAGAGTGTTACACACACCCCATCGTATAGAAGAGGGGATTGCTCCTCAGACTATTGCCGTTATGCAAAATGCTGGCACTATAAAACACCCTAAAGAAATTTGGGTTATGTTGCAAGAAATTAAAACAAAACAAAACAAAAAAGACAAAAAAATTTCAGCGGGTTTATCTCATCAAAAAATTCGCATTATCAGCGTTTGGCGTTATCCTGGAAAAACTCCCATTCGTGAATTGCCAAAACTTCCACCTGAAGAGTGGGAATTTCTACAAAAGGGGGATTTTTAGAGTAGACGAATTCAGTGTGGATAAGTTGTGGAAAAAATTTAAAAGAGTAATCCGCTATTTCTTAAAAAAACCGCTTAAAACGCGGTTTTTTTAGCTATTAGTTAATTTAAAAAGCAATTCCTACTCGTTTGTTCTTATTTTGCAATTGTTTTCGAAATTGTGTATTATATATTTGTAGTGGGGAATTGTGGATAACTGTGGGGATAAATAATCTTAATTGTGGATAAGTAATATGCTCATTGGCGAATATCATTACAATTTAGACACCAAGGGAAGATTGGCTTTGCCGGCCAAATTACGTCATGAATTAGGTGAGACGGTGATTATTACACGCGGTCTTGATTCTTGCTTGTTTGTTTATCCTAAAAAAGAATGGGAGGTATTGCTGAGTCAATTGGTTAATTTGCCATTAACGCAATCAAATTCGCGCGCCTTTTCCAGATTTATGTTAGCCGGAGCGGTGGAGTCTGAGATTGATCAACAGGGGAGAGTTCTTATTCCCGATTATCTCAGAAAATTTGCCGGATTAAATAAAAAAGTGGTTATTGCTGGCGTAAGCAATCGTTTGGAAATTTGGGATGAAAATCTTTGGAATGAATATCGAATAAAAACCGAAAGAGATGCTAATGATATTGCCGAGAAATTAATTAACTTCGGGATTTAAAATATGCACATCCCAGCTCTTTTACAAGAAGTCATTCAATTTGTTGATCCTCAGCCGAATGAAAATTTTATTGATGCAACGTTGGGTGAAGGGGGATACACCTTAGCAATTCTTCAACATACGGCGCCGTTGGGAAAAGTTTTAGGAATTGATTTAGATAGTGAAGTGTTAAAAGTTGCCGAGAGACGATTAGTCGCTTTTAAGGATCGCGTGATCTTGCGGCAAGGAAATTTTAAAAATATTGCTCGAATTGCTCAGAAAGAAAAATTTAAACCGGTTAATGGCATTGTCTTCGATTTAGGATTAGGTAGTTTTCAAATTGAAGAATCGCAGAGAGGATTTTCTTTTTTGCGGGACGAACCGTTAAAAATGACTTTTGATCCCCAGGGTAGTTTAACCGCTGAAGAGGTTATTAATAAAATGAGTGTTAATGAATTGACCAAAATTTTTCGTGAGTACGGAGAAGAAAAAAATGCTTATCGCATTGCTAAAACTATTGTGGAAGAACGAAAGAAACGACGCATCACGACAACATCGCAATTAGTGGAGATTGTGACAAAGACGGGAAGAAGAAAAACAAAAATTCATCCAGCAACAAAAATTTTCCAAGCTTTACGAATTTATGTAAATGATGAATTAAACAATTTAACTGAAGCGCTTAAAGGATCGGTAAAAATTTTAGATGTTAAAGGAAGAATTGCCGTTGTCAGTTATCACTCGTTAGAGGATCGAATAGTTAAAAACTTTTTTAAAGATAAACAAAAGGAGGGGGTTTTGAAAATAATTACTAAAAAACCAGTTACTCCTACCAAGGTCGAAATTTTAAATAATCGTCGCTGCCGTTCCGCCAAATTGCGGGTGGCTCAAAAAATAAAACAATCATGACAATTATTAGTTTAAAACATAATCGCTATAATTTAGTTACGCAACGAATGAATTGGCAAAAGAAAAATAGTAAAGTTTTAAATTCTCGTTTTTCTTTTGTTGCGTTTTTGAATATTGGTTTGATGATTTTAATTATTTTTACTATCGTCGGGAGCTTATTTTTAGAGATTAAAATGGTTAATTATCGCTTTGATATTAAAAACTTAACTTCCCAATCAGTTGTTTTTGAACAGAAAAATGCTGAATTAAAAAACCAGGTAGCCTCTCTTCAAAGTTTTGATAAATTTACAGCGATCGCCGAAAAAGAGGGTTTAATTCTAGTAGCTGTTCCTGGATATTTTTCTTTGGTTAAAAATCCACAAATGGAGGTTGGTTTAACCAATTTGAATAATTTATAATGAATTATTGAGATGAAGCGAAAAAAAACGAAACAATTTTTAAATAATTGGCGTTTACATTTTATTTTAATAATTTTTATTTTAAGCGCTGGCATAATTTTATGGCGGCTTTATTCATTGCAAATTCTTCATTATGAAGATTTTTCGCAAAAGGCAGCTGCTCAAGTAAAGACAGCGGAACAAATTAAAAACAACCTTCAATATTTAAGAGGAACAATTTATTTTCAAACGCGAGAGGGCTCATTAATTCCCGTCGCGGTTAATAAAAAATTTTTTGAGATCTATGCAGTGCCCAAAGAAATTGATGATCCAGTAGCAGCAGCTAGCGTTTTATCTAAGCAGCTCAATTTATCATATGAAGATTTGATTATTAAATTTTCCAAAAAGCAAAGTCTCTATGAATTATTAACTAAAAAAGTTGATGAAACAACCGCGCAAAAAATAGAAGATCTTAATCTTAAAGGAATTTACACTAAGGAATATATTGGTCGTTATTATCCATATAAAGAATTTGCTTCTCAATTGATTGGTTATGTTAAGGATGATGTTAAGAATTTTCATGGTCAATATGGTTTAGAAAAATACTACGATGATTATTTGTCCAATCAATCTTTATCTAATGATTTATTTGATTTTTTATCATTGAGAAATTTAATTTATAGTCGAGCCAATAATGATATTGTTACAACAATAGATTTTCATATTCAAAATAAGGCGGAGGATTTATTAGAAAAAAAGGCAAAAGAATGGAAAGCTGAGGGTGGATCAATTATCGTTATGGAACCTGAGACAGGAAAAGTTTTAACCGTAGCCAATTATCCTAATTTCGATCCTAATCGATATTCATCCTATTCGTTTAACTCTTTTTTAAATTCAGCCATTCAATTAACCTACGAACCAGGATCAGTGTTTAAAATTATTACAGTAGCGGCTGGGCTTGATTCGCAACGGATTACTCCTCAAACAAAATTTTATGATAATGGCGAAGTAGTTGTTAGTGGAAAAACAATCAAAAACTGGGATTTTAAAGCGCACGGCGAGTGCAATGTTTTTGATATTATTGCTTATAGTTTGAATACGGGCGCCGTTTATTTAGAAAAATTGATCGGTCATGATATTTTTCATCAATATGTCTTAAACTTCGGATTTAATCAAAAAACAGGCATTGATTTGCCTAATGAAGCGGTTGGTAATATTAATAATTTGAAAAGTTTTAACGATATTTATTTTGCTACCGCCTCATTTGGTCAGGGCATTTCTGTTACGCCTATCGCGATGATTAATGCTTTTTCAACTATCGCCAATAATGGGTTAATGATGACTCCTTATGTAGTAGAAACAATTGTTGATCCTGAAGGAAATAAAGAAAAGACATTTGAACCAAAACCTAAAAAACAAGTGATTAGTAAAGGAACAGCGGATCAATTAAGAATTATTATGGTTAATTCTGTTGAAAAAAATAAAGTGGCTGAAATTCAAGGTTATCAAATTGCTGGAAAAACTGGCACAGCTCAAGTGCCAGATGCAAATGGCACTTATTCAGATAAAACCATCCATTCTTTTATTGGTTACGCTCCAGCTGATGACCCGCGTTTTATTATTCTTGTTAAATTAGACAAACCAGAAGCATCTTTGGCGGGGTCGACCGTAGTTCCAATGTTTAAAGAGCTCGCTCAATTTATTTTAGACTACTATGAAATCCCCCCTGCTATTTAATACTTTAAAAAATATTTTGCGAATTCTCGCTCAATGGACATTGAAGAAATATAAACCGGCAGTGATTGGCATTACAGGTAGTGTTGGCAAAACTTCTACCAAAGAAGCTGTCTATACTGTTTTGAAAGGAGAACGGAATGTAAGACGCTCGCAAGGGAATTTTAATAATGAATTAGGAGTGCCACTAACAATTTTGGGTGATTATAATGCAATTCGCGGAATTTTGTTTTGGCCAAAAGTAATTTTTCAAGCTATTGGCCAACTTCTTATTTTTAATAAAAAATATCCCGAAATTTTAGTTTTAGAAATGGCTGCGGATCGACCAGGGGATATACAATATTTAGCACGTTTAGCCCGACCTAAAATTGGAGTCATCACGAGTATAGGAGAAATACCGGTTCATGTGGAGTTTTATTCTAGTCCTACTGCGGTGGCAGTAGAAAAAGCGCGATTAATCGAATTGCTACCCGCTAACGGTTTTGCTATTTTAAATCGTGATGATGAATTGGTATGGAATTTGAGAATAAAAACACGCGCCCACATAATTAGTTATGGGTTTAAAGAGGATGCTGATATTCAAATTATTAATTTTGAATATAAATTTGATGAAAATGAATTTCCCGAAGGTATCACTTTTAAAATTCAGTATGGTAATGTTTTTGTTCCTTTTCGTCTTTTTCGGGTTATGGGCAAGCCTCAGATTTATTCCATAGCAGCAGCCGTAGCGGTAGGAATTGTTTTTGGTATCAATCTTGTTAAAATTAGCGATTATCTAGCTAATTATCAACCACCCGATCATCGAATGCAGATTATAAAAGGTATTAAAAATAGCGTTATTTTAGACGATTGCTATAATGCATCACCCCTCTCAATGAAAGCTGCTCTGGAAACACTAGGTCATTTCGCTCAACGCCGCAGGGTGGCTATTTTAGGCGATATGTTAGAATTAGGCAAATATACAACTGAGGCACACGAAGAAATAGGGAAAGAAGTAATTAAAAAAGTTGATTTTCTGATTTGCGTTGGTTCAGCGGCGCGGTTGATTGCCGAATCTGCAATAAAACACGGTTTTGATAAAAATAAAGTGCTTGTCTTTAATAATAGCGAAAGCGCCAGTAAAATAATTAAAAAAGAAATTAGCAGTAATGATGCAATTTTAATTAAAGGATCACACGCGATGCAACTAGAAAAAATTGTTGAAGAATTAAAAAAATAAAAAGGTCGCTGCAGGAGCGACCTTAAATTATTTTAACGATTAATCAAATTGAATAAACTACTGCTCATTTCGTAGAGCTTTGCACGCCAATTTTCGCGCAGCCACCAGAAATCAGAATCGCCATTGTACATGGGCCGAATGGGAGCGAGATAAACAGAAACTTCAATTTCTTTCATCAAGCCTAATTGTTTCAAAACTTTTTTTATTCTTGGCATCATGTCAACATGACAGATAATGGCAATTTTTTCCCATCCCGTTTTTTCAACTAATTCTAGAACTGTATCGAGTTTCCCATAAAGAGATCGAGCATTTAATTGAGAAATTTTTTCTACGATATTTTGTTCAGTGTGCAGATATCTGACAAAACGGTACATTTTGACACTTTCATTAGGAACACATTTTGCTGTTTCCTCTTGTTCATCATCCATTTCTTGTCCCACTAAAACTAGCGGAATATTATTTTGGATAGAAATTAAAGCAGCGGTAGAACAGATACTTTTTGTTTGATCAGAAATATCGGTGAAGTCTCTTTTGAAGCCCATTCCTAGCGCAATAACAGCATCAATTTTTGTTTGAGGGGTCCATTTAAGAAAACGAACTTTTCGGTTCATCTTAATCCTCCTTTCTTTTAAAATTAAATAGCTAATTTTAGCTTAATCTTTTTTAGAATGTTTGTCAATTAGAAAACTAGCAAATTTCTTTATTTTTTCTCAATTTTAGTTAAAATAAACAATTAAGCCCCTGTCGTCTAGTGGCTAGGACGCCACTCTCTCAAGGTGGAAACATGGGTCCGATTCCCATCAGGGGCGCCAAGGATTGCTACTGTAAAATTGAAAAAGTCAGGAATTTTTTAGCACAAACTGCAAGTAGATACCTGTTTTTGACTTTAAAGATGAAATTTTTATAATTGTTTCTATGACTAAGGACGAACTAAAAATTTTTTTACATGATCGTTGGGTTAGAATTTCTCTAATCATTAATATTATTATATTATTGGTAGCTTTGGTTATTATTTTTCTTAATATCAAATTCTTGCCTCAGCGTTCTTATATTCTTTATTATACTTCGCTCGAAGGCATTAAAATGACCGGTTACTTTTGGAATTTTTATCTTTTTTGGTTTGTTGGTTTCTTCTTTTCAGCCCTTCATCTTCTTTTGGCTTTTATCTTCTGGTTTCGCATCAAAAAATTAGCCCAATTTATTTTAGCAAGTAATATTTTGATCAATATTTTTTTATTTTTGGCTATTGTAGCTATGGTAATGGTTAATCTTTAGAATGCGCTCTGATAATCCTTACTTCGCCGGGACTTAAGCGTAATCGATAATTTTTTACCATTTGAATTTTTGTTAACTTTCTAATTTTTGACTCTAGTAGCCAAAGCGGATCGGCATGGCTAATAATTAAAATGTTTTTGTTTTGATAGCGGCAATTTATTTTTTTCCAAAAATTGAAAATTCTTTTGGCGCATTGATTGAGTGTTTCGCCATGTGGAATCTTTTTGGTAAAACGTTCTAGAGGATTTTGAAAATAAGCCCAATAGACATTGGGATGAAATCCGTTAAAGACGCCGAAGTTTAATTCTCGCAGTTCTTTTTTAAAAATGACAGGCTTTTTAATAATTTGAGCAACAATTTGGGCTGTTTCTTTGGTTCGAGCTAAATCAGAGGAAAAAATCAGGTCTATGCCTTTAGTTTTAAAAATTTGAGCTTGTTTTTTAATTTTTAATTTACCCCGTGATGTCAGATGGGCTATTTTAATTTCTGGCCAGGAAGAAAGCCAGCGCGGTTCTCTGTTTGAAAATGCTTCGCCATGGCGCAATAAAAAATAGTTATTATTTATTTTTACCATAACATCCATTATAAATAATCTATATTAAAATCAAAGAAAGAAATTATACGTGGGTATTTTTTTGATTTTTTCTCAAGATGTGCTAATATAAATAAATAAGTAATAATATTGATATGCGTTTGAATTTTTTTCATTCAGATCTTAGCCAAAAATTTTATAAACAAAATAAAAAATTTATTGATAAAGTAAACGCTTTTGAGTCTGAATTAGTAACACTCAGCGATTTTTCTCTTCGAGAAAAATCGCTGAGTTTGAGAGAAAAAGTAAAATCACCTGCAGACCTAGAAAACGTTTTAATTGAGGGTTTTGCCTTGGTCCGAGAAGCGGCAAAACGCGCTTTAAAACAAAGACATTATGATGTTCAGCTGTTGGGAGGGTTGGCACTTCACCAAGGGAAAATTGCCGAAATGAAAACCGGCGAGGGAAAAACTCTGGCCGCAACTTTACCTGTTTATCTCAATGCTTTAACTAAAAAAGGAGTACATGTTGTTACCGTGAATGATTATTTGGCTAAACGCGATACAGTTTGGATGGGACAAGTTTATTATTTACTCGGTCTTTCTATAGGCTGCATTGCCCATGATGAAGCTTTTCTTTATGATCCTGATTATAAAAACGTCAATAACTCTGCCAATATTCTGATAAACAACCAGAATAATAATAAAGAAAAAGGGGATGAAACTGATGAAAAAAGAGATGCAACTGGAAGTTTTAAAGTATTTTACGAATATTTAAGGCCAGTTTCGCGTAAAACAGCTTATGATGCCGATATCACTTATGGCACGAATAATGAATTCGGCTTTGATTATTTAAGGGATAATTTAGTTTATGATTTAAATCAAAAAGTTCAGCGAGGTCATTATTATGTAATTGTTGATGAAGTTGATAGTATTTTAATTGATGAGGCTCGAACACCACTAATCATTACTATTCCTGACATGGAGGCGAGTGAATCATATAAGCTTTTTGCAAAAATCGTCCCTCGATTAGAAAAAAACATTGACTATCAAGTTGATGAAAAACTAAAATCAGTGCTTATTCTTGATAGTGGTATTGAAAAAGTAGAAAAAATGTTAGGAGTGAAAAATTTATATTCACCGGAAAATTTTCGATACGTCCATTATCTAGAAGAATCTCTTAAAGCCTACGCTCTATTCAAGCGTGACAAAGATTATATTGTTAAAGATGGAGAAGTGATTATTGTGGATGAATTCACCGGTCGTTTGCTTTTTGGACGACGTTATTCCGGCGGATTGCATCAAGCCATTGAGGCCAAAGAAGGCGTAGAAATAAAACAGGAAAATCGTATTCTTGCTAGCATCACTTTTCAAAATTATTTTCGAATGTACGAGAAATTAGCAGGAATGACGGGCACTGCTTTAACTGCAGCTGAAGAATTTGACAAAGTATACGGGTTAGAAGTAGTTCCTATTCCAACTAATAAACCAATGATTCGTAAAGATTTGCCTGATTTAGTTTATAAAACTTCTACAGAAAAATGGGAAGCTATTGTTGAGGAAATTAAAAAAAGACATAACATAGGTCAACCGCTTTTGATCGGTACGGTTTCAATTGAAAACAACGAAAAATTATCAGCGATGCTTTCTCGAGAGGGCATTCCTCATAATGTTTTGAACGCAAAAAATCACGAAAAAGAAGGAGAAATTATCGCTCAAGCGGGTAAACTAAAAGCTGTTACAGTAGCTACTAATATGGCGGGAAGGGGAGTAGATATTATTCTTGGTGGAAATCCGCCGATTGCTGAGGAGGTTGCTAAAGTAAAAGAATTGGGAGGGCTTCATGTCATTGGCACAGAAAGACATGAGGCGCGTCGGATAGATGATCAATTACGGGGTCGAGCGGGGAGACAAGGAGATCCTGGCTCTTCTCAATTTTTTGTTTCTTTGGAGGATGATTTGATGAGAATTTTTGGTGGAGAACGTATTAAATCTTTAATGGGCGTTTTGAATTATCCTTATGGTATGCCCATTCAATCAAAAATAGTTAATCGCGCTATTGAATCAGCTCAGACGAAAATCGAAGGATTAAATTTTGACGCTCGAAAGTATACCCTTGAATTTGATGATGTCCTTAATAAACAACGGAGAGTTTTTTACGATTATCGCAACAAGATATTAGACTTAGCTCAATCCCACCATCTTTTATCAGAAGTAGAGTCTATTATTGAAAAAAATATAGCAAGATTAATTAATGTGCCGATTGAAAATCTTGAAGCGTTTTTGAAGGAGTTTAAGATTATTGAAGAAAATGTTAAGCTCAATGAGATTGCCGAAAGTAGTTTATATAATTTTCTTTTGGAAAAAAGCAAAACTGCTTTTGAAAGAATTAAAGCTGAAATTGGAATAGAGTTGTTAGAGAACATTTCTAAATCAATGATGTTAAACGTTTTAGATAATTTGTGGACAGCTCATTTAGAAAATCTGGAATATTTAAGAGAGGCAGTCAGATTAAGGGCTTATGGTCAGCATGATCCACTGGTTGAATATAAAACCAATGCTTTCCGACTATTTAAAGATTTCTTTGATCGTTTTGAAGAAATGTTTTTTGAAATTATCTTTCAAATAAAAAAACAGCAAGTTTCGCCTGTAGCAAAACCAGCGCCTTCATTGCCGTCAGATATTTCTCCCGAAAAATTTAAAAATGTTGGTCGGAACGATCCCTGCCCTTGTGGCAGCGGTAAAAAATTTAAAAAGTGTCATGGGAGATAATGAGAATCAATTTATAGAATTTAGAAAGAGCGAGAAACCAGGATGTTATATCAATCATTCTTGCGAACCGAATATTGAAGAGAAAGAACGAATTGGATAAGCGCTGAGAGATATTAAGAGAGGAGAGGAAATTACGATTAATTATGATAAGATTGCGCACCTGGAAGAGTCGTTCGAATGTCATTGCGGTTCAAAAAATTGCAGAGGATTCGTGCGGAGCAGGAAACAAGATCAAAAAGCGCTATGAGGGACAAAAAACCGCAGTGTAAAACCATGCGGTTTTTAATTTACCTTTATTATTTATGCATTATTATTCCTTAATTATTACAGGCATTGAATTGAAAAAAATAGTTGAAACCTTTTATTATTCATCGCTCGTCCAGTAGAAATACATCAAGTAGAATAATACTAAGCATTCACAACAAATAAAAATTTTGTTAAAATAAAAATGTCGCTCCGTCTTTAACGAAGCGACATAATAAATTATTTTATTTTTTGTTCTTTTCTGTTTTCAATTTTTTTACGTAAGGGTTTTTCCACTTTTGATTAATATTATCAGTACTATTGTACTTCCGGCTAAATATGAGATCGAATAATTTCTGTTCTTTTTGTCTTGCTTTATAATCATCTGGTATTATCATAGAAAATTGTAAGCGATTATAAAGACTAGCGGGAATTCCCATCTTTTTTATAAAATACCACTTCCTAAATTCCCTGCGGGCATCACACAAACAACCAAAAGCCCCACATTTAATGCAGATAATTGGCGCGCAACCTTCTTCGTAACCATCTGCTCTTATAGCCCATTCATGATGACAATTTTTTCGGCCATACCTTATTGCCATTTTACACCTCCTTTTAATAAAATGTTAATAAGCACTATTTGGATTATAATTTAGAATTTAAAATAAAGCAAGATTATGAATCAGCAAAAAATTAATCAATTAGAAATTCAGCAAGAGAAATTTAGTGGACCGCTTGATGTGCTTTTGAGTTTAATTGAAGAAAGAAAGATGGAAATTACTGAAATTAGTCTTGCGCAGGTAACAGATGCTTTTTTAAATTATGTAGGCGATTTAAAGCAATCTTCACCTGATATTTTAGCGGACTTTTTAGTTATAGCCGCAAAACTGATTTTAATTAAATCAAAGAGTCTGTTGCCAACATTAGAGTTAAGTCCTGAAGAAGAAATAGAAATAAAAGATTTAACCGAACGTTTGGAGATATACCGCTTATTTAAAAATGCCTCTCAATTTATAAAAGAAAATTTTACTCAGCAGCAAATGTTTGCTCGAGAATTTTTAGTTAATCAATCACCAATTTTTTATCCGCCCGAAAACTGCACTCCTCAAATGCTTTACAATTCTTTTGTAAAAATTTGGCAGGAATTTAGCAGTTTGGGCGAAACAACAATTGAAAAAATAAAAAAAGTTATTAAGATAGAGGAGAAAATTAAAAACATTCTTAAAATTTTAACAGAACGAACATCGTCTGAATTTAATCAATTAGTATCCGTCAAAGAAAAGATAGAAGTTATTGTTACTTTTTTAGCCGTTTTGCAAATGTTTAAAGAACAACTAATTATTATTGATCAGCAGGAAAATTTTGGCGAAATTAAAATTACCATTAAACAATCTCATCATTATGAACAGTGAAGAATTAGCACGAAAAATAGAGGCTATTTTATTTATTGCCGGTGAACCGGTAACTTTTCAAAAATTAGCCGATACTTTAGAGATTCCATTGGAAGAAATTAAAAAAACCGTTCAAGTAATGCAAAATGAATATCAAAACAATCGAAGGGGATTGTCGTTGGTTATTTTTGATGAACAAGTTCAGTTAACAACAGCACCTGATTTAAGAGAATCAATTGAAAAATTTCTTCAGAAAATTTTAAAAGAAGATCTTACGCCTGCCGCCTTAGAAACTCTTTCTATTATTGCTTATAAAGGGCCAATTAGTCGAGCCGAAATTGATAATATCCGAGGCGTTAATTCTTCTTATATTTTAAGAAATTTATTGATCCGCGGTTTAATTACTCGAGAAATTGATCCACATCGAGCAAACGCCTTTGTGTATAAAGTCAGCTTTGATTTTTTAAGAAAAATGGGATTAGAAAAAATAGAGGCTTTGCCCGATTATGAAAAATATCATAATTTATAATCATGGAAGTATTTAAAAAAATTATTAAAATTATGATCATTGTTTTGGTGGGCGTTGGAATTGGTTTTGGCGGTAGCTGGTTGTATGCCCGTTTTTTTATTAATGAAAACTTCCGCACTAATGGAAGTCTGTTTTTAGAACAATATAGCGTTCGTTCTAATCCTTCAGCTATTACTTATCCTTTTCGCAATTGGGATACGCAAGATGACCCTTTGGTTCAAGCCGAGGGGGCTCTGGTTGTTGATTTAGACTCTGATTTTATATTTTATCAAAAACAACCCAATTTGCGAAGACCGATTGCTTCATTAACAAAATTAATGACTGCTTTGATTGCAGAAAAATATTTGCCATCCAATGAAGAAGTGGTAATTTCTGAAGAAGCTTTAAATATCGATGGTGATCCCGATATTTTTTATCAACAAGAGCGGCTAACGGTTAATGATTTAATCCAGTCGCTTTTAATTATTTCTTCAAATAAAGCCGCTAAAGCCTTATCTTTACATATGGGGGAGGATCGATTTGTAGGTTTAATGAATGACATGGCAAAGCAATTAGGAATGACTCAGACAACATTTGTTGAACCAACTGGTTTAAGTTTTCTCAATCAATCAACACCTTCTGATCTTAAAAAACTGATGCGCTATATTGTTAATGAATATCCTAATTTATTAATCATTTCCAAAACTGCCGAAACCAAAATTCAAGGGGTTTATGAACAACAAGATAAAAGCGCAACAGTAGAGCATAATTTATTCAATATCAATTTAATCGCTCACAATCCAAAATTTTTAGATGAATTAAACGTTGTTTATGCTGGCGGTAAAACAGGATTTACCGATGAGGCTTGGCAAACGTTTTGCGGTGTTTTTCTTGTTCCGAGTCAGCGCAGCAATGAATCGCCGCGTCGAATTTTAGTAGTTGTTTTAAAGACGCCCGATCGTTATAATGATATAGAAACACTTTTGCGCTGGTTAAATAAAGCCTATGTCTTTTGAACTAATTATTTTGCAATTATCACGCCTTTTTATTCTAACGACCGTTTCGTTTGTTTTAGCGTTATTACTCACGCCGGTTCTGTTAAAAATTTTATCGAAATATAACGTCGGCAAGCAGATTAGAGCAGAAGGAGCGCCTGTTTTTGCTAGTTTTCATCAGAAAAAAGAAGGAACGCCAACTATGGGTGGTATTTTAATATGGTTTACCACTGCCATTATTGCTTTAACAGTTTTTCTTTTAAGTAAAATTTTTGATCAGGTTTTTGATTATTTTAATTTTGTTAGCCGAGCCCAAACTTACTTACCACTTTTTTCTTTAATTGGCGCAGCTTTGATTGGATTGGCCGATGATATTTTAGGTGTTTTAAAAAGAGGCCCGAAGGGCGGGGGGTTGAGTGTTAAGCAAAAATTAATTCTTTATTTTATCATTGCTTTGGTAGGCGCTTCCTGGTTCTATTTTAAACTTAATTGGGATGTGATACATATTCCATTTTTGGGAGATATTTCTTTGGGGCCATGGTATATTTTATTTTTCATTTTTGTTGTTGCAGGTACAGCTCATGCTACTAATTTAACAGACGGAGAAGATGGACTAGCGGGTGGTGTTATGCTTTTTGCTTATTTGGCAATGGCCGTAGTTTCTTTTGTTCAAGGTCGTTTTGATTTGGCTACTTTTATTGGCGTTATTTTGGGAGCGCTGTTGGCTTTTTTGTGGTTCAATATCCATCCAGCGCGTTTTTTTATGGGCGATACAGGTTCAATGGCTTTAGGGATTACTTTGGGCGTTTTAGCGATGTATACAAACACAGCTTTTCTTCTTCCCTTTTTTGCTTTTATTCCTTTAGTAGAAACGCTTTCAGTCGTTGTGCAACTGATCAGTAAAAAATTTAGAAAAAAGAAAGTTTTTCTTTCTTCACCCATTCACCATCATTTTGAGGCCATTGGTTGGCCGGAAGAAAAAATTACCATGCGATTTTGGATTATTTCTGCTATTTCCACAGTTTTTGGATTAGTAATTTTCTTTATTGATAAAATCCTTTAAATTAAGCACAAAATATAAAGCCGAGGCAGCTGAGCGAAATTTTTATTAAAAATTTCGCTCAGCTGCCTCTTTTGCTTTTATCTTTGAAATAACGAAAAAATTTTATTATTTTTCTTGACAAACTAATATTTTTAGTTATTCTTATAACTAGAGAATTTAAAAATTTTTCTTTAAGAAGGAGGGAAAAATGTTTAGAAAATTTAAGAGGGAAAATAGGAAGAGGGAAAAAAAGGATTGTTGTGTCTCATGTGGTGCTGAGACGGAGTACTCAAAAGAAACCCATGTTAATTTAAGGAAGTACTATGTTGAAGGAGCCGGTCAGCTCTGTGAGAAATGTTATCGCCGAATTTATGAAAGGAGGTCAAGGTGAAACCTCAAATTGAGGAAATACGTTTTAGGATAGGCAATTTTGTTTTGTGGTTTATCCCGGTTCCAACCAAAAATGGCAAGAAGCAGCCCAAATTAAAATATTGGGCTAGAGATAGTATTATCATTGAAAATCCTGATCTGAGTAAAAAAGACATTCCCGCAGAAGCTTTGCGCGAAGCTTATGCTCGCGCCGCCGTTATTTTCAATAAATTTTAATTTTTAATTTAAGAAAATTAAATGGGAAGTTTTATAACTTCCCATTTTTTATTGTTCATTTTTTATTTCTTTTCTTTATTTTGCTATTTTGTTTTGGTAGCCGCACCAAAAAGCATAGCCATCAAGCGGTTTTTTGTTTTCGGGTTGGATTTTTTTTATAAGTAAGCCATTATCAGCGCATTTAACAATGAGTTGTTTATTCAGACAGAAAAATTCGCCAAGTGTTTTATTTTTGAGAATATTTTCATCTTTAAAAATATCAGCCTCCAAAATCTTATATGTTTTTCCGTTGCGTTCGAAATAAACATTGGGCCATACTTCGAAAGCACGGATTTTTCTTTCAATTAATTCAGCTGGCTCATTAAAATCTGTCAGTCCATCTTCTTTTTTGATTATTTTGCAATAAGTTGCTTTCTCGTGATCTTGAGGAATGGGGTTGATTTCCCCGTTTAACCATTGAGGTAATATTTCAATTAATAATTTGATTGCTTCCTCGATGCATTTTTCTTCTAATTGTCTGTAAGTTAATTTTGCAATTGGAGAGTTGAGTTTTGAGTTTTTGATAATGGGTCCGTGATCCATTTCTTCATCCATTAAAATAATAGAAACACCTGTTTCAGTATCGCCCGCTAGAATGGTTGCTTGAAGGGGAGAGGGGCCACGCCATCGTGGTAAAAGAGAAGGGTGAATATTTAAAGCGCCTTTTTGGGGGATGCTTAAATATTCAGCTGGAATAATTTTACCGTAAGCCGCCACAATAAAAAGATCGGGATCTAATTGTCGAAGTTGTTGTAAAAAAGCCTCATTTTGCCGCAATTTGGCTGGTTCAACCACCTCTAAACCCCATTTTTTAGCGATTTTTTTGACTTCTGAGGGGGTTTTTTGTAAACCTCGGCCTTTTACCTTATCTGGAGCTGTAACCACTAAAATAGGGCAAAAATGAGCAGAAATTAGCCCCTCTAGAATACGAGCGGCAAAGTAGGGCGTTCCCCAAAAGACAATTTTTACTTCATTTTTAGTCATTTTTTGCTGATTTCACTTGATAAAGTTCTTTTGCTTTATCAATAAAAATAATACCGTCAAGATGGTCGTTTTCATGTTGAAAAATACGCGCCAGCGTTCCTGATGCTTTAATCTTGATCTTGTTATTATTTAGATCGCGTCCCTCAATAACAATTTTCTCATATCGTGGAACAATGCCTACAATATAAGGAACGCTTAGACATCCTTCTTCTCCGAGGACTATTTTTCGCGAGTGTTTTATTATTCTTGGATTGATAAAAGCATAAAACTGATTTTGATATTCAGCTATAAAAATACGCCATGATTTGCCGATTTGATTAGCCGCCAATCCTACGCCATTGTTTTTTTTCATTGCGTCTTTCATTGTTTCAATTAATTTTCTGATTTCTGGATCAGTCGGATCTTTTACTTCTTGTGTTTTTTGGCGAAGAAATGCTTCGTCTTGTTTGTCAAAAATTGATAATATTCTCATTATTATGAGTATAGCAAAAATTAAAAAAGATCAAATGGTTCTATTTCAACGTTGACTTCATCGGGTAATAATTTTAAAACAGCATTACGTTTAAGTAAAATATTTGATTCTTGATGAGCAATAAGTCGCCAATAGATATTTTTAAAATAAATATTATTCTTTTTTGGAACAACAGGCGAAATAGGGTGAGAAATAATATAATGGTCGGGTTTAAAGAGGCGTGCAAGATTTTTTTCAAGCAGTTTATAGGTGTAATCGGATAATTTTAATAATTGAGCCGGTTTTTTGTGGGCAATTTCTATTTTGATAATCTGGCTGAAGGGGGGATAAAATGTTTTTTTGCGCATTTCAATTTGGCGCTCGTAAAAATCTTTTTCTAAAATTTCGGTTAGCCATTTTTTAGCTGGATCAAATGTTTGAATTAATACCCGTTTTGATTTTAAAGAAAAAATTGTCAAGAGATTTCTAATTCGCTCCTCAGTCCTATAATCGGGCGTAACGAGCATTTGCTCAATTGAAGGAATAATAATCAGGTCAATCGAAGAGATGAAATCAAAAAATTTTGAGAAAAGTTCCGTCGCGATTAAAACGTCTAATTTTTTGTTCATAAACTCATCAAATAGTCCTTTTTCTTGCCGAAGATTTTTTAAATGATCGGAGTCAAAAATAGCACTTTTGACATTAGGAAAAGAATGTTTCAGGTATTCATTTATTTTTTGGTTGCCAATCCCAAGAAATTGAATGAGATAACTTTGACAGTTGGGACAAAAATTGGGAGCGAGTTCAGTATAACCGCAATGATGACAAGTAAGTGTTTTGACGTCATTTTTATGATAAACAAGGGCTGTATCACAATGAGGGCACTGGAAGACAAATCCACAAGTTTGGCAAACGAGAGCAGGTGAATGGCCGCGACGATTATTAAAAATCAACGTTCGGCTTTCGTTTTTTAATGCTTTTTCGAGAATTGTTTGAGTTTGATCTGCAAAAATATTATTTTGTTTAGCGTCTTTATGAATAATAGAAATTTTTTGTGCATCGGGCATAACAGGATGATTTAAACAATGGTATTTGCCATTGTTGATTTTAAATGTAGTTTCTACGGAAGGCGCATAAGAAGTAAAAACGAGTTGAGCTTGCCAGAGGTTTTGTAATTTTATAGCTGCTTGTCTTGCGTTGTAATGAATTTTTGTTTCAATTGTTTCATGACCGGCACTTTGTTCATCAACAACAACAATCAGCCCCAAGTTATAAAAAGGGACAAAAAGAGCAGACCGTTTGCCAAAAATAATTTTAGTTTTTCCATCATTAATTTCTTGATAAATTTTCGGAAACTTTTTGGTATTTTTATTTTCATAAATAAGAATTTGCTCTTGATATTCAGAAAAATGCTGCCAATAATATTCTAACTTAATTTGATTAGGAAAAAGGAAAAGAACTTGTTTATTGTCATCTAATGTTTGTTGAATAGCGGGCTTTAATAGAAAAAAATCATCATTAAATAAAACCTGAGGAAGAAAGGGCGGGTTATTTTTTAAAAGTTGATCAGCAGGCGCTGCAGGCGAGTTTTTGATGTTAATTTGTTTTAGTAGATTCAAAGAAGGCAAGCTGTATTTTAAAAGAGAGGTCAACGGATTAAAATAATAGTTGGAAAGCCAATCAAATAACTCCCATTGTTTTTGATGAATGATGGGGTTGGGATTTATTGTTTTTCCGAGGGGTTTGATTTGAAATTCAGCTTTTTTAATAGCAATTTTTGATTGAATTTCTTCGCAAGAAAGAACTAAAGCCTCAGTTTTTCGACGCCCAAAAGGAATAAAAACTAAACTATAGATCTCTTGTCTTTGAGAAGAAAAATAAACGAGAGTTTTATTCTGTGATCGAGGAAGATAGGCGATAGGGATGACATTTACTAGAAACATAATTTTATTATAATCAAAAATAGACAAATATAAAAAATAGCGATAAAATGAAGAGAATGAAAAATAATTATTTAAGATTATTTTTTGCTATTGAACTTTCAGCAGATATTAAAGATAAACTTGTTGCTGTTTTAAAAAAAATGCCCTTGCCTGAACGAGTTAATTTAACTCCTAAAGAAAATCTGCATCTGACGCTATTATTTTTAGGTTCAGTATCTTTGGATCAGTTGCCTCAGATTATTGAAATAGCCGAAAATGTTTTTGCTCGATATTCGATTTTTGATTTATACTTTAATAATATTACCGGAGCGCCTAACGAAAATTATTGTCGAATGATTTGGCTCAATGGCGAAAACTCTCCGATTTTAGAGCATATCAAAAATGATTTAGAATCAGAATTAGAAAAAAATGGTATTAATTTTGAAAAAGAAAATAGATCATTAAAAATTCATATTACGCTGGCTCGCTTTAATCCGATGAGATGCAGTTTTCAACCGATTGAATTTCCCGAGCGTTTACGAGTCAAAGAACTTGTTTTAATGGAGAGTCAATTACAAAAACCCCATGCGGTTTATATTCCTTTAAAAAAATTTCCTTTGCGTCCTTAAATAGAATTGCAAAGACAAAATAAAAAGTTATAATAATTTTATTACTATGAATTCTAAAAAACCAGAGGAATCTTCAAAAAAATTATTAGCAAACGAATCTGATGAGCTGAAAATCGAGTCCGATTCTAAAGAGAAAAAAACAGAATCTAAAAATAAATTATCGTGGAAACGAATTGTTAAAATAGGAGGTATTATTATTCTTTGTGCCATTATTTTAGGCGCAATTTTTATTAGTGGCGTTGAGATTGGGAAAAGGTTTTACCCTTCGATAAACCTTATTCACGGTGTTAAAAATTTGGAAACCAATAAGCCACAAAATGTTGATTTTTCGCTTTTTTGGGACGCCTGGCGTTATGTGGAAGAATACTACGCTAAAGCCAATGAGCTAGATTATCAAAAAATGGTTTACGGAGCTATCAAGGGTATGGTAGACTCGCTAGGAGATCCTTACACAGTATTTTTTGAACCAGATGATGCTAAAAAATTTACAGAAGATGTCAGTGGTAATTTTAGTGGAATTGGTATTGAAATTGGAATAAAAAATAACAGCATCACAGTTATTTCACCGTTGGAAGGAACTCCGGCATGGGAAGTAGGACTTCGGGCCGGTGATAAAATTCTTGCTATTGATCAAACATCCACTGATAGTTTAACTTTAGATGAAGCTGTTAAGCTCATTCGTGGAGAAAAGGGGACAAACGTGACTCTAACTATTATGAGAGAAGGCTTTAATGAACCAAAAGATTTTACAATTGTTCGTGATATTATTAATGTACCGGCTGTAAAATTAACTTTTCTTGATAACAATATTGCTCATTTGGAATTACTAAATTTTAATGAAAATGCGACGGAAGAATTTAATCGCGCTGCCACTCAAATAATTATGAAGAAATCGCCAGGAATAATTCTTGATTTACGTAATAATCCCGGTGGTTATTTAGAGATTTCAGTTGATATTGCCGGCTGGTTTTTAAAAAAAGGCGATGTAGTGGTAAGAGAAAGAGAAAATGATAATCGAGAAAAATTATTCCGAGCTTCAGGTAATCAAGCCCTGCTTAATATACCGATGGTTATTATTACGAATGAAGGATCTGCTTCTGCCTCAGAAATTTTGGCTGGCGCTTTAAAAGATAATCGTAATATAAAAATTGTTGGAACAAAAACCTTTGGGAAAGGATCAGTTCAGACGCTTTTACCTCTGGAGGATAATTCTATGATTAAAATTACTATTGCCGAATGGTTTACGCCCAACGGTTCTATTATTAATGATGTCGGTCTTACGCCAGATTACGAAGTAGAACTGACCGAAGAAGACTGGGAATCTAATCGCGATCCTCAACTAGATAAGGCAATCGAAATTTTAAAAAATGAAATTGAGAGTTAATTATGAAAATAATTCTTTTGGAAAATATTCCTAAATTAGGGAAAAAATACGATATTAAAAACGTTTCCGATGGCTATGCGCTTAATTTTTTGATTCCCAAAAAATTAGCAGTGGCTGCGACTTCTCAAAAAATTAAAGAAATTGAAAATTTAAAAAAACAGGAAGAATTAAAAAATCAAAAAATCCAAGCACTATTTAAAGAGTGGGCTGAAAAAATTAAAAATACAACACTCGATTTTCGCTTAAAAACTGATAAAAGCGGCAAGACTTTTGGTTCTGTTACCAAAGAAGACATTGTAAAGCAATTAGAAAAAACGAGTGGAATTAAAATTGAAGAAAAACAGATTATTTTAGATGAGCACATTAAGAAGGTGGGGGATTATGTGATAAAAATTAAATTCAGTCCCGAAATTGAGACTGAATTAAAAATTCATGTTTTATCCGAATAATAACTATTGAACGGAAACTGTTTTCATACGTTTTTTCGAACCATCAAAATTAATTTTCTGTTTTTCGCTAAATTGGACGATTCCATTTTTTAATGCATAGAGTGTATGATCTTTGCCAATTCCAACGTTTTTACCAGCTCGAATTTTTGTTCCTCGTTGTCGAACAATAATAGCGCCTTTTTTAACCTTTTGACCACCAAAAATTTTAACGCCTAAGCGCTTTGCTTCTGAATCTCTTCCTAATTTAGTAGAACCACCGGATTGAGTATGAGCCATAAGTTTGAATTAAATAATATAAATAATTCTAATAATATACGACAGTTGTTAGATGATATTTTAAAAAAAATTAAAAAAAATGCAACTCAAAAATGCTTTAGAAAAAAATAAAAGAGAAATTATTATAGCTGTTTTTGTGTTTTTAATTGTTACAACCAGTTTTGCATTGGGTTATTTAACCGCCACTCATTTTGTTCAAAAAACACCTATTGTTATTGAGAAGTGTTCGGAATAAAAACAAAACCTTCTAATCTTCTTGCAATTCGCTTTTAATTATTTCAATATCTTTTTTAACTGCTTTTAAAATTTTGCGGTTTTTAATTTTTTCTAAGCTTTCAATTTGCTTGATTAATTCTGGCGGGAGGGTTTTAAGCAGTTTTTCCAATTTTTTCTTATCTAATACCGAAACACTCTGCCACAATCCAGCGTTCATCAACAAGTGTTTTAATTGTTCTGTATCGTAATCTTTGATAACCTGATTGTGATAGGCAAAATAGCCATCTTCGCCAAAAATGCGTTCCAAACCTTTCTTTTCAGCATAATCATTGATTTGTTTTTTGATGATGTTGAGTTTTTCTTTCTGTTGATCAATTTGATCCTTTGTAGCAAAATATTCTTTAATTAAAGCATTAACTTCTTTTTCTTCTGGCACGACATCTTTTTTATAGAGATGTGACCACATGGGACAAATTTGTCGATAAGGACAATAGGAACAAAGAGGGGAGGGGATGGGAGGAAAATAATTTTTTTCGATTTCATGAATATCTTTCAAAACACGTTTTTTAGTTAATTCAATTTCATCAGCGCTTTGACGATCGGATAATTTCTCACCGTGTCTTAAAAAATAAAGTGTTAAAATAATATTATCTAAACTTGTGAGGTTGGGCCATTTTTTAAAGAAGCCTAAGGTATAAATTGCTAATTGAAGACTATTTTTTAAGGTATTTTGACCCGGCATTTTTTGGGCTGTTTTGTAATCAATAATTTCAAACTGGCCATCGTCTCTTTTGTCAACGCGATCAATATAACCAGCAAGAGTATGTTTGGTATTATTTTCTTCATCTTCAATTTCTACTTCAAAACGACCCTCTAAATCTAGCGGAATAGAAAGAGAAGGAACATTTTTTTTATAAAAATCCTCCAGAATTCTTTTTCCCTCATTAAAAAAAAGTTCCTTCTGTTTTTGGTCGCGCCATTTTACTTTATCGGCTTCTTTCCATTGAATAGAAAAATAATCGAGTAATTCATCAAGAGTGGGGTAGATAGGCGCTTTCCTAAACAAAAACTTTAAACACCGATGCAAGAGTGTGCCAAAAAATTGTTCCTTAGTTTTAGGAACTTTAATTTTATCAATAATTTGAAATTCATAACGTTTGGGACAATTTTCAAAAACTTCTAGGTAAGTATACGAGGTATGCATAACGATATTATAAAAAATCAAAAAACAAAAATCAAAAATTTTAAAACAAAATATTCGCCGACAAAGGTTCTTATTTGTGACAGAAATCTTTTTAAAGAAGATTTCTGTCACAAACCAGGGCGTTTTTTCTACCCCTCTTAATAGAGGGGAGAATAAAAAAGCCTTGTTTTATTATTAGTTATGTGTCGCACAAGGTAGATTTTGCGACACATATAATAAACTAAGCCTTTAATTTTTATTATAGGTTTGATAAAAACACCCCTTTTAATGCTTTTTGGGGTTAAAAAAGCCGGCAGCAATTTTCAAAGAAAATTGCTGCCGGCTCCCTTCTAAAATTCTATTTTATTTGAATAAATTTACAACCCATTCTACCGCTTGATTAAATCCATAAGTAAAAAGATCTATGATTTTAGCAAAACCAACGCCAATATCTACACGGAACAACTCGTTAATTTTTTGAGACGTTTGAGTCATCCAATCTTTAATCCTCTGAAGAAAACTTTCATTAGTTTCTGTATTTATTGGCTCAGCAATAATATCTCCAACGCCGGTTTTATTAATGATTGGGACAATTGTTTCATCGGCAATCCGACTCATGTTTTTAATAAAATTTTGTAAAAAATTTGGCAATATTGATTGGTTAGCATTATTATCTTCAGCTAAAACCGACGGCACAAAAACAAAACTTGCTATTATTAAAATGCCGATACTTATTAAAATTGAACTTTTGGATTTTTGGAACATATGATTAAATTTTTATGTCGCACAATTTTAATTAAATATGTCGCACAATTTTTTATAAAATAGGCATTTTTTATTCTAAATACGGTAATGGATTAACAGATCCACCGATCGGCATTGGGCCACAGGAAGAACTTTTACTCATTTGAAAAGTTGGGGAAAAATAAACGGTAAAATGGAGATGAGGCCCGGTGGTAAATCCAGAATTGCCGCTATAACCAATAATCTCCCCTCTTTTCACAATATCACCTTTTTTTACAGCAATCAAGGAGAGATGACCATAAAGAGTTGTTAAGTTATTATAATGCCTAATAACAACAAAACGACCATAAGAACCCTTATAGCAATATAAATCTTGATTTCCTGTTGCTACAACCTCCCCATCTTCTGCTGCATAAACTGGCGTTCCAACGCTTGCTTTAATATCAATACCATTGTGAGAAGGCGTTTTGTATTTTCCTTGATTATAAAAATACTGAGAATCACTTGTAGCGCCATATTTTTGAGTAATAACAGCATTTTTGATAGGCCATAATAACAAACCCGCTCGAGCACTCGGTAATGCCGAAGGATCAATTTGAGCTTTTAATGCTTCTTCCAATCGCGAAACCTCTAGTTCAATTTCCGCTCTTTGCTTTTCTAGATTACTCAAAAGAGTCTGGTAATTTTTTTCTTGATTTTTGGTTTTGCTGAGTAATGTTTTTTTCTCTTCTTGCAGATTTAAAGCAATAGCCTTTTGATTATTTAATTGTATTTTAGTTTGTTCTAATTCTTCTTTTTTTTGCTCTGCTTCGTTTTTGCGATCAGCAAGCGCTATTTTTAAATTATTTAATTCATCTAAAGAAATTTTTAAACTCTCACTAATTTGCTGAATATTATTTACTTCTGTAAAGGCATCCGATATTTTTTGATTTTTTAATACAATAACCAATGGCGTTAATTCACGATTTTTTTCATATAATTGCTGGAGGTTTTGAGCCAAAACGCCCTTTTTTATTTCCATTTCATTATTGGTATTGCCAATATCCATTTGTAATTGTTCTAATTCCAAATTTAATTTTTCGATCTGCACCTCATTAATTTTTATTTTGAAATTGATATTATCAAGATTTTTTTGAATTTGATTCAACTCATTGTTTAAAGTTCTTTTCGTTCCTTGTGTTTTTTCAAGTTCCGCATTATAAAATTGCTGCTGTTCAATTAGATTATTAAGCGTTTGTTTTTTGGCATCAATTTGTTTTTGAAGCTCTTGATAAGTAGCGGCCAAAGCCGGACTGACCAATAAAGAAATTAAAGCAGCAATTAGAATGAAATTTTTTATTAAGAAATGTTTTTTATGCATTGATTTATTTAATTATTCGCATTATCTTGTAATTTTTTAATAGCAATCATTAAACGATTAAGAGATTCATTTTTCCCAATAATTTCCATAATTTCAAATGGTCCAGCTGAATTTTTTTGACCGCTTAGGGCCACTCTCAAAGGCCACAACATCCCTCCTCGCCCTCTTTTTTCCGCTTCTGGCATAATAAGCGTTTCTAATTGTTGGCGTGTAAAAAGGCGCTCATCTAAATTAAGCAATAAATTGTAAACAAAGTCAAGGTTAGCCAGTAATTGTTCTTTGCTTATATTTTGCCAGTAAAGCAATTCCACATCATAATTTGGCAAAACAAAGAAATAAGAAGCCATCTCGGGTAATTCCGCTAATGTTTTGATACGCGTTCGGTGGAGCTCAACAATTTTTTTGACAAATTCAATATCGTTGAGTAACGTTTCGCCAAATCTTTCTCTTAAATACGGCATCGCATGGGAAGTTAATTCATCAATCGGCATTCTTTTAATATGTTCTGTATTAATCCAATTTAATTTTTCAATATTAAAAACTGCTCCACCTTTTTGAATACGGAAAAAATCAAATTGTTCAATAATTTCGTTGAGGGTGAGAATTTCATTAATTGGCTCCCCTGCTTTTTCTTTCGGATGCCAACCTAAATAAACCAAAAAGTTAACAATTGCTTCAGGTAGATAACCTTTTTTTCTAAAATCCTTTAAAGCAACATCACCAAAACGTTTGGACATTTTGCTGCGATCAGGATTTAAAATCAATGGTAAATGCGCAAAAATTGGCGGTATCCAACCCAAAGCTTCATAAATAGCAATTTGTTTGGGAGTATTGGATAAATGTTCTTCTCCTCTAATAACATGCGTTATTTGCATTTCATGATCATCAATCACTACGCTAAAATTATACAAAGGACTTTGGAAATTTTTCGCAATAATAAAATCCCCGATTAATTTTGTATCAAAATCTACTTTTCCTCTAATTAAATCATAAACCGTCATGATTTTTTCTGGCATTTTCAAACGAATAACAAAAGGAGTTTTATTTTTTAATTTTTTCTTTATTTCGTCTTGAGACAAATTACTACAGTGGCCGTCATAACGTGGCACCTCTCCCCTACTCATCATGTCTTCTTTTTTTGCTTCCAATTCTTCTGGCGAACAGAAACAATAATAAGCCAGCCCCTTATCAATAAGTATTTGTAAATATTTTTCGTAAATATCCAATCTCTCACTTTGGCGATATGGGCCGTATGGACCATCGATTTCTACTCCTTCATCCCACAAAAGACCCAACCATTTTAAACTATCCAAAATATCCGCTTCATATTCCGGCTTTGAACGTTCCTTATCGGTATCTTCAATCCTCAGAATAAATTTGCCGTTATATTTTTTAGCTACCAAATAATTAAATAACGCAGTCCGGGCACTACCAATATGAAAATGTCCCGTTGGCGATGGCGCCATACGCACTCTTGGATTTTTAATTTCTTTAGAAATATTAGTCACTTTTGCGCTCATATTTTTATTCAAAATTTAAATCTAAAACATTAAGTATTTCTTTGGCAATTATTTCTGCCGCATCCTGTTTAATAAATAACTTTGCTCCATTAATCATATTATTCATTTTTATCGGATTATCCAGAATATCCAGAATATTTCTAGCCAGCAAGTTAACGGTAGCATTTTTTTCTTCAATAACAATGGCACCGCCAAAACGAGCATATTCAACAGCATTTAAATATTGATGATTGTGGGCAGCTTCTGGCAAAGGAATGAGAATAGCCGGTTTTTTGGAAGCGGCAATTTCAAAAATAACTCCACTTCCAGCTCGCGCTACAATTAAATCGGCTGCAGCAAGCGCATTTAGATATTCTGGTTCGTGAAAGAAATCCCTTGCTTGATAAAAATTCTGATACAATTCAGGTAAAAATTCTAGAATTACTTTTGCTTCCAAAAATATTTCTTTAAAATTTTTTGGGCCGGTTTGGTGAAGAACTTGAACATCGTTTTTAATTAACTCTTCCAAACAATCTAAAACCAGATCATTGATTCTTTGGCTGCCCTGAGAGCCGCCCAAAAATAAAACTACGGGTTTGTCCGATAAAAATTTGAAATATTGCTTGGCTTTTTCTGCAGAAACATTATTGTTTAAAATAGTATCGCGAATAGGATTGCCTACTACAGCTACTTTTTCAGGCAAAAAATAGTTTTTAGAACTTTCAAAAGCCAATAGAATTTTTTTAGCAAAGGGCGCTGCTAATTTATTGCTTTTCCCAGGGACACTATCGGATTCGTGAATAATAATAGGAATGCCCAACAAAAAACCCGCATAAACTACCGGCAAAGCTCCGTAGCCACCTTTGCTAAAAATAACATCAGGCATAATCTTCCATAATTTCCACAGACTTTGAAAAAAACCAAAAATAATTTTGAAAATATCTACAAAATTCATCAATGAAAAATAATTACGCCATTTACCGCTAGAAATATTTGCTATTTTAATTTTTTCATTAGTAAAAACTGATTCATCAAAAATTTTCGGACCTAAATAAGTCGCCTCCAAGGTAACTAACTTTTGATCAGTAATTCGTTTTAGGTGGCGATAAACGGCAATTAAAGGATAAATGTGACCGCCCGTGCCGCCTCCAGCTAAAACGATTTTTAATTTTAATTCACGTAAATTAATTTCTTGTGTTGCCATAAATAATCAAATTAATACAATTAGCTCCATTTAGATATATTAACAACTATTCCTAGCGATGTCAAAGTAATGGCCAAATTAGTGCCGCCATAACTGATTAAAGGAAGTGGTTGTCCGGTAAAAGGAATAATTTTTGTTAGAGCACCAATGTGAACAAATACTTGAATAAGAATAAGTGAAACAATGCCGTAAGAGAGTAGTTTGCCAAATTGATCCGGACACTGACGACCGATGCGAATGCCCAATAGAAATAGACTCAAATAAAGGATAATAATTACTACTCCACCAATAAACCCAAACTCCTGAGCGATAACAGCAAAAATTGAATCACCGATAGGTTCAGGCAAAGAATTATTATATTTACTCACGGCATTGCCAAAACCAACACCAGTTAAACCACCAGAACCAATTGCAATCAGCGATTGATTGAGTTGATAATTAGCTTCTTTATTTTTATTATCATCCTCCTGATTAAAAGTTAAAAAGTTAGAAAGACGCTGAACGCGATAATCGTTGGGGTCTATTTTTTTTAAAACAACAAAACCACTACCTAATACGATTCCTACGATAAGAATAGTAATTAAAATATAGCGAATCTTGATGCCGCTCAAAAAATAAACAATACAGGCAGCGGCGGCTAAAATCAGAAAAGAACTAGTGGCTGGCTGCGGCAACATAACACCAGCGGCAACTGCTAAAAAAAACAAAAAAGCGATAACGGTTCCTAATGAATTTTTTTGAGTAGATGTTTTTTGAGAAAGCCACAAACTCAAATACATGAGAAAAGCAACTTTAAATATTTCATTCGGTTGAAAAGTTAAAAAACCAATATCAATCCACCTGCGCGCGCCATTTATTTCTAATCCCAAGGGGGTAAAAACTAAAATTGTAAGAACAAGACTAATAATAAATAGAACTGGCGTTGCTTTTTTATAAAATTTTGGAGAAAGAAACATTGCCACAACAAATCCAATGATTCCCAATAAAACGCCTTTTAATAACTGCTGTTTTAAATAATAGTAAGGATCGTTGAATTGTGTTTTTGCAATAATCATTGATGCGCTAAGAAGGCACAACAAACCAAAAATCAATAAAGCAGCAGCATTCCATAAAAAAATATTGCCCAATTTGAGACTACTGACTTTTTTCATTTTTCTTTTCTAATATCCGACCATCAGGATGATCTTTTAATACACCGTTTTCCAATATCAACTTTCCATTAATAAAAACATATTCTATGCCGCCGATTTTATTAATAGGATTTCTGATATCTATTTTTGAATTCAATTTTTCAGGGTTAAAAATTGTTAGATCAGCAAAATAATCGGGTGCGATTAATCCTCTTTTTTTCAACCCAATTTTTGCCGCTGGTTCGGCAGAAATTTTTCTAATTGCTTCAGGCCAAGATAATTCTACTTCTTTTTCTTTAATTAAAGATAAGAAGCGAGGAAAAGTGTTGAAAGAAGCGGGATGAGGCAGAAAATTAAATCCTGAATAATTAAGCCCCGGACTTTGAGTCGTAATAATACTGAGTGGGTGTTCCAAAAGCCCAAGTGTTTCCGGCCAAGACAACTCATTACAAATAATCATTATTTGTCCAGCATTCATTTTGAATAATTCCATCATCATCATCATTTCCTCACCAGAAAGAGATCGTTTTTCGGCAAGGTAAGCTATGCTTTTACCATTTAGACAAGATAATTGCTCTTGAGCGCGTGAAACAATCATATTTGAAAAATCATAATGGCTATTTTGGAGATCAGTTAAAAGTCGTTTTCGGACAAAAGAATTATTTAGACTGTTAATCATTGTTTCAAAATTACCGTAGCAAAACCACGATGGAAAATAAAGATATAAAGGATTGCTAACCTGCGTAAAAGGAGCTACATCAAAATTAATGTCAACGCCTTTATTTTTCAAATCATTAATCACGACAACAGTTTGGCATATTTCATCAGCTATGTTTTGACGAGCATGCAGGTGTGTTATTTCTATTTTTGGACAATTATTGGGGCCAAGCGTTTCTACGAGTGCAGCAATCTCTTCAATAAATGAAAAAATGTTTTCTTTTTCATTTCGCGGTTGAAAAACTACCGGCACGTCTAATTTTTTGGCCAAACGCGTTAATTCCAATAATTCATTAAAAGGCGTTTGATTAGAGTGATTATATTTTAAGCCAAAAGAAATGCCCTTCGCTCCACCTTCAATACATTTTTCTGTCAAAATAATTAATTGCTCTAGTTCTTTATCGGTTAAATCTCGTTGCTCTTCTCCAATAATACCGCGACGCATTGTTGAGTGGCCAACTAATGTGTGGATATTTAAACGCAGTTTCATTTTCTTTAGATATTTCAAAAAATCAGATATTGTTTGCCAATCAATATTAATGTTAACTTTCCCCCACTTTCTAATACTTTTAAGATTATCTCTAAAAACTGGAGCTAAAGACGAACCATTGTTGCCAACAATGATTGTTGTAACGCCTTGGGCAATTAAGCTTTCTTGCTCAGGAGCAGTAAAAAGAGTAAGGTAATGATCTGATTCGTTATTAATATCCACAAAGCCCGGAGCAACAAAACTTCCTTCAGCATCAATCACCCGATCAACATCCTCTTTAATCGCGACATCTTTGCTAATTGCTTCAATTTTCTCATTTTCTATTAAAATATCTCCCGTCTTTTCGGATTGCCCTGACCCATCTAAAATTATGCCGTTTCTAATTAAGGTTTTCATACTCCCCTTTTAATTATAACTCAAAAATTACAAGAATTAAAAACACCCGCTCAATTGAGCGGGTGTTTTCTGAGAACGATTTAGTATTTTCGAAAGTTGTTGCCTCCGCGTCTATTTCTAAACTGGGATTGGCGCTTTCGATGACATTCGCGGCAATAGATATTACCACTCACATCACCATTTTCGTCTCGGCGAGGATCAAATGGCAATTCGGTGATTTCTGCGCCACATTCAGCGCAAACCCACTTTTTTTCTCCTTCTTTCGGACTGAACATTTGCCTTTCGCCTCCAAAATTATTTCCTTGATCCACTGATGTTCGTTTTATTGACTTCCGTTATTTTTATTGAAAAATAACTCAATTAGATAAAACGTCTTTTACGACCTTAATGACTTTAATTATAATAAAAAATAATAAAAAAGCAAGAGATGCATAAGTTCAAGCATATAATAGAAAATATGAAGGAATTGGATGATTAAATAAAGGGGTGTGGATTTTTAGTTAAGAGCAATGGTTGAAAGTGGTAAGCGCTGCCATCTTTTTTCTTTTATTTGGTTTTTGCTAAGAATTCCTGTTTTTGCTCCAATATGTTCCACAACCGAGGTGCCGTTAGCGCTGCCAACTTTAATCGCCTCTTCAATTTGTTTTGGTTCAAAAATGCTCCGATACTTATCTTTTTTAATTCTTTCTTTGGCAAAAACCGATACAAAGCCAGAACAAAATGCATCACCAGCACCAGTGCGATCAGCTACTAATTTTTCTTTATAAATACCTGCATGCCAAATGATTTTCCCATCGGAAATAGAAACGCCTCTTGGCCCTTTTGTCATTACTACCAAGCCTTCTATTAATTGATCTAGTTTTTGAAAAATAAGCCTCTCTTTTTGATAAGGAATATCCGTTAAATAAGATGCTTCTTCTTGATTGACAAGAAAGATATCAAAAAATTTTAAAAGATCTTTGTGCTTTTTTAAGTTTTTTAATTCACCACTGCCGGGATTGCTAGCGACAAAAATATTATTTTTATGAGCAAAAGAAAGCGCTTTTTTTAATAAATTTAAATTTCCGCCCAAAGAATCTAAATAGAGCCAGCGAGATTTTAATTGAGACCAAGGAATTTCTTTTTCGTTAATATTTTCGCCAGCGCCTTTATAACTCAAAATAGTTCGTTCACCTGATTTGGTAAGAAAAATAACCGAATAAGCCGTCGGCGTTGTTTTGTCAATTTGAGCGTAAGAAACATCTATTTTTTCGGCTTTGAGATTACGAATCACTTCCTCGCCGCTCACATCTTTTCCTACTCTGAAAATACAGCTAGTCTTTAATCCTTGACGGCTAAAAGTAACAGCCGTATTCGTTCCGCCTCCGCCAGTAGTAAAGGTGACTTTTGGAACTTTAATTTTGCCACCATAAGGCAGAGCAATGCCCTTCCCTACTCTAAATCTTTTGTTCTTTATTTCTAAAAAAGGGACGCCTTCAAAAAACGCATCTCTGGTGGCTGAGCCAATGGAAATAATATCAAACATACAATAATTATAGCAAAAAAATTCAAAAATCAAAATTTTTTGTCGTCCTATTTTTTACTGTCATTCTGAACGTTAGTGAAGAATCCCACGCAATACAAAAATCGCTAATTATTGCTGAAAACCATGGGATCCTTCGGGGCTGAAGCCCCTCAGGATGACAGAGTGGGATTGTCATTCTGAGCGCAGCCTGCCTGCCGGTTAGGCAGGCGAAGAATCCCATCCACAGCAGTGATTGCTAATTATTGCTGAAAACCATGGGATCCTTCGGGGCTGAAGCCCCTCAGGATGACAGAGTGGGATTGTCATTATGAGCGCAGCCTGCCTGCCGGTTAGGCAGGCGAAGAATCCCATGCAATACAAAAAATTGTTTATTATTAATTAGTGATAACTAACAGAACCTGTGGCAGCGAAAGCCAAAGGCTTTCGCTGCCACATTCGTCGTCATTATTTCACCGCCAGACCATTTATTAGCTCATGAGTTAGCTCATGAGCTAACTCATGAGCTAGAATAACAAGGCAGCGGAAAATTTCAAAGAAATTTTCCGCTGCCTCAATATTAAACAAAAGCCGTCAGGATTTTTCAAAGAAAAATCCTGACGGCTCTATTATCAATTTAACATTATTTACTCATTTCATAATGCCTTTCTATCTCTTCGGCTGATAAAACTCGATTGTAAATGCGGGGTTCATCAACAATATTTGACTTTGATTGAGAGGCTCGCCCAATTCTAATATAACTTGTTGAGGAATCAATGAGATAGTTGGAAAGATCTGATAATTGCCGAGAATTTTCTAAAACGCCATTTCTATAAATTTTTAACCAATGAGTGTTACTATCATAAGTAAAAACTACGTGTTGCCAAGTATAAGAAGGAAAAAAATTTGTACATATTCCATAACGAGTACCATTAATATATACATCACCTCGAAACACGCCTTGGTCATAACTATCATAAAAAAACCAAGAAGGAGAGCGAGAAAGAATGTGTATATCAGCTTGAATACTATAAGCAGCATTTCTATAGAACCAAGTTTCTAAAGTAATAGCATTTTTTATGTCTAGCGTAGAATTATAATTTACTTGCACACAATCATCTACTCCATCAAAACTTAATGCTTTGTTGATTTGACCATCAGCCCATGTTGGACCACTAATAAGAGTACCATTGTTATCATTACCACTACTATCATTAGCAATATTACCTGTTCCTTCATCAAATGACCAAGAACCAACTGGTTTGAGAGGTGAGATGAATAAATTATTACCTACTTCATAAACATAAGGATCAGGACCACCATCGCCAATAGTTTTTGAATCTTGACCGCCTTTGGGACCAAAGGTTTTTGATTCCATATAAGAGGTGAGGATATATTCTTGTTGGGGATTGCAATAAAAGGTATAGTATAAATTATCATTAAGAGTGTTTTGAGGATCAACTGGTAAAGTGGGCATTGAAAAACCAGAGATATCAGATACATTGATAGGGATCCAACCAGTACTATCAGATTTTCTTAAATCAGCTTCAGTAACTTGTCCCAAGAAAATCCAGAGGGTAAATTATTAATATTAGATAAATCAATGCTAGAAGGAAGAGAAATATAGATATTAGTACCATTACAAATGGTGGAATTTAATAATCCTTCACTATTAGCTAATTGAATAAGTTCGTGTAAATTAGATAAATCATTAATACGTTTGGTATCTCTTGCTCTTTTTAGTATTTCTGCTGGATTAATAGCTATTACTACCACAGCCATTAATATGGCTAAAATAGCAATAACAACTAATAATTCAATAAGAGTAAAAGATGAAGAATTATTATGATAATGATAAGATATAATGTTTTTAGACATTTGAGATATTATTTAAATTATATATATATTATATACATTATATATTAAAAATAGAATAGTGGATAGTGATATTATTAGATAGTTATATTATATATTAATATTATATTACAAACAAATAAAAATAGAATAGTGGATAAGTGAGGTGGGATAGTTATATTATATATTATATATTAAAGAATAAAAAAATAAATAGTGAATAGTGAGGTGGAGATGGTAATATTTAATATGGGCTATCACTGCTGTGGGTGGGATCCTTCACTGCGTTCAGGATGACAACCTTCATTTTGTCATCCTGAGGGCCTGCCTGCCGGTAGGCAGGCGAAGCTCGAAGGATCCCATGCCAACTAATAAACAACTATCTTTAATGTGCGTGGGATTCTTCACTTCGTTCAGAATGACTGCGGGATTTGCATTGCATGGGATTCCTGCCTCTCGGCAGGCGGGCCTGCCTACCGGTAGGCAGGCTTCAACCCTTGCCCGCCGAAGGCGGGCCCGCCTACGGCGGGCAGGGCTGACGCTCAAAATAACAAAAATAAAATATTTAAAATTACTATTTATTTTTTCCTCTGAATAACTTTTTTTACCGCTTCCTTTATGGCATTTTTTCCCATTCCAAAAGCTTCAATTAATTCATTTGGTTCTCCAGATTCACCAAATCTATCTTTCATTCCAACAAATTCAATTGGCACAGGATAATTTGCTGCTAAAACTTCGGCCACTGCTGATCCCATTCCGCCCATTATCTGATGGTCTTCAACAGTTACAATTGCGCCACATTTTTTTGCCGCTTCAATAATTGTTTTAGAATCCATTGGTTTTATAGTGTGATTATTTATTACCATTACTTCAATTCCTTCTTTGGCTAATTCTTCTGCTGCTAAAAGAGCATTATGAAGCAAAGGACCACAACCAATAATAGCAACGTCTTTTCCATCTCGAAAAATTAAAGCTTTGCCAATTTCAAATGGAGTATCTTCGGTTGTCATAATCGGTGTTTTTTCCCGAGCAAATCTTAAATAAACTGGACCAACATACTCAGCTGCGGCTAATGTTGCTTTTTTTGTTTCAATAGCATCACACGGAGCAATAACTACTAAATTAGGAACACAACGAGTAATAGCAATGTCTTCGAGGGCCTGATGAGTGGCGCCATCAGGACCAACAGAAACGCCAGCATGAGCACCAGTAATTTTTACATTAGCATTAGAATAACAAACACTTACTCGCATTTGATCCCAATTACGACCGGGACAAAAAACAGCATAAGTGGAAACAAAAGGAATTTTTCCCGCCAAAGCCATTCCAGCGGCTAATCCCATCATATTTTGTTCCGCAATTCCAGTTTCAACAAAACGATCCGGAAAAGCTTTTTGAAACATTGCTGAACGAGTTGAATCAGAAATATCAGCACAAAGAGCAACAACTCGTGAATCTTTTTGACCAGCTAAAACTAAACCTTCTCCATAACCATCGCGAGTTGGTTTTTGTTCTATGTCTGAATCAAAAATTTTAGGATTTAATTTTAAGTTTTGATTGAGCATATTTTATTTTTTGCTTTTTATTTTTTGACGACTTTTAATAAATAATTTCTTAAAATAAGTATTTATTAGTCTTATTTTAATGATTGCTATTAATTATTAATAAACAAACTTCTACTGTGGATGGGATTCTTCGCTTCGCTCAGAATGACACTTTCACCGATGTCATCCTGAAGGCCCGCCTATCGGCGGGCAGGCCTGCCTACCGGTAGGCAGGTGAAGGATCCCTCGGTTTTCAATACTGTGCGGCTATCATTTACTGTGGGTGGGATTCCTGCCTACCGGCAGGCAGGCTTCGTTAACACTCAGAATGACA
>Ga0209506_1000654_pt1 | contig 43497 bp, 36 predicted proteins | sample AD_JPNHG2_MetaG_FD_184409 | JGI IMG/M metagenome (GOLD analysis project Ga0209506, IMG submission 184409) | Active sludge microbial communities of municipal wastewater-treating anaerobic digesters from Japan - AD_JPNHG2_MetaG (SPAdes) (version 2) | ecosystem: Engineered > Bioreactor > Anaerobic...
AGGGTGGTCCGCTCGAACATGTTATTGCAGCCAAAGCTGTGGCTTTCAGTGAATGTTTGCAACCGGAATTTTTCGAATATCAGAAACAGGTTAAAAAGAATGCGGAAAAGCTGGCCAATGAACTTATTTCCAGAGGTTTCAATATTGTTTCAGGTGGTACGGACAATCATTGTATGCTGGTTGATTTAAGGAGCAAATTCCCCGATTTGACAGGCAAAATGGCTGAAAATGCTTTGGTAAAAGCCGATATAACGGTCAACAAAAATATGGTTCCTTTCGATAGTCGATCTCCATTCCAAACTTCCGGTATTCGACTTGGTACTCCTGCCATAACAACGCGTGGAGCCAAAGAAGATTTGATGACTGAAATTGCAGAAATGATTGAAACCGTTTTACAAAATGCAGATAACGAAAAAATTATCCTTCAGGTAAAGGAGAAAGTTAATAAGATGATGAAGGATTTTCCTTTGTTTGCCTACTAAAAGTGCATAAAAATAAGGAATTTTTTCAAAATACTGTTTGAATTTTAAAAATGTTTTGATTTGGTAAAAAGAAAAATCAATATCTTTGCAGGATTTTGAATATTAATTTTGTAATTATTTTGCAGCGTGGGAATTAACGTTAAAGGGAAAATAGCCATTATTGGCGGAGGAAGTTGGGCTACAGCTCTGGCTAAAATTGCTTTGAGCAACGAACAGCAAATCAATTGGTATATGCGCCGACAGGAGCAGATAGATGAATTTATTCGCCAAAGCCACAATCCATCCTATCTTACCGGTGTTGAATTCGATACAGACCGAATTAATTTTACCAGCGACATAAACAAAGTGGTAAAATCGTCCGATGTGTTGATTTTTGCTACTCCATCTCCTTTTTTTAAGGGACATTTGAAAAAATTGCGTCAAAAGCTGGACAAAAAATTCGTTGTTTCAGCCATCAAGGGAATTGTGCCGGAAGAAAACATGGTTATTTCGGAATACTTTGAGCAATTTTACAATGTTTCGCCCGAAAATATGGCCGTTTTGGCCGGTCCGTGTCATGCTGAAGAAGTGGCAATGGAAAGACTTTCCTATCTGACCGTTGCTTGCGCTTCAAGAGAAAAAGCCCGTATGCTGGCCGATAGGTTGGCTACCAATTTTATTAAAACTTCGGTTAGCGACGATGTGTTGGGAATTGAGTATGCTTCCGTCATGAAAAATATTTATGCCATTGCTGCGGGTATTTGTCACGGATTAAAATATGGCGACAATTTTCAGGCCGTTCTCGTCTCGAATGCCATTCGTGAAATGAATAGATTCTGCAATGCCATGAACGCTCTTCATCGCGATATTTCCGAGTCGGCTTATCTAGGTGATTTGTTGGTTACGTCTTATTCAAAATTCAGCAGAAACCGTCTGTTTGGTACCATGATTGGAAAAGGTTATTCCGTAAAAACGGCACAAATGGAAATGGAAATGATTGCTGAAGGTTATTATGCCACCAAATGTATTCACGAAATTAACGAAAAAGTTCAAATCAGCATGCCTATTGTCGATACGGTTTTTCAAATCCTGTATAATCGTTGTTCTCCCATTATCGAAATTCGTAAACTGACAGAACAATTAATGTAAATAACAAAAAAATTTTTAATAAAATGGAACATATACAATTTTTTAGCGACAAGTCTTCAGTTAGCAAAGAAAAAATCGCTGAATATAAAGAGAAAGCCATTCGGTGCATTTCGGCACTTCATGAAGGAACGGGAAAAGGAAGCGATTTTTTGGGTTGGCTGCATCTTCCGAGCAGTATTGATGAAGCTCAATTCGCTGAAATAGAAAATACCGCCAAACTTTTGCAGAAAAGTTGTGAAGTAGTCGTAGTAATCGGAATAGGTGGAAGTTATCTCGGCGCAAAAGCGGTGATTGATGCCTTGTCGAATAGTTTAGATTGGTTGCAGAAAGTTCGCAAATCACCCATTATTGTTTATGCGGGTCATAATATCAGTGAAGATTATTTGTTTGAACTTCAGGAATTTCTCAAAGACAAAACATTTGGCATCATCAGTATTTCCAAATCGGGCACTACTACTGAACCGGCATTGGCTTTCCGCCTTCTCAAAACTCAATTGGAAGAACAGCAGGGAAAAGCCGAAGCAAAAAAACTGATTGTTGCCATTACGGACCGTTCTAAAGGTGCGTTGCGTAAATTAGCCGAACAGGAAGGTTATAAAACCTTTGTCATAGAAGACAACATTGGCGGACGTTATTCTGTGCTGACACCTGTAGGCCTGCTTCCCATCGCAACTGCCGGCTTCGACATTCGTCAGCTTGTTGCAGGAGCAGCCTTTATGGAATCGCTTTGTGGAATGGATACGCCATTTGAAAAGAATCCCGCTGCACAATATGCTGTGGTGAGAAATGAGCTTTATCAGCAAAAAGGCAAAAAAATTGAAATTCTTGTCAATTTTCATCCTAAATTGCACTATGTTTCCGAATGGTGGAAACAACTTTATGGTGAAAGTGAAGGAAAAGATCACAAGGGAATTTTTCCGGCTGCAGTTGATTTTACAACCGACCTGCATTCTATGGGACAATGGATACAGGAAGGCGAAAGAAGTATTTTTGAAACGGTTATTTCTATTAAAGAGCCCAATCATTTAAAAACTGTTCCTTTTGATCCTGAAAATTTAGATGGTTTGAATTATTTGTCGGGGAAACGGGTAGACGAAGTCAACAAAATGGCAGAACTTGGCACCATGATCGCTCATGTTGATGGAGGAGTTCCAAACTTGAAAGTGGAAATGCCGAAGTTGAACGAGTATTATTTGGGTGAATTGCTTTATTTCTTTGAAAAGGCTTGCGGTATCAGCGGTTATTTGCTTGGTGTAAATCCTTTTGATCAACCCGGAGTGGAAGCTTATAAGAAAAATATGTTTGCTTTGCTCGAAAAGCCTGGATATGAACAGGAAACGAAAGCCATAAAAGAAAAATTGAAATAAGTATTGGATTTCAATCATTTATACAGTTAAGGCTGCTTCAACGAGGCAGCCTTAACTGTATAAATTAAAATGATTTGTCTATTACGAAAATTTTATACAAAAATATATTCATCCTTGAATGTTATAATTTTCCGTGTTCGATTAATAAAGTTTTGGTTGGTAAATCACACACTTCTGTTGGACCAAAATATTGAATAGGTCCGGGATAAATGTAGCTTACCTTTTCGTCAGCCCATTCATCTCGATGGGCTTCCAAATATTTAAAAGGTGCACCATCAAGCTTTACTAATGCCTTTTGTATCACGGGTTTCATTTTTTGATTCCTTTTCTCCATATTCATCAACATAGTTAAAGGCACACCACAAGCAATCCAATTTGCAGGTTCATCTGTCAAATTTTTCACTGAAGCCATATAACCGGTTTTTCCTTCAGCAATTAAAAGTGAGGCAACAATTCCTAATGTATAGGTGTAGTTGGCGTCAAAATTGGATGGGATGGCACAACGTCCTTCATAACCAAAGAAATGACTGATAGCAGAAAAGATTCCCTTATAAACACCTTCCGCTTTCAATTGAGCCAAACGTTTTGCCACCATTTCTATCAATAATTTTTCAGTTTCAATGAGCGACACTTGAACATTTCCATGAGGATCGCGATCCATAGAAAGCTGGCGTGCAATTCCTTTTGGTAAACTTCTGTAAAGTTGACTTGCTTCAGGGCTCAACATACCCTTGATATATTGACGTTTTTCATCATCGGTATGAAGAGCTACAAAATCTTCATTATTAGCCAACAAATCGTTTAATTCCTGAATAAGTTTTTTCATTCCGGGAATAAACTCAATCAATCCTTCAGGGATAAGTACTGTTCCATAGTTGATACCATGATTGGCTCGTTGAACGATAATTTGAACAATATATTCCACAATATCGCTTAAACTCAGATTTTTCCCTTCAACTTCTTCGGAAATAAGTGTTATATTCGGCTGACTTTGAAGGGCACATTCCAGTGTGATATGCGAAGCCGAACGACCCATCAGACGAATAAAATGCCAATATTTTTTTGCAGAGCTGGCATCTCGTTGAATATTTCCAATAAGTTCCGAATAAACTTTACATGCTGTGTCAAAACCAAAAGATGTTTCAATCATCTCGTTTTTCAAATCACCATCTATCGTTTTAGGGCAACCTATTACCTGAATACCAAAATTTTTCCGTGCGTAATACTCAGCCAACACGCAAGCATTGGTGTTAGAATCATCTCCTCCGATGATGACTATCGCTTTTATTTTTAACTTTCTGCAAATCTCGGCTCCTTGTTCAAATTGCCACTCCAGTTCTAATTTTGTTCTTCCTGAACCTATAATATCAAATCCTCCAGTATTACGATATTCATCGATAATTTCCGAAGTCAGTTCAGTATATTTATGATCAACCAGACCACTTGGACCATCCAAAAAACCATAAAGTTTATTTTTAGGATTTAATTTTTTTAATCCGTCAAAGAGTCCTGCAATTACATTATGTCCACCCGGAGCCTGCCCGCCCGACAAAATAACACCCACAGCAATTTCGGGATATTCAACCTGTGCCCCTTCTTCAAAAGTAATAATCGGTAATCCGTAAGTTTTAGGAAATAAATTCTTTATTTCTTTCTGGTCAGCAACCGATTCGGTAGGTTCGCCATATTTTAATGCAATGTTTCCACTCAGAATAGTAGGTATTTTGGGTTGATAACTTGAACGTGCAATCTGCAAGGGACTCTTATTGGTTTCCATAAAAAATTTTTTAAAGGGTTGATATGTAAATGTAAGTCTTTTTGAAAATCTATTTGCAAAATTAATCATAAAATAGAAAAACAACAAGCAAAAAGCATTCAATTTTCAATAAGCACAAATATAATTTCAACTTTTAAATATCATTTTCGATGGTGAAAAGATTAAATTTTGAGTAAAAACACAAACTATTCATTTGCAATTTTTTGTTAAATAAATTATTGAGTTTTCAATCAACTCTGCTAAATTGAAAGATTATCACTATTTTTGTAGCTCTATTCTGCCTGAGGAGAAAATTTATATTCAAAAAACACGTTATATCATTACTTTTTAATAGTGTCTTATCATATTAGTTACATCAAATTATGTGCAAGAATTCCTTTAGGAATAACGTGCTGATTGTTTTTATGATTCTACCTCTTGCATTACAAGCGCAAGATCAATATCTGGCAGAAATTGGAGTAACAGCCGGCAACGGATATTATTTGGGCGATGCGAACGAAATGCCTTTTAAGAATTCCAGTTTGGTTTATGGTTCTGTTTTTCGCTATAGAATTGATCCGCGTTTATCCGTACGGGTAGAATGGAATCATGGTACTGTAGAAGGGAAATATTTTAATTCTACGGGCGAAACATTAAATTTCGGCAATTCATTCAATGCCGTAGATATAAACGGAGAATTTAATTTCTTTGATTTAATGCAAAAATCAAATAGCCGTAACAGCAAAAAATATTCAACATATATTTTTGCCGGTTTGGGAACAACGATTTATGCTAACGAAAGCATCAATACAGTAACAGCTTTCAGTATTCCGTTTGGAGTCGGATTTAAATATAAAGTCAGCACACGTTTCAATGTAAATTTACAGTGGAATATGCGTTGGTTAAGTAGTGATGATTTGGAAGCAGTTAATGATTTGAACAATGCACAAAGATTAAATGGTTCCAATCCATTGAATAAAGATTTTTTTTCGACTGTTACTTTAGGAATCACTTTTGATTTCTTAAAAAAACCTTGCGATTGCAAATCGAAATGGTAAAAATGAAAACCATCTATGTTTAAAGAAAAAATTGATTATACGCATCTGCCCAAACATATAGCTATAATAATGGATGGCAACGGACGTTGGGCAAAAGAAAAAGGATACAACAGAATTTACGGACATCAGAAAGGCGTAACTTCAGTTCGTAGAATTACAGAAGCAGCTGCAGAATCTAACATTCAGTTTCTTACGCTTTATACTTTTTCCACCGAGAACTGGAATCGTCCCAGCGATGAAATAAAAGCATTGATGGAATTGCTGGTAATTACTATTGATAAAGAAATGGAAGATTTGAACAAAAACAACATTCGAATGCTCACCATTGGCGATTTGTCGAAATTACCAAACGATGCCGCAGAAAAAATCCGTGAATGTAAAGCTAAAACAGCTCAAAATACGGGACTCACCTTGAATCTGGCATTAAGTTATTCTTCCCGATGGGAAATTACCGAAGCCGTAAAAAATATTGTTTGCGATGTAGAAAAAGGGAAACTAACTTCAAAAAATATTTCCGACAAACTAATTTCCTCTTATTTGTCCACTGCCGGCATTCCCGATCCAGACTTAATGATAAGAACAGGAGGTGAACTAAGAATCAGCAACTTCTTGTTATGGCAATCGGCATATACCGAATTCTATTTTACTTCCAAATATTGGCCTGAATTCGATAAAGAAGATTTTTACGAAGCTATATTTGATTTTCAGCAACGGGAACGTCGTTTTGGTAGATAAATAAATGATATATAAAAAATTGACTGATTGAATTTTTATGAAAAATAAAATTTATTTTATTCTATTCTTGATATTTTTCCATCAACTCTCTTCTTTTTCGCAAAATTCGAAAAACGATTCGACCTCTATTGCAACTGAAAATGAATCAGTACCATTGCCGGTTATTGAGTATTCAAATACAAATCCCAAATATGAAATTGCAGAAATTACGGTAACTGGGGCCGACCACTACGAAGATTTCGTATTGATTGGGTTTTCCGGTTTATCTGTAGGGCAAGTGATAAGCGTTCCGGGACCGGAAATTACCGAAGCCGTAAAACGATTTTGGAAACAGGGTCTTTTTTCTGATGTTAAAATCTATGCCACCAAAATAGAAAATGGAAAAGTATGGTTGAATATTTCATTGAAAGAGCGTCCCAGAATATCAAAAATCAATTATTCCGGTTTAAAAAAAGGTGAAATAGAAGATTTGGAAAAAAAATTAAATTTATCTGTCGGCAATCAAATTACACCAAATATTACGGACCGAATAATTACGGTTATAAAAAAATACATGGAAGAAAAAGGTTTCTTAAACACTGACGTTTTTGTTTACCAAAAAGACGATCCCGAAAAACCGGGACACGTGATTGTGGATATCGAAGTGAACAAGAAAATTAAAACCAGTGTCCATAAGATATATGTAACAGGAAATCAAGCTTTGACAGTTGCACAAATTGACAAGGCCATGAAAAAAACCAACGAAAAAAATTTACGCAACTTTTTTCGCAGCAAAAAATTCGTAAAACAAGAATACGAAAACGACAAAAAACTAATTATAGAAAAATATAACGAAATCGGTTATCGGGACGCCTATATTGTTACGGATAGTATTGTTCCCTTTAACGAAAAAAGCGTTGACATTTATCTCACCATCAATGAAGGTAAAAAATATTATTTCAGAAATATCAGTTGGATAGGTAACACGGTTTATCCTTACGAGTTTTTAAACGAGAAACTAGGAATAAAAAAGGGAGACCTTTACAATTACAATTATTTAATCAAGCGCCTTCTAACAGACGAAAACGATGCCATAAGCAAATTATATCAGAATAACGGCTATCTGTTTTTTCAAATTGAACCGGTAGAAGTACATGTAGAAAACGATTCTATTGATTTTGAAATTAGAATTTATGAAGGTAAACAAGCTACCATCAACGAAATTGGTATAAAAGGAAACACCCGCGTTTACGAACATGTGATAAGAAGAGAATTGCGAACTAAACCCGGACAATTGTACAGTCAGGAGGATATCGTCCGTTCCTTGCGTGAACTGGCGCAAATGGGTCATTTCGACCAAGAAAAAATGAATAATGCCATTGATATTCAACCCGACCCCGAAAATGGCACCGTTGATATTAATTATGTGCTCGAAAGCAAGGGAAACGATCAAATAGAATTTTCTGCCGGTTGGGGAGCAACAGGAGTTGTTGGTAGTGTAGGATTAAAATTCAGTAATTTTGCCATCCAAAATTTATTTAATCCCGATACTTATCGTATTGTACCACAGGGAGAAGGTCAAACTTTTTCTTTAAATGCCCGCACCAACGGACAATCTTACAGTTCTTTCAGTATTTCGTTTCTTGAACCATGGTTGGGAGGAAAACGCCCCAATTCACTTTCTGCCTCAGTATATTATTCTACACAAACTGCCATTAGCAACCGATACCTGAATTACATCAATAATCTTTCGAGTATGTATTATGGTGGTTATTACGGAGGATATTACAACGATTACTACGGCAATAACTATAATTACTATCAAACGGAAGTAGACCCCGACCGCTATATGCGGACACTGGGGGCATCCTTAGGCTATGGAAAAAGATTGAATTGGCCTGACGATTACTTCTCTTTCTATTCCGAACTTTCATTTCAACGTTTCATGCTGAACAACTGGTATGCCGGATATTTTCCTATGACTTCGGGTACCTTCAACAATCTAAGTATGAATCTGATATTGAACCGTTCTTCCATAGATAATCCCATTTATACCCGTACCGGGTCATTGTTCTCATTAGGACTTAAATTTACGCCCCCTTATTCTGTTTTCAATGGCAAAGACTATTCTCAAGAAATGAGTAACGAAGAACGATATAAATTTATAGAATATCACAAATGGACATTTACCGGAAAAACTTTTACGCCACTTACTCCCAACAATAAATTGGTACTTATGGCAAGAGCACAGTTTTCCTATTTAGGTTATTACAACAAAAATGCCCGATCACCTTTTGAAACTTTCTACATGGGCGGCGACGGAATGTCGTCCTACACCAGCTATGGCACCGAATATGTGGCCATGCGTGGTTACGAAAACGGTTCACTCACACCTTACGATACCAAAACAGGGATTGCAGCAGGTTATTTGTACAACAAATATACTATGGAACTGCGTTATCCGCTTTCGTTGGAACAGTCTGCTACAATTTATGTTTTAAGTTTTGTTGAAGCAGGAAACTGTTTCAACAGTATTTCCGGTCCCAATGGTTACAACCCATTTAATCTGAAACGATCGGCAGGTATAGGTGTACGCATATTTCTTCCTATGTTCGGCATGATGGGTATAGACTGGGGTTATGGATTCGATACGGTTACCGGAGCAACTAAACCAAGCGGCAGTCAGTTCCATTTCGTTCTTGGACAGGAATTATAATACATTAGATTTTCTGGCAAAGAATTTGTTATAAATTAAAATTATTAAGATTAAATCTTTCGATTATGAAAAAATTGATAGTAACATTCTGTTTTTTAAGTGTATTCACATGGTTATCTTCTGCACAGAAATTTGCCTCAGTGGATATGAGCTATATTTTGAAAAATATTCCGGCATACGAAACTGCCAACGAACAAATCAATCAGGTTTCAAAAAAATGGCAGTCGGAAGTAGAAGCTCTTCAGAAAGAAGCTGAAGCCATGTATAAAAATTACCAAACCGAGTTGGTATTTATGACAGAAGAGATGAAGAAAAAGCGTGAAGAGGAAATTGTTGCAAAAGAAAAAGAAGCACAGGAACTGAAAAGAAAATACTTCGGCCCGCAAGGAGAACTTTTCAAAAAAAGAGAAAGTTTGATGAAGCCTATTCAAGATGAAGTTTACACAGCCATTCAAAGCATCAGCAAAGATCGAAATATAGAAGTGGTTTTTGATAAAAGCACGGCCATGAGTGTAGTTTTTACAACACCCGGCATCGACATTAGCGATGAGGTACTCAAACAGTTGGGTTATTCAAAGTAATTTAATATATTTGCACTCTGTTTTTCAAATTTGTATAATCAACATCAAAAAAATTGTCATGTTTAAGAAAATTGCCTTTTTATTATTATGTGTCTTCCCTATCAGTTTAATGGGTCAAGAAGTAAAATTAGGACATATCAATTCGCAGGAAATTCTTTCTTTAATGCCGGAAAGAACCGAAATCGAAAAAACTTTAAACGATTTGCAAACGCAATGGGAAAATGAACTGTTAAAAATGAGGGAAGAATATTACGCTAAAATCAAAGAATTTCAGGACAAACAAGCCACCATGCCCGAAAGCATCAAACAGGCTCGCCAAAGTGAAATTGTTGAAATCGAACAACGTATCAATACCTTCAACCAGACTGCCAGCAGTGATTTGCAAAAAAAACAGCAGGAATTATTTGCACCGGTAATTGATAAGGTAAAAAAAGCAATCAATGAAGTGGGTACCGAAAATAATTATACGTACATTTTTGATTTAAGCACACAATCCATTGTTTATCAATCACCAAAATCGAATGATGTTACTGCTCTTGTCAAAAAGAAATTGGGATTGAAATAATCGAGAAAATTATTACGCTAGATTATTTAAGCCTTTGATGACCAGCTCATTGAAGGCTATTTTTTTAACAAATAATGATTTAAAAAAAGTATCGGATGGTAAAACAGCATGCGAGGACCTGAAAATCTCATCACCTGACGTATTTCTTTTCTCATTTGAGGTTCATAGCAATGTATTTTACAGGACGAACAGGAAGTCTTTCTTTCTCCAAAAGGACATTTTTCCAACCGGCTTACAGCATATTCCGACAACTGCAAACAAGAATCACACAATGAAGATGTATGATGACATTTGTTACAGTACAACCGAATCATTTGTTGTACAATCTGTTTTTCGCCCTCAATCTTGTTCATTTGAAAGAAAAAAGAAATTGATCGAATGAATTTTATTCGGGAAGTTTATATTCGTTATCCGGTAATGGTAAGTTGTTTTCTGAAAGACCGATATTATTTTCAGGAATGCTGATTTTTCTGAATACCCAATGCTTCTGCAAATTATAATTAAATCCTATGGATATAATTAAATCGGTAATAATTCGGCTGAATTTATAATCGATTTTAAGAAATGTAGTAATCAAATAGGTTGAAGAAGATTTTAAAACAATACTGTTGGTAACCACCAAAGCAAATTTGAGCAATTGGTGCATTCCGGTAGATTTATAAGGGAGTTCTTTCGATTTGAAAGTCCAGGTTTTATTCAATGTAAAATTTACGACTGCTCCCACAATTCCACCAATGGCGATGGAAATGGTATAATGAATATGAAAAACTTCAGTGAAAAAAACCATCACCATGTAGTCGACCGCACCACCGGTCATGGCAGAAAACTGAGCTTTGGTAAATGTTTTAAGCCTCTCCATAAGGTTATTGAGCAATTTTTGCTTCTTTTTCTTTTTTATCTCGCTCATCTGCAGATTTTAATATTTTACCCGTTTCTAAAAAATTCATGATCAACAGGACCAAGCAAGCAAGAGCTGATGTATATAAAATGGAATCCTTGACAATTACTTCAAGAATAAGCATTAACGAAATGAGAATGCGTACTTCTGTAGGACCAAAACTTCCCGAGTCAATTGAATACTGCTCTGTAATTTTATATCTGAGTAAAGCGGTTATCATTTCCCAACCATAAAGAACTACAAACAGAAATCCGATTATTTTCCAATAAGAAGGCGCATAAACGATAAAGCCGGTTCCCATTAAGATAATTCCCAGCCAGTCGACAGTTATATCGAGTGAAAAACCGTACCACTTACGAGGCTTGTTGCGATAGTATGCTATTCTGCCGTCCAGCGAATCGCCAAACCAACTTACCATAAATCCCAATATGCCCAACAACAAAAAGTAACGACTAATGAAAGCACCCAGTACAAAAGACAAAAACACAATCACGCTCCCCACAAAACCTATCGCTGTAAGTATATCGGAACTCATCCAAGCCGGAATTTTTTGTACCAAATAAGCAATCAATTTTTGTTCAACACTGTGAAGAATATTGGTTCGAACTCTTCCCTGGGCAATTAAACTCTCGGCTCTTTTTGTCTCTTGATCCATGCATCAAAATTATAATTATCTGATTGAGAAGGACATGTTGAATTATTAAATAAAAATCCAACACATTTTTCTAAATTCTTATTCTGCAAAGTTACAAATTTTTTTAAAACAAGTACGTAACGGCGATTGTTTTTGAAAATATTTTCAAAAAAACAAAGAAAACAAAATTCTTATAAAAAAACAAAAAATCAGATAATTTTCTCCAAAGAAAGTAGGACAGGAAGAAAAACTAATCCCCAAAAAATTGCTATTGAATTTAAATCTCTACTCGATTTGATTAGTTAAAATTTATATCTTTGCATCTCAAATTCCTGAAATTATTAGTTCTATTAAAGATTAAAAAATGAACAGGAAAAAGAATAAACGAATTTTTGGATATCCACGAAATATTTTTTTTACCGGATTAACCAGTTTTCTCACGGACACTTCACTAAAGATGGTCTATTCGGTCATGCCCATGTTTTTGCTTTCCATTGGGGCATCAAAAACCAGTTTATCGCTTATTGAAGGAGTTGCTGAAAGTACTGCTTCACTGATCAAAACAATTACGGGTTTTTGGAGCGACAAAATAGGCAAAAACAAACCATTTTTACTGATTGGCTATGGAGTTTCGGCTGTTATTATACCTTTGTACTCGCTGGTTGTTTCACCCATTCAGGTGCTGATTCTTCGTTTCGTGGAAAGAGTGGGGAAAGGCATTCGCACAGCTCCACGCGACAGCATTGTAGCCGGATCGGTAGAAAATGGCGAAACAGGAAAAAGTTTCGGACTGCAAAAAGCTATGGACAACAGCGGAGCCATTTTAGGCCCACTCATAGCATTTATCTTGCTTTCGGCATTCAAAGACAATTACAGATTGATTTTTTTGCTCGCCGGCATTCCTTCCATATTGGGCATTTTGGTGATAATTTTCGGCATAACGGAGGCTAAGAAAAATAAGGAAAGTTTGTTGAAAAAATTTCGTTTTGGCGATTTTTCAAAAAAATTTTATTTCTTTCTGGCTATAGTTTTTATTTTTACGCTTGGAAATTCAACCGATGCCTTGCTGCTGGTAAAAGCCAACGAAATAGGAATAAAAGTTGCCTTCATTCCGCTTGTTTATTTACTCACCAACGTGGTTTCCGTATTGCTGTCTATTCCAGTTGGCAGTTTATCCGACAGAGTGGGGAAAGAAAAAATTTTGATTGTCGGGTATATAATATATGCTTTGGTTTATTTTGGTTTTGGAGCTTCCAGTCATATCGTGGTAATTGCTTCACTCTTTGCCTTATATGGAGTCTATTCTGCTGCCACTGATGGCATACAGAAAGCATTTGTTTCGGACATTGTTGATGAGAATAAAAAAGGAACGGGTTTGGGGCTCTACAATGCATTATTGGGAATAACCTTGCTACCTGCCAGCCTTATAGCCGGCATACTGTACGACAAAGTAAATTCACATGTTCCTTTTTATTTCGGAGCAGTAACTGCTTTAATTGCTGCTGTTTTAATGTTTTGGTTTCAGAGAAGCTTTAAAAAGCAAGTTGTTGAATGAAAAATCAAAGATTTAATCTGATTTTTCATTTTTATGCTGTCTCCACATGTCAAAAAGAGTGCAAATCGGAAAAATCTTGTAATTTTGCAAGTTGTCGGAATATTTAAAAATCCGGTTTTCCACATTAAGCCCGAAAAACTTTAAAAGATGGTATTGAATTACATTTGGATAGGTTTTTTTCTGATTGCATTCGTTATTGCATGCATTCAACTGTTGGTTTTCGGAAATGTTCAGGTTTTTTCCGACATGCTCAATTCAACTTTCGATTCGGCCAAGTCAGGTTTTGAAATTTCATTGGGACTTACAGGCGTATTGTCGCTGTGGCTGGGTATAATGAAAGTTGGCGAACGCGGTGGCGTAATTCGATTGTTTTCTAAGGCTGTGGCGCCTTTTTTTGAAAAAATTTTTCCTGATCTTCCGAAAAATCATCCCGCTTATGGCAGCATGTTCATGAATATTGCCGCCAACATGTTGGGACTCGACAATGCGGCTACTCCATTAGGGCTAAAAGCCATGAAAGAAATGCAGGAAACCAATCCCGTAAAAGATACTGCTTCCAATCCCATGATTATGTTTCTGGTGCTGAATACATCAGGATTGACATTAATACCGGTAACCATCATGGTTTACAGGGCTCAAATGGGAGCAACAAACCCTTCCGATATTTTTCTTCCCATCCTAATTTCAACATTCATTTCCACTGTAAGTGGTTTATTTATCGTTGCTGCTTACCAAAAAATCAACATTCTGGACAAAACCGTTTTAGGAACTTTGGCCGGTTTATTTATTATTGTAGGCAGTATTTTGTATTTTTTCAGCAAAGCTACTCAACATCAAATTGCTTTGTATTCAAATTTCATTGCCAGTTTTGTACTGATTTCCATAATCATTTCTTTTATTTTGGCAGCCATGATTCACAAGGTAAATGTGTATGACGCTTTTATCGAAGGTGCAAAAGACGGATTTCAGGTAGCAATAGGAATCATACCTTATTTAATTGCCATTTTGGTTGCCATTGGTATGTTTCGTGCTGCGGGAGCTATGGATATGCTGATTCGTGGTTTCACGTGGTTTTTCGGACTGATTGGATGGAATACCGATTTTGTTGGTGCCTTGCCAACCGCTTTGATGAAACCGCTGAGCGGAAGTGGAGCACGCGGTATGATGGTCGATGCCATGAAACTATATGGGGCCGACTCGTTCGTTGGGCGGTTGTCGTGTATCATTCAAGGCTCGACCGATACAACTTTTTACATTTTGGCTGTATATTTTGGCTCAGTAGGAATAAAAAACACTCGATATGCCGTTATTTGTGGACTTTTAGCTGATTTTGCAGGTATAGTAGCTGCAATTTTAATCGGTTATCTGTTTTTTCATTAGTTTTTCTATTAGCAACTTGATATTTGATAAGTGAACAGATTTTTTTGAAAATAATTTTTCCATGAACGAGATAATTGAATATATTATTAAATTCCTGTTGGGCGACAACGTATCGGACGACATTGTTCAGAAAATCGGATATACCGACAATGAAGAGGAATTTGGTCGTTATAGACTGGTTATTTATTCTTCCGGATTTTTCAAACCGGAAATGTACGGCTCAATACATTCCATTCCATCCTTGCCATTAAAAATTTGGGACGATACTCCTTTGCTTTATGGAGAACCGGAAATAGAAGAAGTAGGAAACGTACGTATTATTCATGCCGATATAATTGCAAGCACCTATTTTCTTATTTCGCGTTACGAAGAAATGGTACGTCGTGGATGCCGCGATGTACACGGACGATTTTACGGAAAAGAATCGCTTTCCTATAAAGCCGGCTTCATTGACCGACCGTTGGTGGAAGAATACGGAAAACTTTTGCGTCAACAGTTGCGTGAATTGGGTATTGATATTCCGGAACCCGAGAAAAAAATCAAAAAAATTTTTCTAACTCACGATGTCGACCAGCTGGCTCATTACAGACGCTTTAGGGGAATGATGGGAGCCGTAGCTCGAGGTATAAAATCGCCAAAAAAACGTGCAGAAGCACGAAGAGCCATAAAAACATTTTTCAAGGGCATCCGATTCGACCCTTGGTACACTTTCCCTTGGCTTTTCAAAATAGATCAATCACTGACAGAAGCTATCGGCCAAGAACGATGCAAAACGGTTGTATTTATCAAAGCGGGAGGCGGAAATAAAAAGGAAGACAAACCAAACTCCAACCTGGCACACCCCGATTACAAAAATTTTATTCGCTACTGTAAAAGAAAAAATATTGTTATTGGCCTTCATGCAAGTTACGAGGCAGGGCGATACCCAAATCTGATTGCAGAAGAAAAAAAGAAACTCGAACATGCAGCAAAAACCAAAATTACTTACAACCGACATCATTTTCTGTGTTCGCGCGAACCGGAGGATATGGAAGCACTTATAGAGGCAGGCTTAAAGGATGACTTTACACTATCATATGCCGATATGGCGGGATTCAGGCTGGGAACTTGTCGGCCTGTTCAATGGATTAATCCGGCCACCCGACAACTCAGACCGCTGATCCTCCATCCTTTTACCATTATGGACAGCACATTGAGTGATAAGCGCTACATGAACATGAATGTATTTGACGCTTACGAATATTGCGTTCAATTGATTAACAACGTAGAAAATTACGGCGGTGAATTTGTCATTCTTTGGCACAATACTATGGTAGAAAAAAAATCGCCCTCCTATCATAGAAAATTATACAAAAACATTATCGATTTTCTGAAAACAAAGTAAGATGCAAAAAATTGCCATTGTATGCGTAACAAACGATTTGGTTACCGATCAACGCGTACACAAAACCTGCCTGACTTTGCAGAAATGCGGTTTTTTTACCATCGAAGTTGGCAGAATGTTACCTGAAAGTTTACCATTGCAACGTCCTTATGTTACAAAACGACTTAAACTTTGCTTTCGCAAAGGGCCGCAATTTTACGCTGAATATAATATCAGGCTGTTTTTTTATTTACTTTTTGCCAAAGTTGACTTGATTTATGCGAATGATTTGGATACACTTCCGGCAGCTTTCTTGGCAGCCAAAATTCGCAGAAAAAAAATAATTTACGATACTCACGAATATTTTACGGAAACACCCGAATTGGTGAATCGGCCAAAAGTTCAAGCTGTATGGGAAAAAATTGAACATTTCATATTTCCGAAACTTTCGGATATAATCACAGTAAACGATTCGATTGCAGAACTTTACAAAAAAAAATACAAAAAAAATCTGCAAGTGGTTCGCAATATCCCTCCTACTTACCTTCCTCCTCGATTGAAAACCAGAAAAGAATTGGGTTTACCTGAAGACAAACATATTTTGATACTTCAGGGAACCGGTATCAATAAAGATCGAGGAGCAGAAGAAATAGTTACAGCTATGCAATATTTACAAAACTTTATATTGCTTATTATTGGAAGTGGAGATATGCTGCCGACTCTGCAAAAAATGACAATGGAACTGCAATTGGAAGATAAAGTTATTTTTAAGCCCAAAATGCCGTTTGAAGAATTACGTCAATATACCTGCAACAGCGATTTGGGACTGGCTGTCGATAAAGATACCAACCTGAATTACCGATTTTCTTTACCAAATAAACTTTTCGACTATATTCATGCCGGCATTCCCGTGCTCGCTTCCAACTTACCGGAAATAAAAAAAATTATTAACCGTTACGATATCGGCTATTTTTTGGAAAATCACGATCCAAAAAACATTGCTTCCACCATTGAACGTATTTTTGAAAATGATGAACGCTACAAAATACTGAAAAAAAATACGGAAAAAGCTCGAAAAGAATTGTGCTGGGAAAACGAGGAAAATAATTTGCTTCAAATTCTACAGCAATATTCATAAGTACCATACAAAAATTTAAAAAATATCGATATTTGATTGAAAAACAGTAATTAAAACCACTGTTGCAATGAAGTTAAGACCATGTTTGAAATTTTTATTTTTGAAGCAAACAAGTAAAACAACTGATTAAAAATTTTATAAATCCAATGTTCGCCAACAAATTCACGGTCTGCCACTAAGTATTGAATGGTTTCTTTTCCAAACAATCGAATATAACGATTCACGATTTGAATTCTCTCTTTTGTATGGGAAATCCCTCGTTTAGGCATTAATTAAATAAAATAGCTTAGTACATGACAAAAATTGTACAAATATTTATACTATTTATTTTCAGATATTTAATAACGTGAATTTGCCCCGAACTCCACTTACTTGTTTGTAATTTTCATCAGTAAAGACGTTGCATGCAACGTCTTTACAAGAAAAATTGACGTTCGTTGGCTAAAATCTTCTAAACTCGCTCCTTCGTCGCTCAAACAAGGACGATTTTTAAACGTTTTTCTCACTTGTTTTTTCGGCTCACCGGAAAAGATCAACCCGAAGAGCTTGGCTTATATGTATTGTTTTACAGATATATAAAACAAATGTCTAAATATTTGTCATGTACTAAAAATGAATTATTTAAAAAAAATTCAGTTGGCCAAAAGAAATATCAAAAGGAAAGCTAATCGTTAAGAAATTTGCATTATCTTTGCGCAAATTAAAAAATACTCAAATGTGAAAGGCAAAAACACTGTCTTATTGATATTCACCGGCGGAACCATCAGCATGTCTGAAGACCCAACAACAGGAGCATTGCGTCCAATAGATTTTTATCGCCTGCAGGAATACCTTCCCGAACTCAAACAAACCGGAATCGAAATCAAAAGTATCCCCTTTTCACCTTTAATGGATTCGTCAGATATACAACCCGAAACATGGAAAGAAATTGCATTAATCATTGAGGAGAACTTTGATAATTTTGATGGCTTTGTGGTGCTTCATGGCACCGATACAATGGCTTATTCTGCTTCTGCACTGAGTTTTATGCTCCAAAATCTTTCAAAACCGGTGATTTTCACAGGTGCTCAATTACCAATTGGCATGATGCGTTCCGATGCCAAAGAAAATTTGCTGACTGCCATTGAAATAGCAACTGCAAAAGAAAATGGTAAAGCCATTGTGCCAGAAGTCTGCATATTTTTTGAAGATACGCTTTTCAGAGGAAATCGAACCACGAAGAAAAACGCCGAACATTTTAACGCCTTTAATTCATACAATTATCCCCCTTTGGCAAAAGTTGGCGTTCATATCAAATATTTTAATTCCTATATTCACTATCCCGAATCTTTTTCCAAACTCGAAGTCAAAACCAACATTAATCCGAACATTGCCATTCTTAAGCTTTTTCCCGGAATTACACAGCAAAATGTTCATGCTACATTAAATATTCCCGAATTAAAAGCCGTCATTCTTGAAAGTTATGGCGCTGGAAACGCACCACGCCTTATCTGGTTATATGAAGAATTGAAAGCTGCCGTAGAAAAGGGGATTATTATTGTAAACAAAAGTCAGTGCAGCACGGGAACTGTAGAAATGGGCAAATACGAAACAAGCTTAAATTTGCTGAATGCAGGTGTCATAAGTGGTTACGATTGCACAACTGAAGCTCTGGTAGCCAAACTCATGCATTTACTGGGAGAATATCATTCAACAGAAATAATCAAGCACAAGTTAAGTGTCAGTCTTTGCGGTGAAATGACAGTAAGCTAAATGTGAAAATTTTATAAAGCACTCCAAAAATATACTTCAATCAAAATTTATTTTCCAAAAATCGATTTAAAGAAACCTTTTTTGGTTTGTCTGAAAGCAGGTTGTTCTCCATTCAAAGCAAAAGGATTCGCTACACTATTGGCAGCAATCATTTGATAAATCACGCCCCAATCTGGCAAACCTCCCAAATTTCTGTCATCAATGTATAGATCGGCACGTATCTTGCGCGACTCGGCATAATCGTCTCCTTCTTCCGGATAATTTTTATTAATGGCATAAAATTCCAATCCTCTCATTTTACAAAATTCTATGGCTTCCTCCAGTTCTCTGCCTTCGCGAACAGTCCAAAGAATAATTTGATGCTGAAATTCATCTTGAAGACGTTTCAGGGTTTCGATGGCAAAAGGTATTTCTTTCCCTATTTTGGGATATTCATGCGTTACTATGGTTCCATCAAAATCAACGGCAATAATCATAATAAAATCTTTTCGGTTAGAACTTTAGTTGTCTGGGAAAACTATTTTTCGGCAGGAATATTTTCTTCTTTGTCGAGCTGAAGTTCCTCAATCATTTTCATTTCAGATGGTTTACAAAAAATCAGACCGGCTGCAGCCATAGCTGCACAAAAAATAATGGATTGAGAACGAAGCAGATATGCAAAAATAACTCCCACCACAAAACCTAATCCTAAAACAATAATTCGATAGATAGAAGCTTTTTTATATTTTTCTATCCGAATACTTTTATCGGGAATAAGCAACCACTTTTTTACTTGGAAATGAAAAAGTCCAAGACTTAAGGGAATCGATAAAATAATAAACAAAATGAATGCTGAGGAAAGATTGATTGCTATAGAACTTTGAGCCTCTATACCGACATAATTTTTAAAAATAAATACATATCCCACCACTGCTGCCACAACGGCAGCCAGATAAACAGAATAATATACAAGCAAAAGTGTTTTAATTATTTTTCCTATCATACGAACTGAACAAAAAAATTTATTTATTAAACGTCTGACTGAATTCAATACGGTTTTGAATGGAGCGTCCAAGCGTAATTTCATCGGCATACTCCAACTCGTCTCCTATAGATACTCCACGAGCCAGCGTAGTGATTTTTACATGAAAGGGTTCAAGCTTACGATAAAGATAAAAGTTGGTCGTATCGCCTTCCATTGTGGTACTCAATGCCAAAATTACTTCTTTTATGCCATCATTTTCAACTCTTTGAACAAGACTGTCGATTTCCAAATCTTTAGGCCCAACGCCATCCATTGGTGAAATAATTCCGCCAAGCACATGATATAAACCCCGAAATTGCTGCGTATTTTCTATCGTAATAACATCTTTGATATTTTCTACCACACAAACTACGGATTTGTCTCTTGAAAGATTACTGCAAATATCGCAAATATCGCTATCGGAAATATTATGACAAATTTTACAATACACAATTTCCTTCCGTAGCCGAATAATGGAATTTCCAAAATTCTCCACTTCTTCTTCCGATTCCTTAAGCAGATGAAGCACCAATCGAAGAGCAGTTTTTCTACCAATACCGGGTAGTTTGGCAAACTGATGAATAGCATCTTCAAGGAGCGAAGAGGAAAATTGTTGTTGACTCATAAACAGATAATACAAACTTTCTGCAAATTTAGTAATTTTTTCCCAACAAACTAAGAGTAAGAGGGGAAGTTACTTTAAAGTTTTTTGTCTAAATTTGCCACTCGAAAATTCAAATGATAACAAGCATGTCAGGATTTGCAATTTTATTGATTATTGCCGCATATTTTTCGGTTCTACTGTTTATTTCTTTTATTGTAAGCAGAAGAAGCAAGGATAACGATGCTTTTTTTCTGGGAAATCGTAAATCGCCCTGGTGGGTTGTTGCCATCGGCATGGTGGGTTCTTCTATTTCGGGTGTAAGTTTTGTTTCTGTACCAGGCATGGTAAACAGCATTGATTTTACTTACATGCAGACAGTATTTGGTTTTTTCTTCGGCTATCTGATTATTGCCAATGTATTACTTCCTGTATATTATAAACTCAATCTTACCACCATTTATACCTATCTTGAAAATCGGTTTGGCAAGCACTCTTACAAAACCGGAGCATCTTTTTTTCTACTATCGAAAACTATTGGTGCTGCTGCTCGACTATATATTGTTGCACTGATTTTACAGAATCTTATTTTTGAAGCTTGGGGAGTCCCTTTTGAACTTACTGTTTGTGGAATCATCATACTCATTTGGCTTTACACCCATCAAAGCGGAATTAAAACCATTGTATGGACAGATACGCTACAAACTATTATTTTAATCACGGCACTGATACTCATTATTGTTGAGGTTTCCCAACAATTGAATATGGGTGTGAAGGATATTTACAGAGAACTTGTTAATTATCCCAAAACAAGAATTTTTGTTTTTGATGATTGGAATGACAAGCAAAATTTCTTTAAACAATTTTTTAGCGGTATTTTCATTGCAATAGTTATGACAGGACTTGATCAGGATATGATGCAAAAAAACTTATCGTGTCACAATTTGCAGGAGGCAAAGAAAAACATGTACTGGTACGGATTTTCTTTCGTACCGGTTAATTTTCTGTTTCTTGTTTTGGGCGCATTGCTGCTTGTTTTTTCCGCCGAAAAGGGTATTGCCTTGCCTCCATTGGGCGACGAAATTCTGCCTATGTTGGCTGCAAATTATCTTGGTCAAACAGTAATGATTTTTTTTATTACAGGTATTATTGCCGCTGCCTTTTCCAGTGCCGATTCTGCACTTACAGCCCTAACCACCTCTTTTTCGGTAGATATTTTGGGCATTCAGCATCAAGAAAGCCGAAAAGCTAATCACACACGCCGCATCATTCATGTTTGTATTTCCATATTTTTTGCAATAATTATTGTGATTTTCAAAGCTATCAACAATAAAAGCGTAATTGATGCCATTTATACTGTAGCTACCTATACTTATGGACCTTTGTTGGGAATGTATACTTTCGGACTTTTCACCAAGATGCAGGTAAAAGACAAATTCATGCCATATATTGCAGTCTTATCTCCTATTCTATGTGGATTGATGGATTATTTATTTACGCGTTACTTACATTATTCTTTCGGATACGAAATACTCATAATAAATGGATTACTTACTTTTACAGGTATGTGGATCTTCAGAAAGAAAAACATAATTTTTAACACCATAAAGTCATAAATAGAAATGGAAATACATGCGACAGAATTTATAAAAAGCAGTACTGACTACAAGGGGTGTCCTGAAGGGAACTTTCCTGAATTTGCATTTATAGGGCGTTCCAATGTGGGAAAATCATCTCTCATCAATATGCTTTGTCAGCGAAAAAATCTGGCCCTTACTTCTTCGAAACCCGGTAAAACACTGTTGATCAATCATTTTTTAATTAACAAAAACTGGTATTTGGTAGATTTGCCAGGTTATGGATTTGCTCAAACCGGAAAAGAAAACCGAAAAAAACTAATAGATAATATCAAAAATTATATTCTTTTTCGTGAACAACTTACATGTTTGTTTGTGTTGATTGATGTGCGTCATGAACCACAAAAAATAGATCTTGAATTTATGGAATGGTTGGGATCAAATGGAATTCCTTTTTGCATCGTTTTTACTAAAACCGATAAACTGTCAGTATCGAAAATCGACGAAAATATTGAAAATTACAAGCAAAAAATGTTGGAAAATTGGGAACAGTTGCCTCCATTTTTTAAAACCTCCTCACATAAAAAAATCGGTAGAGAAGAAATATTAAATTTTATCGATAAAATAATCGAAAGCCTGAAAGTGCAATAAAATCTCTGCACTTAACAAAGAAAAGAGGTTAAAAAAACATATTACCTTTTCAAAGTTCTTTCTATGTATCTTTTATCTTCCTTTTCTTTTAATGTTTGTCTTTTATCATAAAGCTTCTTGCCTTTTACCAAAGCAATTTCCAATTTTGCCAAACCTCTTTCATTGATAAAAAGTTTTAAGGGAACGATAGTATTGCCACTTTCTTTTACTGCACGTTGAAGTCGTTTCAATTCCTGCGCTTTTAACAATAATTTACGGTCTCTTCGAGTTTCATGGTTATTGTAGCTACCAAAAAAATAGGGAGCTATGTGCATATTTTTAACCCATAATTCATCATTAATAAATGTGCAATATGTATCGGATAGACTTGCCTTGCCACTTCTAATAGATTTAATTTCTGTTCCAAACAATTGAATACCGCTAACATAACGATCTAAAATTTCGTATTCAAAAGTGGCACGTTTGTTCTTAATCACTATATTGGATGTTTTATGCATCGCATTAAAATTTTTGACAAATAATTGTTGTTTACAACTTCTAAAACAAACAAGAAAAAATTGGGAATTCAAAATTACATATAATTCTTTTAATCACCATCAGATGCACAAAACAATCAGATTATTCTGTTTTAAAACATATTTTTTAAACAGATAAATATTCTGATTTAACCTAAATTTGTGCATTCAGAAACTATAAAAAACTTACTTAATATGACTCAACAGGAATTAAAATCAGCTTTTGAAAAAATTTACGGTCAGCCTGCGGATGCAGTTTATTTTGCTCCGGGAAGGGTAAATTTAATTGGTGAACATACCGATTATAATGGCGGTTATGTTTTCCCTTGTGCACTTAGTTTTGGAACTTATCTGCTCATTCGTAAAAATGGCGGAAATACAGTTCGTTTCCATTCTTTGAATCAGCCGAATGCCGTAGAAGTTCCTTTGGAAAAATTAACTACTCGACTCGAAAATTCGTGGGCAAATTATCTGATTGGTGTTTTTGCGCAATTTATCAAAAAAGGTGTCAAAATCGATGAAGGTTTTGATATATTGATTTGGGGTGATGTGCCAACCGGTGCCGGATTGTCTTCTTCTGCTTCATTGGAAGTCGTTACGGCTTACGCATTGAATGATCAACTGGGAACGGGATATGACCGCACAGAATTGGCTCTGATGTCGCAAAAGGCAGAACATGAATTTGCCCTTGTAAATTGTGGCATTATGGATCAGTTTGCTGCTGCGCAAGGGAAAAAAGATCATGCCATTTTCCTGAATTGCGACACACTGGAATTTGATTTGGTTCCCGTAAAATTAAATGGTATTAAAGTTCTGATTTCCAATACACACAGCCCCCATAAGCTGGATTCCGGAGCTTATAACCAACGCGTTGCCGAATGTAAAAAAGCAGTTGAGCAATTGAATAAGGTTCGTTCAATAAAATATCTGGCCGAACTGACGGAAGAAGAATTTAAAAAAATAGAATCGGCGATTACCGACGAGACGGCAAAAAAACGTGCTCGCCACGTTGTGAGCGAAGTTCAACGCACCAAAGATGCGGTAAAAGCTTTGAGAGCCGGCGATATTCTACAGTTTGGGAAATTAATGAATGCTTCTCATGTTTCTCTTCGCGACGATTACGAAGTTACCGGCCCTGAACTCGATACGATGGTAGAAGAAGCTTGGAAAATAGATGGCGTGATAGGTTCACGAATGACCGGCGGAGGCTTTGGAGGATGTACCGTTTCTCTGGTAAAAGATGAAGCGATAGACACTTTTATTAAAAATGTGGGAGCCGCTTATGAAGCAAAAATCGGAATCAAACCCGAATTTTATATTGCCGAAATAGGTGATGGCGCTTGTCGATTGAGCTGATTTATTTTCAATCAAAACAAAAACCTAATATTTATTGAAATGATTTATGATATTTCAATAACTGCAATTTAAACAGGAGTTAGACATGAAAAGCGAGGAATCTTCACAAATAACAGTTCACGGTAAAACAGTAAAACTATTTACTTTAACTAATAAAAACGGGATGTCATGCAGCATCACCAACTTTGGAGCAAAAGTGGTCAAGCTTTTTGCTGCCGATAAAGAAGGAAAATTTGAAGATGTGGTGTTGGGTTTTGATACATTAAACGAATGTATTGAACGCGAACCTTACTTCGGAGCTGTTTGTGGTCGCTTTGCCAACCGAATTAAAGATGGCAAATTCGTTCTCGATGGCGTTGAATATCATTTGCCCATCAACAACGGAACAAATTCTCTTCATGGCGGCATTCATGGGTTCAACGAAAAAATCTGGGAAGTTAAATCGGTTGACAATCAGGAAATTGTAATGGAATATCTGTCGGTAGATGGCGAAGAAGGTTATCCAGGCAATCTCACGGTAAAGGTAACTTATTTCCTTTCGGACAACAACGAGTTAAAAATTCATTACGAAGCCGTAACCGATAAAGCAACGGTCATCAATCTGACCAATCATTCCTATTTCAATCTCAAAGGAGCCGGCAACGGAACTATTCGCAACCACATTTTACAGTTGAATGCTGATTTTTACACCGTACTGGACGATTCTTTTGCACCGACAGGAGAAATTCGTCCCGTAGAAAACTCGGCTTTCGATTTTCGTCAACCCACTGTAATTGAACAGCGCATCGATGATAAAGCTTTTGCTCCGGGAAGAGGATTGGACAACAATTGGGCTATTCGGAAACATCATACAGGAGAAATGGTTGTAGCCGGATTTCTGTACGAACCTGAATCGGGCAGAAAAATGGAAGTCATGACAACACAACCGGGAGTGCAGGTTTATTCGGGCAACTGGATAGACAAACAAACGGGGAAAAACGGAAAAGTCTATGAAAGTCAACATGCCATTTGTCTCGAAACGCAAGGATTTCCCAATTCAGCCAATGTACCCTTCTTCCCCACTCCCGTATTACGTCCCGGACAAAAATACGATGAGTGGTGTATTTACAGATTTTCGGCGGAATAAGGAAGGGAAAACAAATTATATTTTTCCTGTAAGTCGATGCTTTTCAAATCATAGGGAAACATTTTAACGACAGAAATTAGAGAGATTTTTTTCTAATTTCTGTCGTTTATGGCTCGCCTGCAAAAATATGAGTTTGTAGAAAAAGAGAAGTATCTTTGTGAAAAAATACTTTTTATATGTCCACTTACGAACAGCTTGAGGCACTTGCCCGTTAGATTCTTCCGAAAGAGATATTAGACGATTTTGATATTGTTGGAATTGAACCCAAATTACTCATTAGCCAATTTAAAGGGAAAGTCAAACTTACAAGAACTGTTCCATAGGCCGGAAAATCATGTTCGCCTTTTTTATTTAAAGCGATTTACAGAAGCAGTTTGTTGTTGATTTTTTTCAAAATATGCACCAATGGCAAAAGTTTTATATCTAAGTGTGTAGATAAAGTTTTCTGCGTTTTTCTCTGCAAAATGAACATTCTAAACAGCGACATAAGATTATAGGCTATCATCACAAAATTAAAGACGAAAGTGCTTTCCTTTAATTTTTGACGAACAATAACGATTCTACGTGGTTTTTCAAACATTTGTTACAAAAAAATCATTCCACCACATGGTGTTATTTCTTTGTTTGTAAGGATATACCAAAGTTCACACACGTTTTTTTCTATTGCTACTCTCATAAGAGTTTCCTATAAAATTAAAACTTTTTCCCCTATTGCGAACTCTAAGTTTATCAAAACGACATGAGTAAGTACATGAAAAGTTTTGAAGTTATTCATCTTTCAATAAGTGTTTCTAAAAAATTAGGCTGTCAGCCATTACAAGTCTTTTCGCAGTTGTTCCAAGTTTTTTCTAAGTCGGTTAATTCCAAAGTTATTAAAAAGGAAAGTAAAACTGCTCTTGATAATTTGGTCGGGTAAATGCTTTACTTTGGAAATTTCTACCACACGATTCAATTGAGCGGCAGCAAAATGTAAGGATATTTTCCCCATTGAATTGCGTTTAATCCGGGTAAAGACGTAACATGCTACGTCTCATATACAACATCCAAAAATGTTATTGCAATGATAGAATGAAACGCATAAACTGAATTGGGGGAATGCGCGTTTGTTTCCCTATTGAATTGCGTTGCAACATGTGTTGTTAGAATGATGGATTGGAACAGGAAACTGTACTGTGTTCGCTGTATGACAAAACCATTATTTTTTCTCTATTGAGGTTTCAAATTTTACAGCAAACATAAATTGTTAATTTTCTATAAAAAATATTTTGATTTTAAACCTTGACTTGATTCATAAGTCAAATTATAAAATTTAAAGAAAATAAGAATTTTAAAAACAAAAGTTTATGAAAAAGATTTTAATTTTGATGGTTAGTGCTTTATTTTTGATAAGTGTGGCAGGTCATGCTCAAAATCAAAAAAATGTTTCTGACAAAGAAGGGAAAAAAAGTGAAATGAGACAAAATGCACCACAAAGAATGTCGGCTGAAAGTCGTGCAGAATATTGGGCTAAAGAGCTGAATCTTACCAATGAAGAAAAAGCCAAAATTGCAGAATTGTTTAAAAAACAGGATGAAACAAGAATGCAACATCAGGCAGAAATGCAAAAATCAAGAGATGAACATCGGGCATTCATGGAAAGTCAACGAAAAGCAAATGATGCCGAAATGGAAAAAATCATTGGAAAAGAAAAATTTCAGAAATACGATTCTATTCGTATGGCAAGAATGCAGACAATGAGAAACAGAATGAGGAATCGATAATTTTTTTCTAAAAGTTTTTAATAAGAATCTTGAATTTTGGCTCAAAATTTGTTAGACATTGAAAAAAAAGATTGTGTTGAAGTATATAGGTAATTTTTAAGGTAACGAGGCTGTCTAAAGAATAGGATAGCCTCTTTTTTTTAATTCATCAGAATATAATTTATTTTTTAATGGTCTGATGGACCCCACATGTCTGAATAAGTGTTTGTGTATCTAATACATGTGGGTTTCATAATATACAACACAATTTTTTGGGGAAATTTTTTCAACCAATAGAAAATTTATTCCTTTTAAAGCAGACTGAAAATTTTTCAAAAAGTTGTAACTTTGCAGGCTAAAAACAAGTAATAAAGAATTTATCTATCGTATTCAAAATGAGTTTTCAAGAAGAAATTCGACGCAGAAGAACATTTGCCATCATCAGTCATCCCGACGCCGGAAAAACCACCTTAACAGAAAAACTTTTGCTTTTTGGAGGAGCTATCCATGTTGCCGGTGCCGTGAAATCGAATAAAATCAGAAAAACGGCAACTTCAGACTGGATGGAAATAGAAAAACAGCGTGGAATTTCTGTAGCTACTTCCGTAATGGGATTTGATTATCAGGATTACAAAATTAATATTTTGGATACACCGGGTCATCAGGATTTTGCTGAAGATACTTACAGAACGCTTACGGCCGTCGACAGCGTGATTATAGTGATTGACAACGCCAAAGGGGTAGAGGAACAAACGCGCAAATTAATGAATGTGTGCCGGATGCGCAAAACGCCGGTCATGATTTTTGTCAATAAAATGGATCGTGAAGGCAAAGACCCATTCGATTTGCTCGATGAGCTGGAATCGGAACTCGATATTCACGTTCGTCCTTTGAGTTGGCCTATCAATCAGGGTTTTTCATTTAAGGGAGTTTATAATATCTACGAGGAAAATCTTCAGCTTTACACCCCCAATAAGCAAACTATCAGCGAATCCGTTGAGATTTCGGATATTGACAGTGAGGAGCTGGAAAAGTTCATTGGAGAGAAAGATGCACGCCAACTGAGGCAGGATTTAGAACTCATACTGGGAATATATCCGGCTTTCGACAGGGAAAAATATCTGTCGGGAGAGTTGGCTCCGGTTTTTTTTGGCAGCGCTTTGAACAATTTCGGAGTGAAGGAATTGTTGAATTGCTTCGTGGAAATAGCTCCTTCTCCGCAACCCGTTCAGGCTCACGAGAGAGTTGTAAATCCTTACGAGGAAACTTTTTCGGGTTTTGTTTTCAAGATTCACGCCAATATGGATCCCAATCATCGGAGTTGTATTGCTTTTGTGAAAATTTGTTCGGGAAAATTTGAACGAAATGTCAATTACAAGCATATTCGACAGGGAAAAATGTTGCGTTTTTCAAGTCCAACTGCTTTTATGGCACAAAAAAAGGAAATTGTGGACGAAGCTTATGCCGGCGACATTGTGGGATTGCCCGATAATGGAAATTTTAAAATTGGCGACACGCTGACCAGTGGAGAAGATCTCCATTTTAAAGGATTACCGAGTTTTTCGCCCGAAATGTTCAATTATCTCGAAAATGCCGATCCGATGAAAACCAAACAATTGGAAAAAGGAATTCGGCAACTGATGGACGAAGGCGTAGCACAACTTTTTACCAGCGAATTTAATCGAAGAAAAATAGTGGGAACAGTCGGGCAGTTGCAGTTTGAAGTAATTCAATACCGATTGTTGCACGAATACAACGCGCAATGCCGTTGGGAGCCGATTTCCTTATATAAGGCGTGTTGGATAGAAAGCGATGATGCTGAACAGCTCGAAGCCTTCAAGAAACGAAAAGCGCAATTTATGGTGAAAGACAAAGAAGGCCGCGATGTATATCTCGCCGAGTCGCCCTATATTTTGCAAATGGCTCAACGCGATTTTGATCATATCAAATTCCATTTTTCTTCCGAATTTTAATTTCTATTTCAACTAAGAAAGATGGAATTTGCGTAGAAAAATTAGGCTTCTCCGCCTCCAAATCCCATAGGAAAAGGGGGAATAAAAGAATTTTCATCAATTTTTATTTTTCCGTTTTGCTGTTCATATTTTGCAATATTCTCCTGCAGTGCATACAATAACCTTTTGGCATGTTCGGGGGTGAGAATGATGCGTGATTTGACGGGAGCTTTGGGTAATCCGGGCATAATGCGAATAAAATCGAGCACAAATTCGGAAGAAGAATGTGAAATAATAGCCAGATTGGAATAGATACCTTCTGCCACTTCAGCAGAAAGTTCTATATTGATTTGATTTTCATTGTTTTCCATTGTCTTATATTTTAATTAATTTATTTTTCACCTTTGTTGAAACCGCGTTGCAAAAGTAGCAAAATATTTATGTGTGTGAAGAAACTATTTTAGCATTCTATGTACTAAAGAGAGAAAAAATTGTATAATCCAGCAAATGAATTATTTATTGTCCAGTTGTCCGAAAACGCGTTTCAGTAATGTTGTAGTGCGGGCTGCAGGGTCCGTGCGAATGGAATTTTCAGTTTCTGCCATTTTAGTAAACAATGCACTCAATGCCTTGTCGGTAACATATTGATCCAATTGGGTGTTAACAGGTTTCAGAGAAGCAAGTTTACCCAAAGTAGAATTGGCTGCGCTGTTGTAGGCATTTATCAGCAAATTCCATGTTTCTGTAGTTGAAACATCACCTACCAATGGTTTCTTTAGCGATGCCTGAACTTTAGGTAGAAAAAGATTTTTCAATTCCGTTGAAGTAGTTTTTTGCAAATATTGCGTTGCTGCATTGCTTCCGCCCAGCAAAATACCCATTGCATCTGAAATAGTCATGTCCTGAATCGCTTTTTTAAACACAGGACCTGCTTCTTTTACTGCATCTTCTGCCGAACGATTGATGGACAGAATGGCTTTGTCGACCAAAGCTTTGCCTCCGGGTATCAAACTGATATTTTCTACAATCGTTTGAGCTTCTTCAGGCAACAGTAATTTAAATGCCTGATTACCATAAAAGCCATTTTCTATACTTAAATCGGATACCGCTCTTTCCGTTCCCAATAACAAAGCATTTTTTATACCCGCAATGTTTTCTTTGTCGGTGGTTGGAATAGATAATGTTCCTGAATTGGAAACACCCTGCATAAGAACATTACATGAAGTAAGGGAAATACAAATGAAGCTAAATAAAATAAATTTTGTTGTTCTCATCGCTTTATTGTTGCAAAATATTTAATTTTCATTTTTAAGAAGGTAAATATACGCTATTTTTTGATATTTTAAGTACGTATATAAACAAAATTAAAAGAACATTTTATAACTTTGCAGAAAATGTAAAAAGAGGAATTTCTAACAAATTATCAATCTTAATTATAAAGAAAATGAGTAGAATAGAAAAAATCGTTGCTCGCGAAGTATTGGATTCAAGAGGAAATCCAACTGTAGAAGTAGATGTAATGCTCGAATCGGGCGTTATGGGAAGAGCTGCTGTTCCGTCCGGAGCTTCTACGGGAGAAAATGAAGCCATTGAGTTGCGTGATGGCGATAAAAAACGCTATCTGGGAAAAGGCGTACTGAAAGCCGTTTCGAACGTAAATAACATTATTGCACCTTCATTAATTGGTATTTCTGCATTGGATCAGCGTACTATTGACAAGAAAATGATTGAGCTCGATGGTACGAAAACAAAGTCGAATTTGGGTGCAAATGCCATTTTGGGAGTTTCTTTGGCTACTGCAAAAGCTGCTGCAGCTTATCTCGATCTGCCGCTTTACCGATATATTGGTGGTGTAAATGCTTTTGTTTTGCCGATTCCAATGATGAACATTATCAATGGAGGTTCGCATTCTGATGCTCCCATCGCGTTCCAGGAATTTATGATTCGCCCGGTTGGTGCTCCTTCTTTCCACGAAGGTTTACGAATGGGAGCCGAAGTGTTTCATTCACTGAAAAAAGTGTTGCACGACCGTAATTTGAGCACAGCTGTTGGTGATGAAGGCGGATTTGCCCCAACTTTGAAAGGGACAGAAGATGCGCTGGAATCTATTTTAACTGCAATCGAAAAAGCCGGTTACAAGCCTGGACAGGATGTGATGATTGGGTTGGATTGTGCTTCGTCAGAATTTTACGAAAACGGTATTTATAATTACTCCAAATTTGAAGGAGCAAATGGCGCCAAACGTACTTCTGAAGAACAGGTTAAATACCTATCAGAATTGGTCAGCAAATATCCGATTGATTCTATTGAAGACGGTATGAGTGAAAACGACTGGGAAGGCTGGAAACTATTGACCGAAAAACTTGGAAACAAGGTTCAGTTGGTTGGGGACGATTTGTTTGTTACCAATGTAGAATTTTTGAAAAAAGGTATCGAAATGGGTTGTGCCAATTCCATTCTTATCAAGGTAAATCAGATTGGAACATTGTCCGAAACTTTGGATGCTATCGAAATGGCTCATCGTGCCGGATATACAACGGTAACTTCTCATCGTTCGGGTGAAACGGAAGATGCTACCATTGCCGACATCGCAGTAGCAACCAATTCCGGTCAGATCAAAACCGGTTCTTTGAGCCGTTCAGACCGTATGGCCAAATATAACCAACTGCTTCGTATCGAAGAAGAATTGGGAGACTTGGCCGTTTATGGCTACAAAAAAGTTACAAAAAAATGACAGTATAAATTGTCAGTTTTTTGTTTTCAATCCAGAACCACCTGTCAAAAAGGTGGTTTTTTATTTTAGTAACAAAATTTTTCTAAAAAATCTGAGGTCTTTCTGTTAATTCCCGTTAAGCTGCAAAACTCTGTGTTAAATTTCGACAAATAGCTATATCACTTTGTGTTATGGAATGTATTTTGTATACTTTAGCAGTGAAAAATTTGTTTAAGAATATTTTTTCAGAAAAATCAATTTAAATCTAAAAAACGAAAAGTATGGAAGCATCGAAAAGAAAAAAAGCGTTAGGCCTATTCTTGTTGGTGGTAGTAGTGAGTGTGGCAACAAATGTGACAACCAATTACTTTACCAATAAACATGAGAAAGATAATTTTAAACGAGAATTGCAGTATCCGACAGCTTATGCAAAATTTTCCAATGTGAAGAGTGGTGTGGAAACCGATTTTACATTGGCAGCTGAACTTACGATTCATTCGGTAGTACACGTAAAAACACAATCAAAAGCAAAAATGGCTTTTAGGGAAGATCCCTTTTTTGAATTTTTCTTTGGCCGTCCTCGCTATTATCAAGAACCGCCTATGGTAGAAGGTTCTGGCTCTGGCGTCATAATTTCCAATGATGGATATATTGTAACCAACAACCATGTAATTGACGGTTCGTCCAAAATAGAAGTTACATTAAACGATAAACGAACATTTGAGGCAAAAGTAATTGGTGCCGATCCTAATACAGACTTGGCGCTGATAAAAATCGATGCAGAAAATCTTCCCATCATTCCTTTTGGTAATTCCGATTCGCTAAAAGTTGGCGAATGGGTGCTGGCAGTGGGGAATCCTTTCAATCTTAATTCTACCGTTACGGCGGGAATTGTGAGTGCAAAGGCAAGAAATATCAATATCATTAACTCCAAAATGCGTATCGAATCTTTTATTCAGACCGATGCTGCGGTTAATCCAGGTAATAGTGGAGGCGCTTTGGTCAATACACGGGGCGAATTGGTAGGTATCAATACGGCAATAGCTTCTCAGACGGGTTCGTTTGCAGGTTACGCATTTGCCATCCCGGTCAGCATAGTTAAAAAAGTAGTTTCCGATTTGCGTCAGTACGGAGTAGTACAACGAGCCGTGTTGGGAGTTGAAATAGCTGATATTACCGCACAGTTGGCAAAAGAAAAAGATTTGAAAACATTGGAAGGAGCTTATGTGGCCAATGTAAATGCCGGAAGTGCTGCCGAAAAAGCAGGCATTAAAGAAGGTGATGTAATTGTGAATGTGAATGGCGTGGCTGTTAAATCTGTTTCGGAATTGCAGGAACAAATTGGACGCTATCGCCCCGGCGATAAAATTTCAATCACCGTTATACGTAAAAATAATGAATTGAAATTTAACAACGTAGAACTGAAAAATAGTCAGGGAAGTGCCAGCATAGTTTCTTCCGACAAAGTTGACGTTGAACAACTTCTGGGTGCTACTTTCAAGGAATTGAGCAGTAAGTTGCAAAAAGATCTTGGTTTGGATTATGGTGTTCAGGTTACATCGCTAACAAAAGGAAAATTGATGCAGCAAGGTGTGAGAGTTGGATATATTATATTAAAAATTAACAATCAGACTATTAGAAATGTGGAGGATATTCAATCTGCCGTAACTGCGGCATTAAACAGCGAAGACAAGGTGCTTTTCATGGCGGGTGTTTATCCCAATGGCAGAGTTACCTACTATGCAGTTAATTTGGAAGAATAATTTTCCATAAGTGTGTTGAAAAATATTTCTCTGTTGCATTGGAACTTACTCTTTTTTACGAAAGGAGTAAGTTCCTTTTGTACTAAAATTTGAGATTATCAACAATCAGGCAACTCATAAAATATCGTTTCGGCGTATTTATGGAACAACAAAGAAAAATTTTCAAGACTTTTTAAAACAAAAATTTAGTAAAAACGTTATATAAGAAATTTTGTAATCAACCAAAAAAACATTAATTTTGCACCCTAATTTTTTAAGGTAAAAATGAGGCAATTAAAAATTACAAAATCAATCACGAATCGCGAAAGCGCATCGCTCGACAAGTACTTGCAAGAAATTGGAAGAGAAGATCTGATCAGTGTGGAAGAAGAAGTTGAGTTGGCTCAACGGATTCACAAGGGAGATCGAGCCGCTTTGGAAAAATTAACCCGCGCCAATTTGCGTTTTGTCGTTTCGGTAGCAAAACAGTATCAAAATCAGGGCTTAAGTTTGCCCGATTTGATCAATGAAGGAAATCTTGGACTTATCAAGGCTGCCGAAAAATTCGATGAAACACGCGGATTTAAGTTTATTTCCTATGCAGTGTGGTGGATCAGGCAATCCATTTTGCAGGCGTTGGCCGAGCAGTCGCGTATTGTTCGTTTGCCATTAAACCAAGTAGGTTCGTTGAACAAAATCAACAAGGCTTTTTCAAAATTTGAACAGGAAAATGAGCGTCGTCCTTCACCTGAGGAATTGGCTGAAGAACTCGATATTCCGGTGGATAAAATTGCCGATACCATGAAGGTTTCAGGTCGTCACATTTCCGTAGATGCGCCTTTTGTTGAAGGGGAAGACAACAGCCTGCTCGATGTGATGGTAAATGAAGATTCTCCCGATGCCGACCATCGTTTGATCAATGAATCACTTTCCCAGGAAATTGAAAGGGCTCTGTCAACATTAACAGAAAGAGAGCATGAAATTATTAAAAAATTCTTTGGGATTGGCGTACCTGAAATGACGTTGGAAGAAATCGGCGATGAATTTGGACTGACACGCGAGCGTGTTCGTCAAATCAAGGAAAAAGCTATCCGTAGATTGAGAAACAGTTCTAAAAGTAAATTATTGAAGAGTTACCTCGGGTAATTTTCATAAAATGCTTATTTTAAAATGAATGCAAAGGGCGTCCCCAAAAAGGACGCTTTTTTTATTCCTTAACCCATTAAGGCATCAGTAAATACTCTTCGATAATTATTTCACCACTTCCAGTTTTGCGAATTTCAGTAAAAGCGATTTTACTCCTTTTTCTCCAAAATCGATCGTTGCTTTTTCGTTGCCGTTGGAGATACTGGTTTCCAATACTTTTCCAATTCCGAAAAGCTGATGTTTTACAATAGTTCCTACAGGAAAAGAAGAATTTTCGATAATGATTTTTTCGTCCGACGATTGATCCAATTTTTTCAGTTTTCGTGGAGAGAAATTTGTTGTTTGAGGTTCCGAATAAGTTTCTTTTTCGTTTGTTGGCGAGTAAAAACGATTCCGTTCACTTTCAATTTCCTCATCCCAATTCATAAAATTTTTTTTCTGAAAAGTTGGTGCTTTTTCTTCGGTAATTTCCAGAAACTGAGGGTCGATATCTTTGATAAATCTGCTGGGAGTGCAAAAGTTGGTTTTACCGTTTCTAAATCTCGATTTGGCATAGCTGATAAAACAGCGTTCTTTGGCACGGGTAATGGCAACGTAAAAAAGGCGGCGCTCTTCTTCTAGTTCCCGCTCATTGACAAGGCTGAACATTGACGGGAAAAGTTCTTCTTCCATACCAACAATGAATACGGCCTTAAATTCCAATCCTTTGGCTGCATGAACGGTCATGAGGGTAACTTTGTCGCTCAGGCTGTCCTTGTCGGTGTCCTGGTCGGTCAATAAAGATACTTCCGATAAAAAATCGGGAAGAAGGGGCAAGGTTTCTCCTTCTTCCATTTTTTTTTCACAAAATTCGTGGATGGCTTTCAGAAATTCTTCTATATTTTCTTTTCTGCTTATACTTTCAGGAGAATGATCAAAGTTGGCTTCGTTGAGCAATCCGGTGGTTTTTACAATCGTAACGGCCAAGTCGTAAGCATTTTTAATTTCCAGTTGCTGGGAAAAACTTTCTATCAAATTTCGGAAATCGTTTAATTTTGAAGCTGTTCCGGCATTGACCATCACGCCGTATTTTGTCATGTTGGAAAGAACTTCCCAAATTCCTACATCATTACTCTGTGCACATTCCACAAGTTTTCCTACTGTAGTTTCGCCAATGCCTCGCGTGGGAAAATTAATGATTCTTTTCAATGCTTCTTCATCATTTTGGTTGCATACCAATCGGCAATAAGCTATCACATCCTTTATTTCCTTTCGCTGATAAAACGACAGGCCTCCGTAAATTCGATAGGGAATGCCCTGTTTTCGGAATGTTTCTTCTAAAATTCGCGATTGTGAATTGGTTCGATACAACACAGCAATGTCGGCATATCGATAATCGTTTAGCGCGTACAAGTCCAAAATATGTTTGGCAACGGTCAGACCTTCTTCATAATCTGTGAAAACATTCAACAATTTTATGGGATGTCCGATTTCTTTTTCCGAAAAAATGGTTTTTTGAATTTGTGCCCTGTTTTTGTCAATCAGGCTGTTGGCTGCATTGACGATGGTTTGTGTGGAACGATAATTCTGTTCGAGTTTGAAGATGCGTGCATTGTGATAAGCATTCTTGAACTGTAGAATGTTGTCGATGTTGGCACCGCGAAATGAATAAATGCTTTGTGCATCGTCACCCACAACACTAATTCGTTCGTGTTGCTGGGCAAGTTTTTTTATAATCAGGTATTGCGCAAAGTTGGTATCCTGATACTCGTCAACCAAAATAAATTGAAACAATTGTTGATATTTTTCCAGCACTTCAGGATGATTTCGAAACAGCAGATTAGTTTGGAGCAGTAAATCGTCGAAATCCATTGCATCGGCTTGTTTGCAACGATTGCAATAAGTTTGATAAATTTCGCTCAAAAGCGGAATGCGGCTTTGCTTGTCACTTTTAATAAAATCGCTGTTGACGGCATAGGCTTCGGGTGTAATCAGGTTGTTTTTTGCCGAAGAAATGCGTGATTGAATGAGTCCGGGCGGATAAGTTTTTGTATCCAGATTGCGTTCTTTCAGAATGCTTTTTATCAAGCTGGAAGAATCGGAAGAGTCGTATATGGTGAAATTTTTTGAATATCCGGTGTACTGTGCTTCGTTACGCAAAATCCTGGAAAAAATGGAGTGAAAAGTTCCCATCCACAAGTATCGGGCTGTTCTTTCTCCAACAATTTGTGCAATCCGTTCCTTCATTTCTCGTGCCGCTTTGTTGGTGAAAGTTAAAGCCAAAATGGACGACGGAGGAAAACCTTTGGTGAGTAAATAGGCAATTTTGTAAGTTAACACGCGGGTTTTTCCCGACCCTGCACCCGCTATTACCAGCGAAGCGCCATCCATATATTCTACAGCTTGCCGCTGACTTTCGTTCAAATCGTTTAAAAAATCCAAATTCATTGATTTGTTCATCCAAATATTTTTGTAGAAACTTTAAATCTTACCGGTTTTCTTTATGCAAAGTTAGCAAATTGAATCGGTTTTTAAAGACAATTTTTATGAAACCATAAGTACTTTTCGGTTGAAAGCTTTGTTTAAAAATTTAACGAGATATAAACAGCTTGAAATAATCAAATGAGTTTTATGCGCTATGATGTTATTATAAAAGTTTTTTCATTTTCCTTGTCCGAAATAAATATTTATTCTTTATTTTTGCAACCATTAGGATTATAAGGTTTTTTCTGAAAAAACATTCGAAAACAGCAAAAAATTTATTTCTATTAATGTTTGAAATTCCTGTTTTTATAGATTGAATTTTTTATTTTTCATTAATTCGATCGATTCTGAATCGAAAAAATGATTCAACCTTCAACTGAGATTTTCATTGAAAACTTTAATAAATTCTTTCATCAAAAAACATAAAACTTATGAAAAAACAATTGAAAATTGCGCTGGTAGCTCATGATAATCGAAAAGCCGACATGGTAGAATGGGCTGTTTACAATGCCGATATGCTTTCGCAACACAAATTGATTTGTACCGGTACGACAGGAAAACTCATTCAAAGGGCTATGGAAGAAAAAGGTGTGAAGGTGGATATTACTTGCATGCACTCCGGCCCTTTGGGCGGCGACGCGGAAATTGCCGCATTGGTGGTACAAAAACAGATTAATCTGGCAGTTTTTCTGATTGATGATTTGAATCCACAGCCACACGAAGCCGATATCCAAATGTTGCTCCGTCAGTGCAGGATTCATAATGTTCCCATTGCCTGCAATCGTTACAGTGCCGATTTGATGATTACCAGCACGCTGTGGGACGATGAAAATTACATCCCGACTGAACCCAAATATGTGAAATTTGTTAGAGAAGATTTATTTAACTTTGAATGAAATTTTAATTTATGAAACCCACATGTATTGCATACACAAACACGAATGAATATAATATTCAGACATGTGGGTTCCATCAGACCTTTAAAAAATAAATTATATTCTGATGAAAGTACTTAACAATAATTTTTTTACTTTCAGATAATTATTTCATTTTTAAAATGTTAATATAAAAATTTTCCGCATCAACAGGGAAAAATTAAAATGAATACTGATGCAAAATATAAAAGAAAGAATCTCGGCATTGCGCAACGAGATGAAAATAAATGATATAGCTGCCTGTATTATTCCGAGTAGCGATCCTCATGCCAGCGAATATATTGCCGATTATTGGAAAGAGCGCGAATGGATTTCGGGATTTAACGGTTCGGCTGGTACAGTGATAATTACTTTGACAAGAGCTGCGTTGTGGACCGATTCGCGATATTTTTTACAGGCAGAAAATCAGTTGCAAGGCTCCGGCATAGAGCTTATGAAGGAAGGACTTCCGGAAACTTTGAGCTGGACTGACTGGTTGGGAGAAGAACTGAAAAATAATGAAAAAGTGGGACTAAATGCCCAAATGTTTTCTTACAATGCTTTTACCCATCTGAAAAACGAATTGAACAAGAAGGGAATTTCACTGATTGCTGTCGATTTGATTGGTAAAATTTGGAAAGACCGACCTGCTTTGCCTTCTCAGCCTTTTTATGTTTACGATATTCGTTATGCGGGTGAAACGGCAAGCCATAAACTGGCCTCCCTGCGCGAACAGATGAAAAAAAATCAGGCAGATATTTTTGTGCTTTCGGCTTTGGATGAAATTGCTTGGTTGTTCAACATTAGAGGGAGCGATGTGGATTTTAATCCGGTGGTAATAGCTTATGCAATAATAAAAATCGATAAGGCTACCCTTTTTGTCGATTCGAAAAAAATTACGGAAAAAACCGCTGCCTTTCTTCAAGAGGAGGGCATAACCATAGAGCCGTACAACGACATCTATTCCCAATTGAAAAAAATTACTGAAGGGAAACGAGTTTTGATTGATGGCTCCAAGTTGAATGCTGCGTTGTATGAAGCTATTCCGCAACATTGCAGCATTATCAATACTATGTCGCCGGTTTTGAAAATGAAGAGTGTAAAAAATAAAATAGAATTGGAAGGTACTCGATGGGCAATGGTAAAAGATGGTGTTGCGCTGGTAAAATTTTTCAAGTGGCTGGAAGAAAATATTTTATCTTCAGAAATCAGCGAAATTTCCGCTGCAGAAAAGTTGTTCGAATGCAGGCAACAACAGGAAAATTTTGTTTCGGAAAGTTTCGATACCATTTGCGGTTATGCTGGTCATGGGGCTATTGTTCATTATCATGCCGAACCTGAAACCGATATCGTTTTAAAGCCTGATAATCTCTTACTTGTCGATTCGGGTGGTCAATATTTGGATGGAACTACCGATATTACCCGAACCATAGCGTTGGGAATTCCCACTCAGCAACAAAAAATAGATTATACGCTTGTATTGAAAGGTCATATTGCACTTGCAAAAGCTAAATTCCCTACCAATACGCGTGGATCCCAGCTCGACATTCTTGCGCACAAATGGCTCTGGGAAAGGGGTTTGAATTATGGGCACGGAACAGGACATGGCGTTGGACATTTTCTTTGTGTTCACGAAGGGCCACAAAATATACGGATGGATGAAAATCCTGCCGTACTTTTGCCGGGAATGATTATTTCCGACGAGCCGGGTCTTTATCGAACCAATGCTTATGGCATACGCATTGAAAATCTCGTGCTGGTCGTGGAAGACGAAAAAACTGAGTTTGGTGATTTTCTGTGTTTCGAAACACTCACACTTTTTCCTTACGATCGGTCGCTGATTGAACTTTCCATGCTCACTGAGGACGAAATAAATTGGATAAATTCTTATCAGAAAAAAGTTTTGGAAAAGCTTTCTCCTTATTTGAATGAAGAAGAGAAGATTTGGCTGCAGAAAAAATGTGCTTCTTTGTAATTTCTTTAAAAAAAGAGTATTGTTTAATCTGTTTGCAAATTGAATTTTATAAAAATATCTGACTTATATTGCTGTAAGCCAGATATTTTTTTCAGTATAGTTGTTTTAAGCGCTAGTTGATTTTAATGAATTTACCTGTTTTTATTCTGTTCCCATTATTTATTTGAACCATGTACCAACCATTTGAAAGTCTTGACACATCAAGCTTTTCTCCTTTATAACTGTCGACATTCAATAAAATTCTTCCTTGCACATCCAAAACTTGAACTTTGGCATTTTGTGCCGACTGTGGAAGATATATGAAATCTTTGGCCGGATTCGGATAGATTATCAGCGCCGTTGAAGTATATTTCAATCCGGAAGGCATTTTGGCAACAACACCGGTTTCGGTAATTTCATAATTTACATTTTCAACAATGTCGGCATCGGTTGTCAATGTTACTGTATTGACGGATTCCATTGGTTTCCCGTCAACATTCACCAAAACTCGATACGAACCTGCCGGCACATTTTCGAAACGATAATTTCCATTTTCATCGGTTTGTGTATGGTCAATAATGGAATTGTCGGCTGTGTTTTGCAAATAAACATCGAAAATTGGAACAGAACCATTGTCGGTAACCAGTTTTATTCGCATCAACTGCTGAACTGCTTCCGGTTGACTGATAACAATTTTACCAACAATAACTCCTTGTGCTGTTGGATTTACAGGAACCGGAATAGATTGCATCTCAATGCAATACATACTTCCTTCTTCAAGCGGATCGGTATTGTAAGGTATGGCAGTTGCATTTTCCCATAACAGCACGTTGGGATAGTAAGTATTCAATCCGTTTTGGGTTTGCAGTGCCTTCAAGTAATAAACACCTTCACCCAATTCAATTTCTCCTTTTCCGTCAGCATTCATCGTAATTTTATCGAGTGCAATAAGCTCATTATCGGTTTGTTTCAGTATTTGCATATCGGCTCCTGGCAATGGATTGCCACCAAGTTTGATTTGGGTTGGCAACTTGCCTGTGCGATAGTAGGAGATAAATTCATCCGATACCGGACGACCATATTTGTCTGTTGATTTTCTTAAAATAATAGGCAAGTTATCAGCATAATAAGAAGAATGGAGTGCGCTAAAATCTGGCATATCAATAATGGTTTCGTTATCTTCATTGATAACCAGCAATCCTTTTCCAGTTCCAGTTTCAGTTTCTTTTCCGGTAAATACAAATTCTATTTTTTCGTCTGCACACGTTGAATAATAATCTACCATTTGGAAACTCCATGTGTTTTTGTCAGGCAAGGGAATAGATTTGTAAGTACTAAAATCTTCGTTCATGATTATCAATGCATCGTCGGTATATTTTACAAATTTTACATTTCCATTCTTGTCTTTAATCAAATCGTTAAATTCTCCAATTACTTCAAAGTCGGGAATACTTAAAACTTCTATTGCCCCATTTGTCCAATTCATGCTCAATGCCACGTCTTTGTCCTGTTGTGGTAAATATACCACGCTCATGATATTGAGATTTCCGTCGATAATTTTAACCAACTCTCCATTCAGATTTACCAGGTATGTTTTACTGTTGTAATTTAAGCCTCCATCTGTTTGATAGGTAACCGTGTGATAAAAGTAAGCAGCATGTTTTCCGAAAAGTGGTTGATAGGTATTGGCCATATATAAGTTTTCGATGGGAATATCATATCCCACATTTGAAATTTTCTTATACAATGAAAAATCTTTGTTGTAAATCCACATGTCAAGGGCATTTTCATGATTTCCTGAGGAATGTCCTTTAAAATATTTTTCAAAATTGTTATTGGTAGTGAGTATTCTTTCTTCTCCATCAATATTGAAAAACAGATTTTGCTCATTTGTTGCATAGTATATCCCCGATTGCATTCCGTTGAAGTTCGAGAAAGTAGTGCCTCGTGGGAAAGTAAAAATGGTTTGCCCTGTTGCTACATCAGTAACAACAGAGGTATGCACCTGAAAAGTCTCCCAACCCGACCATCCGGTTTCAGGATTGCTCCAAAATATCGTATCCCAGTCCTGATAGTCGGATATCAGCATGTTTTTACCATCTTGCATATAGAGTTGATAACCCATCCACGAAGTTGGCACTTTCCCCACTTGCTGCTGATTTTCGTCTATGATATGAATGTCTTGAAAAAATCTAAAACCGGACTCGTCTTCACTATATCCTTCTGTTTGATAAAGAAAATAATAACGAGGCTGATTGTTTACCAAGTTTTCAGCCACAGTTACGCCTCCGTGTCCGAAGAAAAATTGTGCTCCGTCAGCCGGAACGGGAGCATGAAAATTTTTAAAAAGCGTAAAATCGGGTGAATACAATGAAGCTGACAATTCAGAAGTTGTATCGGTAACAGAAATTTGATCGACTTTCATCATGACTTCTCCCGCTTTTTTTAATTCGACTTTTCGTACAAAAGCAGTGTTATCATGGTCTATTTGTTTTCCGGGTCTGTATTGCTGCCCATACAAAAAGGACATTGTTCCCAACAAACCCAATGATAGAAGTAGTTTAGTTCTCATAACATTATTAATTTAAGTTAGTGTATCTAAAATTCTCGGAAACAAAAATAATCAATACCCATTATGATAGGTAAGCATTTGGTAAAAATTTGCAGGCAAATCGTAAAAATCTTGTTTACGCTCGATTTTAATTCAAATTTTTCATATCGATTTTTTTCTCCCGTCAATCGAACAGACAATACATCTTGGTTGTAAATTAAATTAATACTTTGATTATCAGATAAATGAATAAAATTTATTAATTAATTCTCAGGAAATCATTTCTTTGACAAACAGTAAAACTTGTAATATCCTGAAAATTTCCTTATCTTCGCAGCCAATAATCCTTATGCGGTTGTGGCGTAATTGGTAGCCGCGCCAGACTTAGGATCTGGTGCCGAAAGGCG
>Ga0209506_1000656_pt1 | contig 43414 bp, 32 predicted proteins | sample AD_JPNHG2_MetaG_FD_184409 | JGI IMG/M metagenome (GOLD analysis project Ga0209506, IMG submission 184409) | Active sludge microbial communities of municipal wastewater-treating anaerobic digesters from Japan - AD_JPNHG2_MetaG (SPAdes) (version 2) | ecosystem: Engineered > Bioreactor > Anaerobic...
GAAGCCGAACGGGGCTTCGGCACGGCCGGTTACCCAGCCGCACCGCTTGGGTGGCTACCGGGGTGAACCGAAAACTCCTCGGACGGATCTCTCATCCGCTGGTCCTCTACGCCTTCGTGGCGCACTGACTGTCCCTATTTGTCCACGTTCTAAGCTTCTGTGTTATGTCTTTGCTGATCCCTTGTCGTTTCGGGGTGATCCGAAGTATCGCCTTGAACATGGCTATCAACTGCGGACGACTCGAAATCTCAAGATAGTGATCAAGGATATTGAGTGCTGCACAGCGGTGGTGATGACTACAGTTCCTCCTCAACATGATCTTCTTCAACATCCTTAACACTGTTTCGTCTTCTGTCATGGCATAGCACAAGGCCAGGGCCGTGACCCGGAGATGAACGCTCTTTTCTTGGCAATATTCGCGGATCAAGGGCAAAGCCCTACTGCCTAGGAGATCGTAGTACGCCATGAGGGCGTAAGCTCTGACAGAGACGTTACGGTCCTGAAGCCGAGCTTCAACCAGATTGCGGAATTCGGTCAACTTGAAGTCACCCACGAGTTCTACAGCGCTGGCCCTAATGATATAGGCGCTATGCTGCGTGAGTCTCGGGAGCGCAGACTTGAGCGCCCCTATGTTACGAGTCGAGGCCTGATCTAGCACGTCTACTATCTCCAACCAGCATGCCTTCTTCTCTGCCTCGGATAATCGCTTCAGAATGGCGCTCTGACTCGAGTGCTTTCTCATAAAGGCGGCTCCTTTCTTGAAAAGCATATGAAATGATGGACGACGGAGCGCAAGCATCGAGTTTTGTGGCTGCGTTAAGCATTCTCTCAATGACGTCAGAAACCTGCGCCGTTCTCAGCTCAGTCTGTTCTGATCCGAATGTCAGACGTGTGATTGTTCCTGTTGCATCGCCAATCAGCACTATTCTGCCCTGGAACCACCTTGAAAGCTCGTCACACGACAAGCTACGTCAACAGGCAAGTAACAGGTACAAGACCCCCTGACATATCAACACGATCTTGAAACTGAGCCGTCGCAAGAGATGGCTTCTCAGGATCCCCATCCGAGCATGCCACCCACTAAGGCGCCAATCACGAGAGTGGTACCTCCTATGACGATTCCACCGGCCAGGGCAACATTCGCCAGACTTGGATCCTCCCACGCTTCGCGTAGGGCTTCTCCTAATGCCCCGCCCGTAGTGTAGATGATCTTCTTCACGCGACTCTGTCTCGCCTGCCTGGCCTTTTGCTCTTCTTTGATTTGATTAGCCTTCACGTTGTCGCCCGTCCTCCTTGCCTCTTCGTACATACCCTGAAGATCTTCCGTTTTAATACCCTCCAGCCAAGTATGTCTATGCCTGCCCCCTCCGTGCTGGCTCGCCAGCTCCACTTCAGCCACATCCACAAACCCCCGGCCACCGGCTACTGGGTCCCAGTCATCCGGGATCTCCCAGAATTCGCGTGGTCCCTCGTAGTAGAACAGCACGCCAATTACTTTGTTTGGATCGCAAGGGTCACAGGGATCATAGATATAGATGGTGTGAATATAAGCCGGGTTTGACTCCATCTCGCTGGCGACCCCCTGAAAATTGTATGTACCTGTCAACTGCAACAGGAGGTTCCGCTCGCCATCCCAGTAATAGCCCTGGAGGTCGTTAACCCCAGTTCCGAATGTCCAGTCAAGTCCCAGAGGGTCCACGCAGTTGAGTGAATTGTTGCCACAGTAGCCGAACATGTTCATGCCACCCTCGTAGCCGATGGGGTCGGTTTGGAGGAAGCGGCCGATGGTCGGGTTGTAGTAGCGGGCGCGGTAGTAGTAGAGGCCGGTTTCGGTGTCGAACTCGTGGCCGGTGAACATGAAGCGGTTGGGGTGGTTCGGGTCGGAGGCGGCGACCTGGCCATAGACGTCGTATTCGTAGACCTGGACCGTATCGCCGTCGGCGTCGCTGAGCGCCACCACCGAGCCGAGGGCGTCGTAGTGGTAGAAGTACGTGCCGGCGTAGCCGCCCGCCGCCTCGATCATGCAGAATGAGCCCGCCCTGAGCGAAGCCGAACGGGGCTGATCGATGCCGGGACCGTAGATGTACTTGCGCAGCAGGTTGTTGCTGCCATCCCATTCGGCAGGCTCAGGGCAGGCGTACTCGGCGATGCACTGGTCGCCGTCATACAGATACTTCGTCACCACGCCATCGACGTCCTTGGCGATCCGCCGGCCGGAGGGGTCGTAGGTGTAGGTGATCTGCTCCCAGTCGGCTCCGCCGCCCGATCCCGGCACGCCGCCCGACCACTGGATGGCGTCGATCCAGCAGGAGCCGGCGGTCGAGCCGGAGTACTTGTAGTACTTCCACTTGAGTGTGTGCGTGCCCGACGGCACCGCGAAATTGCCCGTCCAGGGCCAGGTGCTGCCCTGCGACCAACTGGCGGCCAAGTTCGTATCGATGTAGAAGGCCAGGCTATCCCCACTGACCGAGGACATCTTGTACCGGAAGCTGACGTTGCCGGGCCCGACGACCGTCGTCTGCATCCAGGTCTCCTGGCCGGAGCCGATGACCCCGCTCTGTGCGGCGTCGTTGTCCCCTTCGGCAAGCTCAGAGCCTGCCCTGAGTCCCGATCTGCATCGGGATCGAACGGGGCAGGCTATGTAGCACTCGACCGACTGGGCGAACCACTCGGCATCGCCTCGCGCCGTTGGGTTTGTTGGCCGGATTGTGGGAGCGTCTCGACGCATAGTTTCCCTTCGCACATCCAGGGCATAGCGTACAGGAATCTCCCGGCGGCGTCAAGTGTGTTTCCCGGCCGGTTCCGGCGGGGTTTGGGACTGCGGGGCGGGGCGGCCGTCACTGTTCAATTCGCGCGGCAACCGCGTTCGCGAGGGCCGTCAGTCGGCATCGAATGGACCACAAGGGCTTCAAACTTATCCGGCATTGACCGGCATGGTTTTGTGCAAACCGGGGCCTTGTCTGTCTGGTGGCCGGTGGATAGGATGAGAATGTGTCACATGCGGCGGGGTTTTGCGTATCGAGGCTCGATGGGCAATGGGCCGGCTGAAAGGACGGAGCAGATCGATGAAGCACGCGCGGATGGGAATGGCGGAGGCGATGGGTCGGGCGGGCGAGGTGCGTGTGGTCGAGATCGAGCAACTGACCGCCGGCGACTGGGCGGGAGTTGATCTGGTCGTGGTGGGCAGTCCGACGCATGCGTTCAATGTGCCGACGACCGTTCGCTCCGCGCTCGCAAAACAGCCAGAAGGCATCCTGGCGGGCAAGTCCGTGGCGGCATTCGATACGACGGTCCGCGCCTGGCCGTTCCGGCGTCTGCGGGCCTCGCCCAAGCTGCTGCGCCGGCTCCGCCGACTGGGAGGCACGCCCGTCGCGAAGCCCGAGACGTTCTTCGTCCGCATGCACGGCGCGCCGGCGGCCGGCGGGACGGACCTGCTCGAAGCCGGCCAGATCGACCGCGCCCGCCAGTGGGCCACTGAGCTCCTCGGTGCATCAAGAACCTGAGCGCCGTGTACAGCGTCCCGCCTTATTCAAGGCACGCGATGTTGAGGTTCTTGGCGGCGGCGGTTTCGTTGGGGCGAGAAACGGGCGTCGTGACGGGAGCCGCCTTGAGCTGCTCGGGGTCCTTCTGTGCCAGTTCGGCGATCTCGATCATCGCGGCGATGAACGCGTCGAGCGTTTCCTTACTCTCGGTTTCGGTCGGCTCGATCATCATCGCCTCTTTGACGATCGTCGGGAAGTAGACCGTGGGCGGATGGAATCCCCGGTCGATCAGGGCCTTGGCGATGTCGATGGCGTGGACGCCGTTGGCGGCCATCGTCTCGGTCGTGCTGAAGACGCACTCGTGCTTGCAGAGCTTGTCGAAAGCGGGAGCGTAATGATCCCGCAGCTTACAGCGGACATAGTTGGCGTTGAGCACCGCGTTCTCGGCGACGCGGGCGAGACCCTCTTTGCCCAGCAGCAGGATGTAGACATACGCCCGCAGCACGATCCCGAAGTTGCCATAGAACGGCGCGACGTAACCGATGGATTTGGGCCGGTCGTACTCCAGCGCGTAGGTCCCATCCGCGCGTTTGACCACGATAGAAACAGGCAGGAACGGTACGAGGTGCTCCTTGACGCCGACCGGACCGGCCCCGGGGCCGCCGCCGCCGTGCGGCGTGGCGAAGGTCTTGTGCAGGTTCAGGTGGACGATGTCGAAGCCGAAGTCGCCCGGCCGGGCCTTGCCTACGATCGCGTTGAGATTGGCGCCGTCGTAGTAGGCCAAGCCGTCGACACTGTGGATCAGGTCACAAATCTCGCGGATGTGCGGATTGAACAGGCCCAGGGTGTTGGGGCACGTCAGCATCACGCCGGCGACGTCGTCGCGGATCGCCTTCTTGAGGGCCGCCAGGTCCATCAAACCGTCGGCACCGCTGGGAATCGACACGACGCGGTAGCCTGCGATGGCGGCGCTGGCGGGGTTGGTGCCGTGCGCGCTGTCGGGCGCCAGCAGGACGGTCTTCCTGTTGCCTCTGTCGCGATGGTAGGCGGCCATGATCATCATGCCGGTCAGCTCGCCGTGCGCGCCGGCCATCGGCTGCATGGTGAAGCCGGCCATTCCGGTAATCTCGCGCAACAGCAGGTCCATCTCGTAGAGGATCGCCAGGGCGCCCTGCGTGAGCATGCCGCCCATGCGCAACTGCGGCAGCAGCGGGTGCAGGTGCGCGAAACCCGGATACGCCGCGATCCGCTCGGCAACCTTCGGGTTGTACTTCATCGTACAGGAACCGAGCGGATAGAAGTTCGTATCGACGCCGAAGTTGCGGCGGGACAACTCCGTGAAGTGACGCACCACATCCAGTTCGCTCAGCTCGGGCAATGCGGCACAACGGTCACGCAGCAGATCGCCGTTGATATGGATGGTTGTCGGAACATCGCTCGGCCCGGGACCCACACCTCGACGGCCCGGCACGCTCTTCTCGAACAGCAGCTTCATAGCACACCCATAAGGCAAATCAAAATGCAGAAAGCAAAGATCAAAACCACGGACCAAAGATCAACAAGACGCTCGCCGAAGGCGATTCCGCAATTTCGATCTTTTATGTTTGATTCTTCGTATTACAGTACGCTCTCCAGCGCCTCGGCCAACATGCCGATCTCCTGCTTGGTGCGTTTCTCGGTCACACAGATCAGCATGGAGTTTTCCATCCCTTCGTAGTACCGGCTCAGCGGGAAGCCCGCCGCAAAGCCCTTCTCGATCAGTCGAGCAACCACGTCGGCCGCCTCGCAGGGCAGGTCGAGCACAAACTCGTTGAAAAACCACTTGGCCTTGAAGTGCGGCTCCACACCCTGGATCGCCGTCAGACGCTGGTAGGCGTAGCTGGCCTTGTCGGCGCAGCGCTGGGCGGTTTCCCGAAGCCCTTCCTTGCCCAGCAGCGACAGGTACACCAGCGCCGTCAGCGCGCACAAGGCCTCATTCGAGCAGATGTTCGACGTCGCCTTGTCGCGACGGATATGCTGCTCGCGGGCCTGGAGCGTCAAGACGAAGGCGCGTCGGCCTTCGCGGTCGGTCGTTTCGCCGACGACGCGTCCCGGCATCTTGCGCACGTGCTCCTTGCGGGCAGCCATGAAACCCAGATATGGACCGCCGAATGACATCGGCATCCCGAGACTCTGGCCCTCGCCGGTGACGATGTCGGCTCCCATCGAACCGGGGGTCTTGAGGATGCCGAGCGAGATGGGGTAGCACGAGACCAGCAGCAGCGCCCCCTTCTCGTGCGCGGCTTTGGCCAGGTCGGTGAAGTCGTCAATACAGCCGAAGAAATTCGGGTTCTGGACGATGATCGCGGCGGTCTGGTCGTCGAGCCGGTCGAGAATCTCGGTGCGATTGGCCAGACCGTTGGCGCAATGCGTCTCGTCCAGGTCGATCTGGAGGTTCTGCGTGTACGAGTGAATCATCACGCGGTAGATCGGGTTGACGCTGTCGTCGATGATGACCTTGTTGCGTCCGGTGATGCGCAGCGCCATCATCATCGCCTCGTACATGGCGGTTCCCCCGTCGTAAAGCGACGCATTGGACACCTCCATGTCGGTCAGTCGGCAGATGACGGACTGGTATTCGTAGATCGCCTGCAACGTCCCCTGGGACAGCTCGGGCTGATACGGCGTATAGGCGGTATAGAACTCGCTGCGGGAGATAATCGAGTAGACCGCCGACGGGATGAAGTGGTCGTAGAACCCGCCGCCCAGAAAGAGCGTCAGGTCCACCGAGTTCTTACCCGCCAGGTCGGCCAGGCGGTTGCGGACCTCCATCTCGCTGAGACCCGCCGGCAGATGGAACGACCGCGCCTTCAGATCGGCCGGGATGTCGGCAAACAGATCGTCCATCGTCAGGCCGATCTGGGCGAGCATTTCCCGTTGTTGCTGCTCTGTGTGTGGTATGAAGGGCATGATGGCCTTGGCTCCGAGGATTGGGTCTCACAGGACCGACAGGACCTGTTGGACCTACAGTGTGTCGAGGTACTCCTGGTATTTCCGGGCGTTCATCAGATTGTCGAGCGATTTCCTGTCGGTAATCTTCAGCTTGCAGATCCAGCCGCTCTCGTAGCAGTCCTCATTGATCAGCTCGGGCCTTGTGCTCAGCTCGGAGTTCACCTCGGTGACGGTCCCGGTGACAGGGCTGTAAACGTCCCCAGCGGCCTTGGAACTCTCGACCACAGCAATCTCTTTGCGTGCGGCGAATTGCTTGCCCACCTCGGGCAGTTCGACGAACACCAACTCGCCCAACTGCTCCTGGGCGTAGTCCGTGATGCCCATCGTCACGAGGTCCCCCTCAACCTTCGCCCATTCGTGGTCTTTCGTATAGAGCAAACCCTCGACGACCATTGCGTTGCCTCCCGTCAAAACTTCTCGAATCGGCCGACGACCTTGCCCGCCAGATCGGCCTGTGCCTGTTGTCCCCTGTCCATGCGTTCGGCTCTGCCCTGCTGGACCTGGCTTTGGCTTCGCGCCAGGTAATAGACGCCCAGAGCATTGCCTTCGGTCGCCGCGTTGCGGCTTACATAGGCGAGGGCATACTGCTTCTCGCCGGCCGTCGCGGCGCTGAGCACCCAGCCGACACAGACGCCGCACCCGTCAATGATCGGGTCATCTGGCCGGATCGGGCGGACCCCCTTTGCGGCGGAGAACTTCAGACGCGCCACCTGCATGTCATACGTCTGGGCAATCTTCGCCATCGGAGCCTTGCCCACGAAGAACGCCTTGTCGAGCTTCACCGCCCACCCATAGCCGGCCTCGAAAGGCGAGATCCCGAACTTGCCGTCCAATTCATGCCCGTAGAGCGGCAGACCCGCTTCGATTCGCAGGCTGTCGCGGGCACCCAGCCCGCAGGGCAGCACGCCCAGCGGCTTGCCCACTTCCAGGATCAGGTTCCAGAGCCGGGTGGCCTGGTCGGGGTGGACGAACAGCTCGAAGCCGACCTTCGACCCGGTATACCCGGTCCGGCAGATCAGACAGTCAATCCCGGACAACTCCCGCTCGAAGAACGCGAACGGCTTCAGACCTGACAGCTTCTCGGTGATCGACCTGTCCGAAGACAGCTTTGCCAGCACGTCGATGGAAGCAGGTCCCTGCAACGCGATGTCGACGCGACAATCTGATCCGGCCGTAGTATCGCGCATGTCGCGGAGGATACACGGCTCGCACGGACTGAATCCCGTTCGCTGCGGCTCGACCTCGATCACGACCCGCCCCGCCAGAAGCTCCTTGAGGTAGGTCTTGATCTTGGGCTCGTTGGCGGCGTTGACGACGACCATGTAGAGCTGCTCGGCCCGGCGATAGACGATGATGTCGTCCAGGACGTTGCCGGCGGCGTCGAGGATGTAGCTGTACTGGGCCCGCCCGACGGCCAGCTTATGGACGTCGTTGGTGGTGGCGGCCTGAAGGACGCCCACCGCCCCCCCGCCGGCGAACTCCAGCACACCCATGTGGGTGCAATCGAACAATCCGGCGGCTTGGCGCACGGCTTGGTGCTCGGCCGCAATCGACGAATACCAAAGCGGCATCACATACCCCGCAAAGGGGCTCATCCGAGACTTGCTCGTCAGTTTGAGATGCTCGTCGTACAGCACGCTCGGCGCCGGCTCGGCGGCGGGAGGCTCGAAGACAAACTGGCCTGAAGGCATACTTCCCTGCACTTGGTAGACTCCTTTCCAGGGCGTGAAAAGCCATAGGATAGGACAATCCGCCCCGCCGTCAAGTACCTTCTGGGCAATTCTGCCGCCGCAGGGCCTTGTGGGTCCCCCAGGTCGGGGTATCGGTTACCAGCCTGCCGCGTAGTGCCTTCTACGTGGAGGGCAAAGACCCATGAAATGGAAACCCCAACCTGGGAGCACGAACCATGAAAACGATCGACAGAATCCTGCTGTTGGCTGCGGCAATCCTGGCAATGGTGTCATTGAGCGGATGCATCGTGTTCTCGTGTTAGGAGCCCATCGGCCGGACCAAGCCAACCGGCGCCCACCTCCTGAACCTCTAATCAAAATCCGAATGGCCCGTGCCATTCACAACGAAGAGGACCAGCCAACGAGAGCGAGCAGAAATGAATCACCGCGGGCAAAGTCTTCCTTGCCATCTTCCCAGATGAATGCTATTATTAACATTAGCATTGGAGATAGCACAAATGGGAAAGATACCTCAGATTGTTCCGATTACAGACCTGCGGCAGGACGCCACCTCGATCGTGGAGCGTGCTTCGACCACCCCGGAGCCCATCGTGATCACGCAGCGGGGTCGACCGGCCGCTGTGATGGTTGGCATCGAAGCCTATGAGCGTTCCCAGCATGAACTGGAACTGCTGAGGCTTCTGGCACAAGGCGAAAAGGAAATCGCCGCAGGCAAAGGCATCGACCTCGACGCGGTTATGGCGGAGGCGGAGGCTCTCCTGCGGGAGGCACAGCGGTGACCATCCGCTTCACTCCGTCGGCCCGCGACCAATTCCTGCGCGTCATCGCCTACATCTGTCGCGACAGCCCTGCGGCCGCAGAGGCGTTCCGGCGCAAGGTTCAGAAGCGTCTATCCAGACTTCACAGGTTCCCTCGCAGCGGGCGCACGCTACCCGAATTCCCCGATCTTCCGTTTCGAGAGGTCGTCGTCCCACCGTATCGCTTCTTCTATCGCACCGAGGGCAAGACCGTCTGGATCGTCGCGGTCTGGCACGGAGCCCAGCTTCGCGATGAACCACACGACCATCGGCCGAATGAACGGTAGGACCGTACCGCCGGTCAACGTTCGATGAGGGATTCGTCGACTTTCATGCCGAAGTGGCGGCCGCCGTGGGTGGTGTGGGCAAGGACCTTGTCACCGGGTTTGAGACTGGTGACGGCGACCGCCTTGCCCTGCGGATCGACCAGGCGGATGGTCTCGGCGTTCTGGAGGACCAGACTGACGGGCTGTCCGCCGGCCTCGGCCTCGATCAGCATCATGGGCCGGCGTTCGATCTTGTTGCGGCCCAGGTACGCGACCTGGCTGTGTCCCTGCCAATCGACGAGCAGAACCTCGTCGCCCGCCTTGAGGTCGGCCAGGTATTTCGTCTTGCCGCCGGGCACCAACGCGTAGGCGTGCACGGCGCCCGCGTTGACACGGAAGGGTCGCGAGGCGACGTAGGGGTTATCGATCGACTCGGAGTGCACGAGGAAGAAGCCCGAGGCTGTGTTGCCGACCAGCATGCCCTCGCCCAGCGTCATCTGGGTGCAGGTGTCCAGGCAGGCGCGGTCGCCCATGCCGAGCTGTCGGACCGCGGTGACAGTGGCCTCGACCACAACAATCTTCTCGCTGACCCCATGGACGATCTGGGCCGTTTTCTTGATCTCATTGACGTTCGTCGTATTGAGCAGGATGCCGTCGACGCCCTTTTCGAGGATCTCGACCATGAGCCTGGCCTGGTCGCTGTTCTCGACCTGGACGATCAGGTTTCCCCCGCGTCGGGCCAATAGGTTCTCGATCGGGATGATGGTCCAGTCGAGCATCTTCAGGACGACGATCTTGCCGGCAGGCACGGCGGCGGCCCGATCCTCGTCGGCCTTGCTGCGGATGTCGATGAATTCGACGTCCACGCCGGGCTTCAGGTCGCCGGATGCTTCGACGGTCTTGATCCTGCCGAACTGCCGCACCGTGTCGCTCTGTCCATCCGGCAGCACGACCGCCTCGGCGCCGCTCTCCAACGCCGCAATGGCGATTTCCTTGACGTAGGGGTTGGCGTTTACCCAGAGTCTCTTCATTTCCAGCTCCAGCACGTTTGGACACATCTTGAGGTTCTGTCTCCGATTAGACGTCCGACAGCGCCGACTGTCAATAGACTTGGCGAACTGCAAGAGCAGATAGGACTTGACAGTCGCTCGGGCTCGGGCCATATTGGGCCTCAAATTGGGGAGGTCGGTGCCATTCGTTGAAAGGGTGGGAGAATGGATCGAGACAAGGACTCATACCCGCAAGGCGGATCACCAGCGCATACCACAGGTATGGCCAGGCGACAGCCGAGCGATCCGGACGTGGTGACTTCCACAAGGCGGAGAGCTCAACCAATAGGGATCGCAAGACAGGCACGTCGTGCGCATAAGTGCCATGTACGAAGAAACCGGGGAATCGCGGCTGTCCAGACCGTCTGACCAGCCGGCATGTTGGGGACACAGCAAGACCCTTGAGTAAGGAGACATGAGTATGAGTATGTTGCAGGAATTCAAGGCGTTTGCCATGAGAGGCAATGTCGTGGACATGGCCGTGGGCATTATCGTCGGTGGCGCCTTCGGCAAGATCGTGTCTTCCTTTGTCGCCGATGTGATCATGCCGCCGATCGGGCTGCTGCTCGGGGGCGTGGATTTCTCCGACCTGTCCATTACCCTGAAGAAAGCGGTGGGCGAGACGGCCGCGGTCACCCTGAACTACGGCAAGTTCATCCAGACCGTCATCGATTTCCTGATCATTGCTTTTGCAATCTTCATGGCGATCAAGGCGATGAACGCGCTGAAGAGAAAGCAGGAAGAGGCCCCGGCCCCGCCGCCGGCCCCCTCCCGGCAAGAGGTTCTCCTGACCGAGATCAGAGACTTGCTGAAACGCAGTTAAGCTCGTTCCCGGTTTCTCGGACCAGGACATGTCATTCGCGGCAACCCGGCCCGGCGGTGGCGAGCGCCGGGCCGGATACGCATCTGGTTGTCAGAAGGGAACCATCTCTATCGTCGGCGGCCGGCCCCTGCGTGATACGCCGCAAAGGAGTTCGCGGTGAGCCCCAAGACAGTGAGGAAAAAGGGCAGTGTCGCAGCAGCGGTGGTGTGGATGTTCGTCATCTCGCTGCTGCTGTTCTGGCTGCCGGTGTTCGGGCCTTTGATCGCCGGGCTGGTCGGAGGCAAGAGGGCCGGCGGTGTGGGTCCAGCCATCGTGGCGGTGTTCTTCCCCGCCATTGCGCTCGGCGTGTTCTTCCTGGTCTTCTCCACCGCCCTGACCGGTATGCCCGTAGTGGGCCTTCTGGCGGGCGCCGGCGGGTTCCTGCTGGCCGCCAGCGGCGCCGGGATGCTCCTGGTCGGCGCGATCGTCGGCGGCGTTCTGGCTTGACACCGCCGGCACAGATCAGTACTGTCGCTTCGGCGTGTGCGGCATGAATCCGAACATGGTGACGTCGAGTCAGGAGCGCATCGTATGGCGAGCGAGCGTACCAAGGTGGTAGGAGTCCTGTTGGTTCTTTGTCTGTGCGCAACCGGCTGGGCGGACTTTCTGGCCGATCTGGCACAACCCCACGAAGGGCGGAGCATGCGGGCGACCTCGACCGCCAAGTTGGGCCCAAACCCGCGCGAATGGCACGGCGAACCCGATCCGAACAGCAACAGTGACAACAGCAGCATCCCGCCGGGCCAGACAAAGGTCCTGATGGACGTCAAAGGTCCCGGCGTGATCACGCACATCTGGATGACATTCCTCGGGCCCGAGCCGCACCCCTGGGCTAAGAACGGCTCGGCAAACCACCAGGAGATGCTGTTGCGGATCTACTGGGACGGCGACGACCGGCCGGGCGTCGAGGCCCCCGTCGGCGATTTCTTCGCCAACAGCTTCGGCAAACGCAGCGAGGTGATCAGCCTGCCCGTGATCGTCGAGGACGCCGATTCGTACAACTGCTTCTGGCACATGCCCTTCCGCAAGTCTGCCCGCGTCGAGGTCGTCAACCAGAGCGAAAAACCGATCAGCCTGCTCTACTTCAACATCGACTGGATCAAGAAGGACAAGATCGCCAGGGACACCCCCTACTTCTACGCCCAGTACCGCCAGGAGTACCCCGTCGAGAACGGCAAGGACTACGTGATCCTCGAAACGCAGGGCAAGGGACACTACGTTGGCACGGTCCTGAGCGTGCGAACGCGCAGCCCATCCTGGTTCGGCGAGGGTGACGAGAAGATCTACATTGACGGTGAAGCCAAACCCTCGATCTGGGGTACCGGCACCGAGGATTACTTCCTCTCGGCCTGGGGTCTCCAGACGACGAGCACGCCGTATTTCGGGGTGCCCTACTTCGATGAATGGGGCATCGTCGGCGGTCACACCTCTGCCTACCGCTGGCACATCAACGACCCGGTGGTCTTCAACAAAGGGATCAAGGTGACGTTCGAGCACTTCGGCTGGATGTCGCCCGATGAGAATCCGCAGTACCAGTCACATAGCTGGAATGAGCGGGAGGACGACTACTCCAGCGTCGCGTTCTGGTATCAGACGGGCCGGCCGACATTCACAGCGCGAGCGCCGCTGGAGCGCGCGTTGCCCAACCTCGACCGGATCATCGCCGCCCGCCAGTTCACAGCAGACGAGTATCACGGCCAAGGTCAGGCCGAGGCGCAGAACCTGGACCTCTATCCCGACGGGCATCTGCTGTACAAGCCCGACGGCCCGGAGAACGCATGGGTCGAGATTCCCTTCGAGGTCGAGAAGAAAGAGCCCAGGCGGCTCCTGCTGGTCCTGACGAAGTCCTACGATTTCGGCCAGTATCAGGCCTACCTCAACGGCGTCAAGCTGGGCGGCGTGATGGACCTCTACGGCAAGGACGTTGCGTCGCGCGAGTTCCACCTGCTGGACTTCTGGCCCGAGCCGGGTCAGTACACGCTGCGGCTGGAGTGCGTCGGGAAAAACCCCGCCTCGACCGGCTGCTATCTCGGCATCGAGTCTGTACGACTGCGCGAACGACGCCCTCGCGTCGCCGAGTACCGCCACGACGTCGACAAAGACTGGCGCGAGAAACCCATGCTCTACGATTGACGGGCTGCTCCTGTACAGCGCATGCCGGTCACAGAGGGCGAATCCAGATGTTGCGGAAACGGACGGGATTGTTGTGCCCGGCCAGCACCAGCGGACGTTTTGGCGCGATCGGCCGGTCGTACTGGGGCAGGATTCGATGGCCGGTGGGACCGTAAATCTGCTGGTTGTGGTGGACGAGAATCCCGTTGTGCAGGACCGTCACATAGGCCGGCTTGACGAGTTTCTTTCCTTCGAGAACCGGGGCGAAGAAGATGATGTCATACGTCTGCCAGCGTCCCGGCTCGCGGCAGGCGTTGACCAGCGGCGGAGTCTGGCCATAGACGCTGGCTGCCTGGCCGTCGGGATAGAGCGGCGTCGTGTACGTGTCGAACACCTGAATCTCGAAGAGGCCCATCAGCGTGACGCCGTTGTTGCCGTGGTCCCAGTCCTCGCCGACCGGCGGATTCGGCGTCTGCCACTCGACGTGGAGCTGGCAATCGCCGAATGACTCCTTCGTCGTCAGGCTGCCCGAGACGGCGACCAGGTCGCCATCCTCGATCTTCCAGTCCGAAGGCTGCCACTGCGACAGGTCCGTCCCGTCGAAGAGAACGACCGCATCGGACGGCGCGGCGCCGCGACGGCCCGGATCATGCACGTGGTATCCGCACCAGGGCAGTACGGGCGTGTCCTTGTAGCCCACGACGCCCGAGCCGTCCTTGGCCTTGACCAACTCGGCGGCAATGGCGTTGGCGGTGTACAGCAGGCAGAAGACAAAGACGGTTGCGACAGCGACAACAGCGATGCGGCGACGCTTCATGGTTCATCCTTTCATCGGTTGGTTTGCCGGGGCTCCCCTGACGCGAGGGCTCGCATGCCGTCGTCCGAGAGCGCGAACTCTGCGCGTCACTATAGCCCGGATGAACCGGCGCAGCAACCCCTCCCATCGCGAGCGTCTGGGCGTCGAATGGCAGCTTCGTACGCGGAGCGTTCAGCGAGGGTAGACTTGGCTATCGTATCGAATGCAAAGCATCGCCAACGCAGAGAACCATCCCCACGTTTCTCGAACTTGAGGCTGCCACACACGACGCCTTGCGCGATGTGACTGTTGATCCACTGCCGCTGCGATACTATAATCATGGCCGCGCAGATGCGGCAGCCGATGGGGTGGATTCGGTGCAGTGGTTGTGAGGCGATGTCAAGCAGCAAGGAAGAAACGGCAGTGGTAGCGACAAACCCGCAATGCGGCAAAGATCATCCGGCAATCGCCGGACGAGCATTTCTGTGGGCGGGCTTTCTGTTGTCGGCCGCGTGCGCCGGCCTTGTGCTGGCGGCCGAGCGACCGGGGCGACGAGATGAAGCCGTATCCGTCCGCCGGGTCGCATCGGGCGACGGCGTCAACCTGATCGTGGAGAATCACGCGCCGTGCGACGTGACGGTCACCATGACTGTCGACGGCAGCAACGTGCGTGTGAACTGGATTCGTCCGGAGACCGAGGCCTATCCGGCTGGTTCCGAGACGGAGGCCGTCCGGATCGTCCCGGAGAACCCGAGCCGGCCGTGTTCATGGCGATTCCACTTCAAGTGGGTCAAGGGCAACCTCCACGCCAGGCACAAGGAGAACACCCTCTACCTGCTCCCGTTCGAGGCGGGCCGGTCCTTTCGGATCTCGCAGGGCTACAACGGCACGCTGACGCATTTCGATCAGGACCAGTATGCGGTGGATTTCGCGATGCGGGAAGGCACGGCGGTCTGTGCGGCCCGCTCCGGCATCGTCGTCGATCTCGAGGAATCGTACAAGATCGGCGGACCGTCCAAGAAGTACAAGAGCTACGTGAATTTCGTGTCGATCGCACACGACGACGGCACGATCGCGGAATACCATCACATCCGGCAGAACGGCGTACTTGTGGAGATCGGGCAGGAGGTCGAAGCCGGACAGCGTATCGCCCTGTCGGGTAATACAGGGTACTCCACCATCCCACACCTGCACTTCGGCGTCTACTCGCCGGTCGATGGCAAGCGGCTGCGGTCGCACCCCGTCGCGTTCGCCACCCGCCAGGGCATCGTCACCGATCCAGTCGAAGGAAGGACCTACACCGCACTGCCGGCCGCGAGATGAGACGTGCCCTACCGCTGATCCTGGAACAACAGTGACGTGAATTCGATCAGGTTGCGGCGCCAGACCCTGAAGCTGTGTCCCCCGTCCGTCTGCACCCACGTGGGCGTCACGCCTTTAGATGTGAGCCAGTCGACCAGCTTCTGGTTGACGCCCAGCAGGCCGTCCTCGCGCCCGCACGAGATCCAGAGCAGTCGCAGACGCGTGTTGAGGCTCGCATCCACCGCCGGATATCGCCGGTCGAAATCGGTATCGAGGCCGCCGGAGCTGAACGCGCCGATCCACGCGAAGCGGTCGAGCGCGTTGAGCCCTGTCATAAGCGACTGCGTGCCGCCCATGGACAGACCCGCGATGGCGCGACTGTCGCGATCCGTCGAGACACGGTACGTCTTCTCTACCAACGGGATCACCTCGCCCAGCAAGGCATCGCGGAACTTTTCGTTGCTGTCCCGCCAGACGGCCATGTTGCGCAGACCCGCCCAGCCCCCGGCGATCACTTCTGTGTTCCCGTAGCCCAAGGGCATCACCACCAGCATGGGTTTGGCCTTATCCTGCGCGATGAGGTTGTCGAGGATGACGTTCGCACGGCCGACGCTGGTCCAGGCGTCTTCGGCGTCGCTGAAGCCGTGCAGGAGGTAAAGTACGGGGTACTTCTTCTCGCCCGTCGGGTCATATCCCGGCGGCGTGTAGACCATAAAGGGCCGATCCAGACCGATGATCGCAGACCGGTAGGAGTGACGGTGGACGACGCCACGCGGCACATCGCCGACCTCCCAGGCCAGCGTGGCCGGTCCCGGCACGTGCACTTGGCTGTCGGTGCTGAGCAGATTGTACTTCAGCAGCGGATTGGCCAGGTCGATCATCCGCAGCCCATCGACGCTGAAGGAATACGCATAGATATCCGGCGGCATCGGCTCCGTCGTAACCGACCAGACGCCCTGCTCGTCCTTCTGCATCGCCGAGGCGCTCGTGCCCTCGCAGCGGACCAGGACCTCCTTGGCGTTGGGTGCCCGCAGCCGGAACGTGATGCGCCCGTCGGCGTGAACCTCGGGTGAAACCAGCGGCTGGCCCGAAGCCGGCACTGCAACCGTCATCAGAACAAGGGACAGCAGGTTTCTCATTGTGCATACTCCGTCAAGCCATTCATCTTCTGCATCCGCTCTGTGTCCGGCATCCAGACACATTCGCGTTCGACGTCCACTTCATAGCACGAGGAGCCGAACAAATCAAGTCGCCGGGCCGGACAGCCCTGTCGTGAGTCGGTCCAGCTCGATCCGAAGGCCGCCGCGCGTGCGAATCAGGTGGAACAGAATTGTCTCGATAGTTGTGTCGGCAGGGTCGGGGTCGCAGGTGAATTCGACAAACGTCAGTTCCGTTTCGCCCTCGGATCTCGTGCTGGAAGCCACCATGGGATCTCGGAAAGCCTCGCGGAAGTGATCGGGGGCGAGGGTGCACTTGATGTTTGTAGGTACACCTTCACGGGGGCTGCAATCGACTTTGTCATTCCGACCGGAGCGCAGCGGAGTGGAGGAATCCGGCTGCGAACGGGCTATTGCCTTATCCTCGGCCAGATTTCTCCGTGCGGGCTTCGCCCCATTCGACTTCGCTCAGGGCAAGCCCTTCGTCGAAATGACATCCGCCACGTGCTTCGAGATGACAGCCCCCTTTCCTGGCCTCCGCAGGAACCTACCTACAAACACACAGTGCACCATCGGGGGCAATCGAACCGGATTTTTACTTGACAGACCTGCGAAAAGGCGCTACAATTCGAGCGTTATTGCGGCTGTAGCTCAATGGTAGAGCGCGACCTTCCCAAGGTCGATGTTGTGAGTTCGAGTCTCATCAGCCGCTTCTTGTATTTTCAGCTCCCCCAATTGCCCATCTTCCCACCCAGTTCCCTACGCATGCGTCTCTTCTGCGTCACTGGACGCGCTGCTCGATGACCTCTTCGCGCCGGACCTCATGGGTCTGTCCTTGCCAGGACAAGGTCGCCGGACCAAAGGCGTGGAAGACACGAATGGACGCCGACTCCTTCAGAGGCTTGCCATCAACCGACTGAAGCGCGAACAACGCCCCTTGTCCGTAGTCCGTGCTGTTCCATCGCTTGGCGTGGAAGGCGACGAACTGAGGTCCTTCCACAACGAAACCCCAGGGCGGCAGGATGGTGTGTCCGCCAAGTTCGCACGTCACTTCGGCATCGGCCGCGCCGAAGTTGACGATGACGGTTGTTGCGTTCGCACCGCCCCCATAAACTGCTCGTCTGACGTTGCGGTCGCCGGAGAGATAGTCGAATCGCGTCAGCCGGTCGTAGGCGGTGACGCGATGCAACGGTCCGAGCACTTCATGCGTGTTCTTGATAAACACGTCGAGCGGATGCATCCCCTGTGCCCAGCCGTTATCGCTGCGCGTGTAGCAGGCCAGAGGCGCCGTGGGCGCATCCGGCGTGGGTCGGCGTTCTGCTTGCCAATAGAGATGGTCAGGGAACGAATGGTAGTGCAGCGGTCTGGCACACAGGATGTGGTGCGCGATGTATTCCCCGGCCTCCTCGGCGCGATAGCCGTACTTGCCGTAGCAAATCTGGCAGTCGTGGTAGACCATCTCGAAGAACGGAATCACGGTCGCGCCCAGTTCCTCCGGCTTGAGGTTGTGGTAGTACCGTCCACTGACCCCGACCAGTCCCTCGAAGAAATCGCTGTGGGGCAGCGCCCACTCGCGACCGCACTCGCTGCCGAAAAGGCCGAACACGTTTCGGGCATAATCGCTCAGGCGGATTTTCCACGCGATGTCGTCATTGCGTCCGATCGGATGGCTCGGGTCGAAGCATTCGCGCGGCCCGACGGCGTACGTCGTGTCGATGAAGTAGCTCCAGGGCGCAAAAAGCTCGCGAATCGCGGGCAGGTTCTGGGGCCGCTGAGCCAGTTCCAACTGCTTCGGCGCACAGACCATGTACGCCCGGCCACCCAGCCAGCGCCCGCCGGCAATCAAAGACCCGTCGGGATGCTTCTCGATGAAGCTCGGGTCCCAGCTTTTCGCATCGCGATACATATCCTGCACGTTGTCGTGCAGACACGCGACGTAATCCAGTGTCTGTACGCGCCGCACCGCGTCGGCCAATGCCTCGTTGCCGCCGCACTCGGGATTGGCCGGCAGGTTGTCGGGGTGTCGGCAGTCGTAGCCGCCCTCGGTCCAGCCTCCCATCATGAAGAAGCAGCGGTCGAGTTTCACGTCGTTGTGCAAATGCTCGGCGGTCCGCGCCGCCTCATCAAACGTCCAGCGGACCTGGACCGATTCCTCGGCGGTGCTGTCCTCGTTCATCCGGCGTGCCAGACAGGTCCACAGCTTGGCGTTCGAGGCGCCGACCATGCGTTCGAGATGCCGATCTCGCTCAATCTTCTGCCGCAGCGTCACCGCGAAGCCCCGCTTCTCGGCGTATTGCCTGTACGCCCCGGCGATGTCGTTCCAGTCGCCGCGTCCCAGAGGCATCAGCCGCAAGACCTTGGCGCTTTGCCGCAGCTCGAATGTCGTCACCAGCGTCTGGCGGTCCGCCTGGCCCTCCGGAACTCTGCGCTCCACTTCGGGGAACACATAGGCATCATCCCATGTCACAATCAGCGCGGAGCCTCGCTTGGCCAGGCCCAGCATGTTCATGTGGCAGCCCTCGTAGTCCGAGGTGCCGAAGATTTGCTTGAACGCCTTGCCTCCATCGGCGGGCACAAGCAGACCCTCCCGGCAAGGGACAATCACGTAGCCGTCGTCGCCCACGATCGTCAGAGCATCGTCAAGGACGCGAATCGTCTCGTCGGCCGGATCCTCGTAGCGAATCTCCACCGCCTCGCCGCCGTGCGCCAGCGCGAACGTGACCGCCCGGCCGCTGTCCTTGACCAGCCGCACCGAATCCGCCCCGCCGCGCTCGACCCCGGTGAAATCCCCTTCGAGCCAGGCCGCACTGCCCAGGCCCGCTTTGCCCTCGGAAGGCCACGTCACGCCGGAACGCACGTCCAGAAGCTGCCACCGGCCCGTAACGTCGTCGATCTCCACTCGCAGGGCGGGACTCTCCAACGTCGCGGCGCCGGCCCAACCGCGGATAACGCAAACCAGATAGAACACAACGCCGAAGAAGAACCTCGGCCTGATCGTCATGGACGCAGCTCGACGTGCCATCGTTCATACCTCCCGGACTGTGCTGACATGGTTTCAGGGTCATCACAGCATACCCCGAGGGGACGATGCGAACAAGTCTCATACGCTCCAGTGTCGCTATTCCCCCGGTAGTTTCAACAGAGTCGGTGAGTACGGGGCCGGACAGGGTTGCGTCGCGGATGTGCCCGGGCGCAGGCGGGAAAGGCCGGTCCGACCGGAACGCAGAACGCGTCGTTGAGTACAGTCCGTGCGCGCGAACAGCGGCACCCACGCCACCAAGCGCCGGCGTACAACACCAAGCCGGCCAGCAGGACGCCGCGGTGGATCGTCGAATGGACAGAACTGATCGACTGACCTGTCGGCAGGCAGATGGTGTCGCAAGCCGGCATGCAACACAGACTGAAGTGACACATCCGCAAAGGCGACAGACTTTCACGCGGATATCCAGTCGCGCTGGCTCCTTCTCCCGTATCGAGGCTCTTGTCTGCTCATCGAGACCCGCGGACTGTGAGACAGAGTGTCCTGGAGAAGAGTGTTCGGGTATAATGACGCATCGAAACAGGCGGTAGCGCCACTGGTGGCGTCGCAGCAAGAAACCCGGCTGGAGAATTGAGGAGCATAACCATGACGAACGAGAAACAAGCAAAGGAACGGCGAACGATATCCCGGCGAGAGCTCTTGGGCGGTGCGGCGGCGGCAGCGGCGCTGGCGATGGCGCCCGGCACCATGGTAAGCCACATCGGCGCCCAGCCGATGGGCAAACCCAATTCCAATTTCAACGGCGTACAGATCGGGACGATCACCTACAGCTTCCGCGACCTGCCCGGCACGGCGGAGGACATCCTCCAGTACGTCGTCCGGTGCGGGATCAGCTCGATCGAGCTGATGGGCGAGCCCGTCGAGCAATATGCAGGCGTTCCGGCGCCTGTGCGCGGACGTCGGGACGTGACCGACGAGCAGCGCAAGGCAATGGAGAAGAGCCGCGAGGCACAGCTTCAGTGGCGCCTCTCGGCTCCGATGGAGAAGTTCCAGGCGCTGCGCAAGATGTACAATGATGCGGGCGTCAACATTCACATCGTCAAGTTCGGCAACATCGGCGACGGGAATATGACGGACGGCGAAATCGACTACTACTTCAACGTCGCCAAGGCGCTCGGCGCCAGGGGCATCACGCGTGAGCTGTCGGAGGAAGCGGCCAAGCGACTCGGGCCCATCGCCGACCGGCACAAAATCATGATCGGCTTCCACAACCACACGCAGATGACACCGACCACGTACGATGGACCGATTCTGTCCTACGGCAAGTACCTCGGGATCAACTTCGACATCGGCCACTACGTCGCGGGCACCAACCAGTCGCCCATCCCGATCATCGAGAAGTTCCATGATCGGATTCTCAGCCTGCACCTGAAGGACCGCAAGGTCAACAACGGCCCGAACATGCCGTTCGGCCAGGGCGACACGCCGGTGGCGCTGGTCCTCCAGTTGCTCAAGCGAGAGAAATGGACGTTCCCGGCCGACATCGAGTTGGAATACCCCATCCCCCAGGGCTCGGACTCCGTTGCTGAGACGACCAAGTGTGTTCAGTTCTGCAGGCAGGCTCTGGCCTGACCAGTCAGAGAGTTGGAACCATCGAACGTGCCGTTCGCCACGCCGACTGCGGACGGCACGTTTCTTCCACGGGGGAACGTGCTCCCCTATCTGGTTCCAGATGATGGAGCCAGGCGGTCGCGGAGGGCGAAGCCGAGGCCGAGACCGAGCCCCAGGGTGGTGGACAGTCTCGCGTACAGCCGCAGATAGGGCCAAACCTCCGTTGCGCGGAACAGAAGCAACAGGACGACACCCGCCAAGAAGAAGATCACGCCCGAGACGACCGCCCACGCCAGAAACGTCCGCAGGAAGCAGGGACGCGAATGTCGGGGCAGAAGCCTCGCGCTCACAAATACGATATCGGTCAGAGCGATCATCAGAATGATGGTGTGCACCGCGACCCGCGCCGATGCGCCGGGGGCGAAACCCAGCATCCCGACGGTCAGCACAACAGCAGCAGTCAACAGACCGGCCGACCTCCAGCGGCGCGCCGCGAACACGAGCACCCCGACCACGAAGCCGTTGACAACCACCTGGAAGGCAGGCGAAGCGGGCGAAATCGCCCGAGTCCCGAAGGCCATGAGCGCCGTCAGAAGGCACGTCGCCGTCGGGAAGACCACCGTCAACACGCCTTCGACCGCCCAACCGCCTTGCGACGAAATTGCTCGATCCGTACTCTGCATCGCGCCGGGGCTCCTCAATGCGACTGTTCTGTGCCCATGGTGATGCGCACCGGCTCATTGTCGGCAAGAGCATTATGGTCAAGACGACCGGGACAGGCAAGCGTCGCATCGGTCCGGACAATCCGCATGCAGAGCGTGACAGACACCCTGTTCCCGGCAGATCGGGATGCGTTGCTATGATTTTGAAGGTTGACCCCCGCCAGAGAATCATTATAATAAAGCAAATAGGTCCCGTGCGGAAGGCGAGGGCCTTGCAGGAGCGAGGAACTGGTCTACCGGTCCATTGGGAGCATTGTGCAAGAATGAGCTGGAGGGAGTACGCATGAAGACGTGCAATCGAAACAGAATCATGGCGGTCGTAACGGCGTCGCTGGCCTTGGTATCCGTGTTGGCCTTTGCACTACCGTCGCCGGCGCGACAGCAGACCAGCCAAGAAACCGTAGAGGTCCGTCCAGCTTCGCAGGCTGTCCATCCGGCTGACCGCCTGCGTTATGTTCCGGGCGAGGTCCTTGTCAGACTCAAGGCGGATTCCGTCTCGACCGGTAAGACGGCCATGCTGCAGGAGGAGGCCCGGCTGCTGGGCCTTCAGAAGCGATATCAGCTGGAGGTCCGCAAGTCCGTCTTCTCCGACACCGGCGCCAAGGCGAAGGCCCAACGCCGGACGAAACAATCGTTTCATCTGCTCCGGACGGAAGGCGACGTCGAGGCGATCTGCGCGCAGCTTCGCAACGATCCGGACGTGGCATCGGCGCAGCCCAACTACGTGTACCATCCGTGCCGCGTGCCCAACGATCCCGATTTCGCGGACCAGTACGCTCACCAGTTGATCCAGATGGCCGATGCGTGGGACATCTCGACAGGTAGCCGCGACGTTGTGGTGGCGGTGCTCGGTACGGGCGTGGACGTCAACCATCCGGACCTGAAGGACAACATCTGGCTAAACGTCGACGAGATTCCCGGCAACGGCGTGGACGACGACAACAACGGCTATGTCGACGACGTGCACGGATGGAATTTCGAGAGCAACAACAACCGACTCATCCCCGAGTCGGTTATCTATGGCATCGAAGGACACGAGACGATGGTCGCCGGGGTAATTGCGGCGGTCGGCAACAACGGCGAAGGCGTCTGCGGCGTCAACTGGCAGTGCAGCATCATGCCGCTGCGCGTGAGTCTCTACATCACGACTGCCGAGGTGGCCGAGGGTCTGAACTATGCGGCCGCCAACGGCGTTGACATCCTGAACATGAGCTTCGGCGCCGATGACTTCGGGCCGGATGGTGATCCCATCGTTCAGGAAGCAATCGACAACGCCTTCGCCCAAGGCATCCTGCTCGTGGCCAGCGCCGGCAATTCCGCAACGGACGCCATCCACTATCCGGCGGGCTACTACAACGTCTTGTCCGTCGCATCCACCGACGGCGAAGACGCCAAGACCGATCACAGCACGTTCGGATCGTGGGTGGATATTGCCGCACCGGGAACGGACATCGTAACCACCGATTTGAATGGGGCGTACATCGCCACCGCCGGGACATCGTTTTCGGCGCCGTACGTTGCGGCGGTCGCCGCCCTGGTCCTGGCTCACCAGCCGGACCTGACCCACGTGGAGCTTCGGGCCATCCTCGAAAACACATCGGACCCTGTCTACTATGGGTTGGTCGACCCCGACCTTGGCTACGTCGGGACCGGGCGAGTTAACGCCTATGAGGCCCTCCAGGCCGTCGACCGAAGGCACCCCTTGGGCGAGATCATCACTCCCAGACAGGTTGCATCCTTCGCGGCCGACGTCAATTCCATCGACGTGCTCCTGTTTGTCCACGGCGACGGCTATCGTCTCGAGTACAGCGGATACGGCAACCATGACTGGACGGTCGTGGCCGAAGGCGTCGGCCCCAGCGATCCGAACGGACTGGTCCGGCTTTCGCTGGCCAACCCCGGGGCCGGCACGTTTGAGCTACGGCTTGCCGTGACGACAGACGGACAAACACATTACGACCGAAAGATCTTCGGCGTCCGATGGGCACCGGCGCAGACACCATGGCCGACGCCGAGAAACGTGGCCTATCCGCCCGACGATCAGTTCTTCGGCGGCCCGATCTGTATGGATGTGGACGGAGACGGACGCAACGAGATCGTTCAGTCCTCTATCTCCTGGACTGACTTCGACGACATCCCTCGCCTGTCCGTCTGGCGAGAGGACGGCACGGCCCTGCCGGGCTGGCCGCAGACGCTGGCCTTCGCCTACGACCCGCCCTACTGTGCAGTCGGTGACATCGACGGCGACGGAGACTACGAGATCGTCGGCACATGCAACTATGACGCCGTTGTCTGCGCCTGGCACGCCGAGAGCGGCCAGTATGTAGACGGCTGGCCCATCGCATTGGGCGGCTGGTACTACAGCATCGTCGGCTATCCGGTGCTGGCCGATCTGGATGGAGACGGCGACAGCGAAATCGTCGTCGGCCTCGATGCCGACCCTGGTGAGATGGACGGTCTGTACGCCCTTCAGGCCGACGGCACCTCGCTCTGGCAGCGACGCTATGCCTGCGAGGGCTCCATCAGCGTGGCTGACTTCGACCGGGACGGCGACGTGGAAATCGCCGTCTGCGGCTACGGTCCCGGCGTCAGCAACATCTACACCCACATCCTCGATCACCAGGGTCAGCTCGTCAAGAAGTGGCGCGGCGGCAGCAGCAAGGGAACCGCCATCGCCGATCTGGACGGCGATGGACAACCGGAACTGGTCTTCTGTGTCGAGGACGGTTTGCAGGCCGTGCGTATCGACGGGAGCACCATCTGGAAAACCCGATTGCGCGATTCGTTCGACACCGAGGGCTCGCTGAGCGTCGCAGACATCGACAACGACGGACACAGTGAAGTCTATGTCAACAGCTACATGGAATCCGACGGCTACTCGTTCACCCAGGTTTACGCCGTGGACCATCGGGGCCGCCAGATGACACAGGCCGGGTTCCCGAAAACCGTGATGAATGACCCCGGCGATAGCGCGCCGCTGATCGCCGACATCGACGGGGACAGCCAGAAGGAAATCCTGGTCGGCGCGACGGGCACGCCACTGATCGCCTGGGAGGCCGATGGATCCACCGTGACAGGATTCCCCATGCTGACGCTGCTTGCCGAAGTCTACTGCACAGCCGCGATCAGCGACCTCGACCAGGACGGTGACACCGAGATACTCATCGGCGGGTACGACTATCGGTTCCACGTTGTGGACTTGCCCGGCCGATACGACCGGGATGCCACCGACTGGGGAGCCGCAAGGCATGATGCACAGAACTCCGCGTGGACTTCGAAGGCCCCCACGCTCGACCTGGCCGCCGCACCGGAGCAGATCCAGCCGGGACAACGGCTGCTCCTGGAGTTACACGCCACGAACCCGGACAACCGACCGCTGCGATTCATGGTCGGCAATCTGCCCGAGGGCGCTTATTTCGACGCCAATGCGCTGACGGTCTCGTGGAAACCCACGGCCGATCAGGCCTTCCACACGTATCGTTTCTCCTTCCTGGTCACCGACGGCATCCATCAGACCAGCCGCAGCGTCGCCATTTCGGTCGCGCCCGACGCAATCTACTCCGCCAACATGGACTCCGATCCCGCCTGGCAGCTTGACGAAGGATGGACTTGGGGCATCCCCGCAGGAAAGGGGTCGTGGAACGGCGATCCCGCTTCCGGACGCACCGGACAGAGTGTCATCGGGTATGCCCTCGACGGGGATTACGAGGATGGTCTGACCGAGACGCTCTACGCCACGATGGGCCCGGTCAACTGTGAGGGCTACATCAACATTCACCTGGGCTTCTGGCGCTGGCTGGGGATCGAAGCGCCCTACGATGATGCGTGCGTCCAGGTCTCGAACGATGGCGTCAACTGGATCGACCTGTGGACAGTCGGCCATTCGCACGTTTCCGACGAATCGTGGCGATTTGTGGAGTACCTCGTGCCTGCGTCGATCGGCGACGGACAGTCAACACTCTATTTCCGATGGGGGATCGGTCCGACGGATGAATCGGTCACCTGTGCCGGCTGGAACATCGACGACGTCCAGGTGACGGGAGACGCCGTGCAATAGAACAATTGCCCTTTCCTGGAAAGTGCCTTGAACCCTGCCTTCTCTCGGCGGAGACGGCAGGGTTCTCTTTCTGCGCCTGCGAACAGGGGGCCGTGCCGGTTGTCCGAAGCGAGAGAAAACACGTTACGACCTCGGCGCGGTTCGGCACTACCGTTGTAGAGGGCAGAAAACAGCCCCCTCATGGGATCGGGACGATCCATCGGGTGGGTCAAACACGCTATGGAGTAACCTCCGAACCCTCCGGAGTTACATCGCGACCGAGGCCGCGGGGTGCGACAACCCACGGCCTCGTCTTTCAGCGCAGGACAAGGGCCAAAGCTACCTGGAGGTTTCCGTAACCAGATTCTCCGTGTCTTGTGGGGTACGTGTGCCACTTGACCTCGCCGTCCATAGGCATCTTACGACGGCCAGGCGCCCACCACCTCGGACTTGGGCTGACCGGAAGTAGGTTCCGCGTGAGCGCCACCGAAGCCCAGCCGCAGGGACAGGCGACTGAGCATCACGTAGAGCGACGGGACCACCACCAGCGTTAGAATCGTGGCGAAACCCAGCCCGAAGATAACGACAACCGCCATGTTGCGCCACCACTGCGTCGATTCGCTTTTGGTGGCCCAGCTGAAGGTGTGGAAATCGTAAGAGACGCCGACCGCCATAGGGATCAGTCCGATGATCGTGGTCATGGCCGTCAGCATCACGGGCCGCAGACGGGTCACGCCCGCTCTGGACGCCGCCTCGATCAGGTCCATGCCCTCCCTCTGCAACTGCTGCGTGTAGGCCAACAGCACGATCGCATTGTTGACCACCACGCCCGCCAGGCTGATGATCCCGATTCCCGACATGATGATCCCGAAGGGCAGGCCGCAAACCAGCAGCCCGATCAGTGCACCGATCAGAGACAACGCCACGGTCGTCATGATGATGAACGGTACCATGAGCGAATTGAACTGGATCACCAGGACCATGACCACCAGCAGCAGCGCGATCGCAAAGGCTTTCGACAGGAACGCTTGCGCCTTGTCCTGCTCTTCCTTCTCGCCGGCGTACCGAATCTCATAGCCCAGCGGCAGTTCGATCGACGCCAACGCCCTCTGCACATCGGCGAGGACTTCCGAGCCGAGGCGGCCCTCTGCGTCGGCCGTGAGCGTGACGACACGTTTCTGGTCGACGCGGTTGATCGTTCCGAAACCGCCGCGGTAGGTGAACGTGCCCAGAGAGCTGAGCGGCACTGCATCCCCGGCCGTGTTGGGAACCTGAAGACGGTATAGATCGTCGACCTTCGTACGGTCCTCCACGGGCAGGCGCACCGTGATGTCGTATTCTTCGTTGTACTCGCGGTAGGTGCCGACCTTGCTGCCGAACACCGCCATCTTGAGGAAGTTGCCCACGGTGGCGGTGTTGACGCCCAAGAGCATGGCGACCCGGCGGTCCACCGTGAAGGCCAGTTCGGGGCGTGCCCCTTCGAAATCGCTGCGCAGGTTCACCACATTGGGCACCGCCGCAATCAAGCGCCGGGCCTGCTCACTGAGCCGTTCGAGCGTCTTGAAGTCCTCGCCCATGACGCGGACCGTCACGGGCGCCCCGCTCGGCGGCCCTTCTTCCTCCTTTTCGACCTTGATTTCCGCGCCGGGGATGTCGGAGATCGCCTGACGAATCTCCGCAATGACTTCGTTGGACGGCCTCTGGCGATCGACAAAATCGTGGAAAACCAGGGTGATGCCGGCCAGGTGGGACCCGCCAGCGCTGGCCATCAGACCCATGTTCACCCCGCCCGCCGAGCCGACGTTCGTGATGACGTGCTTGAGCCAGGGACGATACGGCGCCAGACGTTCCTCGATCAGACGGGCAATTCGGTCGGTCTCGTGGATGTTGGTTCCCTGCGGTGCGCGAATGTCGATGACGGCCCGCTCGGGGTCTCCTTCCGGGAAGAACTCCGTTCCTTTGCCGATCTTGGCGTATAGGATGCCCAGGCCGACCAGCAGGCAGAACGCCAGAAACAGGGTCAGTCCGGGATTGTACAGCCCCGCCTCCTGGATACGACGATAGGCCCGCAGCGACCAATGATCCTTCTGATGGGGTTTGGGCGAGCGCCCCGCCCAGACCGAGCAGATCACCGGGTTGAACACCAGACCCACGAACAGCGACGCCAACAAGCCCAGCGTCAGCGTGATGGGCAGGTACTTCATGAAATCGCCCATGACCCCCGGCCAGAACATCATGGGGAAGAACGCACAGACGGTAGTCAGCGTCGAGGTCGTCACCGGCCAGGCCACCTCCCGGGCCCCCCGGATCGACGCATCGACCAGATTATAACCGAGCTGCAGATGCCGGTAGATGTTCTCCACGATGACGATCGCATTATCCACCAGCATGCCCAGAACCAGGATCAGGCTGAACAGCACGATCATGTTCAGGGTATAACCAAGGGCCTGGACCAGAAAGAAGGTGATGAGCATGCTCAGCGGAATGATCATCGCCACGATGGTGCTCGGGCGCCAGCCGAGAAACAGCAGCAGAACCGCCGTCACCAGGATCAGGGCCGCCGCAATATTGTTTTCGAGATCCGCCACCATGCTGCGGACCATCTTTGACATGTCGTACGTGACGTCGAATTTCACGGCGGAAGGCACACGCTTCTGCGCCTCGGCAATCACCGCTTTGATCCGGTCGGAAACCTCCACCGCGTTGGCGCCAACGCGCTTGCTGACGCTCAGCGTAATCGTATCGGCGCCGTTGAGACGCGAGAAACTGGTCCGGTCCTTGAACGTGTAGCGCACCGTCGCCACATCGGCCAGATAGATGGGGGTCCCACCGCGCGCGGTCAGCATCAAATGATCGACCTCTTCCGGCGTCACGAACTCGGCGGGGATGCGCACGTTGAACTTCGTGCCCGGCGTCTCAAGCCCGCCCGCGGAGATATTGACGTTCTCCGATGGAATCAGGGCCAGAATCTCCGGGATCGTCAGGTTGTACTTGGCCAGGCGGTCGGGATCGAACTCCAGGCGGATTTCCCGTTCCAGATCGCCGGCCATCTCGACCTTCAGCACGCCCGGCATGGCTTCGAGCACGTCCTGCACCTCATCGGCAATCTCCTTCAGTTGCACGGGAGAGACGTCACCCGAAAGACTGATCAACATGATCGGCAGTTCGGCGAAGTTGATCTCTTTGATGATCGGCTCCTCCGCCTCCTGAGGCAATTCCCCTTTCGCCAGGTCAACGCGGTCGCGCACACGCTGCAACGCGACCTCGCTGGGCACGTCCGGGTCGAATTCGACACTGATCAACGACATACCTTCGGCGCTGCTGGAGGTGATCTCCTCCACGCCGCGAATCCCGTTGAGTTCCTTCTCGATCTTCATCGTGACGGACGTCTCGATGTCCTCGGGCGAGACTCCCTCGTACATCGTCGTCACCATGATGTAGGGAATGGGGATATCGGGGGCCGCCTCGCGCGGCAGCGAGACATAGCTGCTGGCGCCCAGCAACACGATGATTAGACCCAGGACAGCGACGGTTGTCCGGTTTCGGATCGCAGCATCGGTAAGGAGCATGGCTTCTACTTCTCCGGCGACTCGATACGGACGTTCTGGCCCGGGGCCACAAAACGGTGTCCGGCCACGATCAGTCGGTCCCCGGCCTTCAGCCCGCTGAGGACCTGGATCCGGTCGCCCTGGATCACACCAAGCTGGACATCGCGTCGCACGGCCTGCGAACCCTCGACGACATAGACAGCATAGCCATCTTCCAGGGGAATCACCGCCAGCAGCGGGATCAGGATCGCATCCTTCAGCACTCGACGCGACAGCCGGACTCGCACGATCTGGCCGCTCCGCAGCAACCCTTGACGGTTGTCCAGCGTGATTTCGACAGGCGTCGAGCGCGTCTGCGAATTCGCCAACTGGCTGATGTAGCTGATCTCGCCCACCACGGATTTCTCGCAACCCCTGACATCCGCCAGGACTTCGGCCTCCTGTCCCACTGAGAAGAATGCGATATCCCTTTCCGGGATGTCCACGACGACCTTCACGGTGTCGATCTCGACGATTTCCGCCACGGGCGTGCCGGGCGAAACGTACTCACCCTCCTCGACGGGCAGATCGTTGAGCACCCCGTTGACGGGCGAGAGAATGTGCGTGCGATCCAGGCGGGCCCGCGCCTCCTCGAACGCCGCCTTACTGGCCGCCAGTTGCGAAATGGCATTGTCCAGGTCCTGCTGCGGCGCCGCATCCTCTTTGACGAGCGCCATCATCCGCTCGTATTCGATCTGGTCGCGTTTGTATCGGGCTTCGGCAGTGGCGAACTGAGGCTGAATGAGGTCTGCCTTGAGCTGGATGAGCAGATCGCCCCGCCGCACCGTGTCACCCTCCTTTGGCAGGATACGGGCAACGACCGCTGCTTCTTCCGCTGACACGGTCACCACGCGATTGGGTTCGATGATCGCCGGAAGGGTAAACGTGTCCGCCAGCGTCGCCTCCGGCACGATCTCCATCACCGAAACGTTCACAGGAGGCGCCTCCGCAGGGGGAGTCTCCTTGCTCGGCTGGGGCATCATGGCGATGGCGATCACCGCCCCCACTGCGGCCAGTGCGATTACCGTCTTGGTCGCAATTCGTCGAAAGCGACCGCGGCCTTCTTCAGACCTCTGGTTCTTCTGCAATCTGTCGCTCATGGACTCTACCCGTCTCTTGGCATCAGGCGCAGTCCCCACATCCCGGGCTGTGTCGGCCAAGCCATTTACTATAGTTCTGCGTCCACCCTTATGCAAGGTTCGCAAATCGGAAGCATCATTAGTGTTCCGCCAATGCGTGAAAACCGGCACAAAAGAAGCATGGCATCCGCACTCTTGCGACGACCATCAGCAGTATCGCGGTCCGGCCCGAACGCCGGGCCGAAGGACCCTGATATCACAGTCGCAGGCAAGCCACCGCCGGTTGCAAAAACACTCGTTTAATACGGCAGTTTAAAACATCTGTTTGGAAAGTCAAGCTGCCGTTCCACGAAAAAGAGCAAAAAGCATTGCGACGGCACGGCCTGACCCTCGAAATCCACAACTTGACCGTTTGGGCCGGCCTCGCTACCATGCAGCGGGCCGTGACACACAGGAGCCAGCACGGCCGCAACATCCCGTTGCCATGGCAACAGAAGGAGTAATCGCGTGCCCCAGGAAGAGCAGGTACTGGTTGTCGAACGGAGGGTCGTTGATGAGGTGGGCAGCTTTCACGGCCTGAATTTCGACGTCCAGAAGTATCTCGATGCCCTTTTCGCCCAAGGCCAGCCGCGTTTCATTCCGCGACCGCAGGCGGAGAAGGACCCCTCCTTCAAACAGCTCATCCCCTATGTCGTCATGACCTGCGAGGACAGATTCCTCACCTATGTCAGGGGCAAGCGGGCCGGCGAGACCCGCCTCGTCGGAAACCGGTCCATCGGCATCGGAGGCCATATCAACCCCGTTGACTGGACGCTGTTCAGCGCCGATTTCTACAAGACATACTGTGAAGCCGTCGAGCGAGAAGTCAGTGAAGAGGTCTGCGTCGAGGCCAATCATGCCGACCATGTGGTTGCCCTGCTCAATGACGACTCCAACGAGGTCGGGCGGGTTCACCTGGGGATCGTACACTGTTGGGTGCTGGACGCACCGAACGTTACCAAGCGCGAGCAGATGATCACACAGATGGACTTCCTGACCGTCGAGCAATTGCAGGCGGTCCGCGACACCATGGAGACATGGTCGCAACTGTGCCTCGACGGCCTGCCGCAGGTGATGAGCCGCATCGAATCGGCACCGCAGTCGGACGCTCGCATTTGACTTTTTCGTGAGGAGAAACCATGCCCAAATTGACGACCGTTCTGCTGCTCGGACTCTTCCTGCCGACCGGTGCCGGCGCCCAGGAATGGAGGCTGGTCTGGTCGGACGAATTCAACATCGTCGGGGCGCCCGATCCGAACAAATGGGATTACGAACGGGGCTACATCCGCAACAGAGAGCTGCAATATTACACCCAGGCTCGGCCCGAGAACGCACGCGTCGAGGACGGTTGCCTCGTCATCGAGACGCGAAAGGACGGTTTCGAGGGCCATCCCATCACCTCGGCCAGTCTGCACACACGGTGGAAAGCATCCTGGTGTTACGGACGGATCGAGGTCCGCGCCAAGCTGCCCACGGGCAAGGGCATGTGGCCGGCCATCTGGATGCTCGGCGTCAATCGCGAGATCGGCTGGCCCGCCTGCGGCGAGATCGACATCATGGAAAACGTCGGCTTCGATCCGCTGACCATCCACGCCAACGTCCACACCAAGGCGTACAACCATGTCCTGGGCACCAACAAGGGCAACCGCGTCGAGGTCGCCGACCCGTCGAAGAACTTCCACGTTTATGCGATCGAGTGGTTTGAAGATCACATCGACTTTTTTGTGGACAGGACGAAGTACTTCACGTTCCGCAACGAAGGGGCGGGCAACGATGTCTGGCCGTTCGACAAGCCGCACTACCTGATCCTCAATGCCGCGTACGGCGGTTCCTGGGGCGGGGCCCAGGGCACCGACGACAGCATCCTGCCCCAGAAGTACTACATCGATTACGTCCGCGTTTACCAGAGCAAGTAACGATCACGTATTTGGATTCGCTGGAAGGGAGAACGCATCGCATGAGAACCTTTCAACACCTCGGACTGCTGTCGGCAGCTCTTCTTGTGTTCCCAGGTTGTGCATCGAAAATGGAGATCATCGCGCATCGGGGAGCCTCGTACCTGGCCCCGGAAAACACGGTCGCCTCGGCCAAGCTGGCCTGGGAGAAGAACGCCGACGCTGTCGAGGTCGACGTCTATCTCACGACGGATCAACGCGTCGTGGTGATCCACGACCGCACGACCAAGCGAACCGCCGGCGAGGAACTGGAGGTCGCCAACAGCACTGCGGAGCAACTGCGTCGTCTGGACGTCGGGAGTTTCAAGGACGCGAGCTTCGCCGGCGAGCGTATCCCCCTGCTGGAGGAAATCGTCGAAACGGTGCCTGCCGGAAAGAAGCTCTACGTGGAGATCAAGTGCGGCCCGGAGGTATTGCCGGCGTTGGAAAAGATCATCGTCAAAAGCGGCAAACGCTCGCAGATCGTGATTATCGGCTTCGGACTGGAGACCGTCACAGCCTCGAAGCGACTCATGCCGGACATCCCCACGTACTGGCTGGTCGGCACGAAGAAGGACGAACAGACCGAGGCGTGGATTCCACACGATAAGACCCTTGTCGACCAGGCGGCCGCCGCCGGCCTGGACGGCCTGGACGTGCATTATGCCGGCGTCACGAAGGAATTCGCCAGGAATGTCCGAAAGGCGGGCCTGGGCTTATATGTCTGGACGGTAAATGACGTCGCGGAAGCAGCCCGCCTGGCGAGGATCGGCGTGGACGGCATCACAACCGACCGCCCGGGATGGCTCCGAAGCGAATTATCCGGCTTCAAGAAGCGCCTGTTCTGATCGGTTTGGATCATACGACGGACATAGACCTAAAGGGCAGGTCTTCAACCCGCCCAAGTCAACTTCGAACCTTCGGCAGCCATCGTGCCACGCTGCCCGACGTCCACGATGTTCATCGCATTGAGCGCGGCCTGCTGGATCACCCGTTGACGCCGAGCCTGGCGACACAGGCTTCGATTTCCTCAAAACGCTCCTCGGCAAGCAGCTTGCCGTAGTCGCGCATAGCTGTTCCGACGTTGCTCCAGGCCGCCCAGATGGGCCCCTTGCCCCGCGGCGCGGCGAGTTGTCTGGCGACCAGCGCTGCCTCGGCGTCGAGGAAGCGGTCGAGTATCTTGTAGTCCCACGTGGGCATCCTTCGCGCCACTGTGGCCAAGCGAGAGACGATCGTTTCGGTAAGGACGCGGCCGTCTTCGGCGGACGCCTGCGTCTTCGGATCGCGTCCGTGCACCCCTCGGTGCGGCGGGTCGCCCAGCCGGGACAATCGGACCGTGTCAGGATAGAGGTGCATCATCAGTGACGTCTCGCCCCACGCGGCGTGGTCGCCCGTGTAGTCCACATCCAGCGCCAGCATGTACTCCGGCGTACCCAGCACCGGAATCGCCAGAGCCCGGCTCATACGCACGGCGGTCTCGCGTACGACGATCTGCTGCGCCGCCCCGTAGTGGCCAGTGAGAATAATGATCGCGCGGAACCCGTCGCGGGCCATCTCTCGACAAAGCTGTTCGAGCCACGGCCGCAACAGCCGGCTGAACACGTCGTCCTCAGGATCCATGATGAACGTATGGGCCTCGCTCAGTCCGCCGACGCCGCCGTAGAGCGGCGGCGCCACCACTCCCCCGCCGGCCTGCGCCGCTCGGATACACAGCGCGTGGGCCTTGACCGCGTCGACCCCCACCACATTGTGCACACCATGCCATTCGATCGTGCCCAGCGGCTGGAAGATCGTCGCACAGGTCGCCTGCGCCGCCTCCAACTCCTTCGGACGAAGAAACTCCAGCCGGACCTCCTTCGAAGCCGGCACATCCAAAGTGTCCACCTCACGCGCGGGCGCAAGAGAGCTGTACAACGCGCCGGCCGCGCCGACACCAAGCAGTTCCCGCCGCCGGAACTTTCGAGTCATAACCCGTCCCCTTCACTTCCAGACGCCAGAGAATGTGCCTGCGTTTCGACTCTTTCGCATTCTCCCCAAGTCTACGCGCACAGGTCGTCCATGCCAAGGGCAATGAGTTTTGGCGTTGACATTTGGCGGGATACCCCCGACGATGGCCGTATCGAATCGAAAATGGCTGTTCTTCACAGGAGAATGCAGATGTCGGAGCAGGCACTGACCGTGCTGGCCCGTGTGAAGGCCAAAGCAGAGAAGCTACGGGAGGTCGAGAAGACACTGACTGGCCTGATCGGCCCTACGCGGCGAGAGCCTGGCTGCATCAGTTACACGCTGCATCAGTCGAACGACGATCCGTGCGTGTTCGTATTCGTCGAGATCTGGAGGAGCCAGGCTGACCTCGACGAGCACCTCCAGAAGCCCTATTTGCAGGCGTTTGGCGCCGCAGCGGGCGATCTGCTGGCCGAGCCGCTGGACGTGACGCTGTGGCACGAGGTTCAGCCGTAGCGATTGCCGTCATGATGGGGGTGTAGGATGGAGTATTCGGTCGGACAAACCGGTCGCGTGGTCGCCGCCAGACTGTTCGAAGGCGAGGATTTGTACGAGTCCATCGAACAGATCGCGAAGAAAGAGCAGATACGCTGTGCCGCCGTGCTGATCACCGGGGGGTTCCGCAAAGCGGACGTCGTCGTTGGTCCCAAACAGGAAAAGCCGAAGATCGAGCCCGATTTCCGCACATTCACCGGTCCCGGTGAGGCGTTCGGCGTCGGAACGATCTATTGCGATGACAAGGGTCCGAAGCTGCACCTGCACGCGGCGATGAGCCGCGGCGGCGAGACTCTCGTGGGCTGCCCTCGCGGCGGCGCCAAGACCTTCCTGATCCTGGAGGTGACGATCGTTGAGATCGTGGGGATCGAGGCGGGCCGCAAGCTCGATCCCGCCACCGGCTGGAACCTGCTGCGCGTGGGGTAATCGGCCTTTGGACCGCCCAAGCGACACTCTCGACATGATGCAAGGAAGGACCCTGCAAGTGAGCCAGCCAGCCCTGACCCCCGAGTACATCGATGGACTGCCCAACCTGTGTGGGTCCGAGGACCGCATCGCCGAGACGATGAGCCGCAGCGGGCCGTTCTATCTGCCCGAGAGCAGGATCGACTTCGACCGCATCCAGAGCGCGTTCGCGATCGCACTGCACATGCACCAGCCGCTGATCCCGGCCGGAGGCGACAACCTCCGGACCGCCCGGATCATCAGCAACCTCGAACACATGATGAACCATCCGAACGTCGGGGACAACCACAACGCCACCGTCTTCCGCTCCTGCTACGAACGCATGGGCCGGTTCATCCCGCAACTCGTCTCCGAGGGCAAGCAGCCCCGCGTGATGTTCGACTATTCGGGCTGCCTGCTCGATGGGCTCTGGCGGATGGGCGCGACCGACGTGATCGACCGGCTTCGCAAGATCACGTGCGATCGCACGTATCGGCCCTGCGTCGAGTGGCTCGGGTCCGCGTGGGGACACGCCGTGGCGCCCTCGACGCCCGTGCAGGACTATCGTCTGCACGTCCGCGCGTGGCAGCATTTCTTCGCCGCGTTGTTCGGGTTTGAGGCGCTGGCCCGTGTGCGCGGCTTCTCCCCGGCCGAGATGGCCCTTCCCAACCATCCCGACGTCTGCTACGAGTTCGTCAAGACGCTGAAGGACTGCGGCTACCGTTGGGTCCTCGTCCAGGAGCACACGGTCGAGCGGGTCGAGGACGGAGGTCCGCTGCACTCGCCCCACGTGCCGCACCGGCTGGTAGCGAAGAATTCCAAGGGCCAGACGCTAAGCATCACCGCCATCGTCAAGACGCAGGGCAGCGACACCAAGCTCATCGGGCAGATGCAGCCGTACTACGAAGCCAAGGGCCTGGGCCGCCGGGAACTGGCGGGCCGCTCGATCCCTCCGCTCGTGACGCAGATTTCCGATGGGGAAAACGGCGGCGTGATGATGAACGAGTTCCCGCCCAAGTTCCTCAACGTGGTCGCCGAGGCGTCGGGCAGCGCGACCATTCCGGCCAATGTGACCGAGTACCTGGAGTATCTCGACCGCCTCGGAATCGGCGAAGCGGACCTTCCAGCGATCCAGCCGATCATGCAGAAGCGCCTCTGGGACCGATTCACCGACGGCGCTGGGCCGGAGAAGCTCGACGAAGCCATTGCGGAACTCCGCAAAGAGGATGGCCGCTTCCACATGGAGGGCGGAAGCTGGACCGCCAACATCTCCTGGGTTCACGGCTACGATCACGTGCTCGGGCCCATGCAGAACGCCAGCGCCCTGTTCGCCGAGAAAGTGCTCGCTGCCAGCATCTCGACGACCGATGCGCGATACCGTAACGCGCTTTACCATCTGTTGACCACGCAGACGAGTTGCTTCCGCTATTGGGGCGAGGGCGTCTGGACCGACTACGGCCGCGAATTGTGCCGCCGGACCATCGAAATCCTCAATGCCGACTTCTGATCGGATCCTTCTGCCCCGGCACGAAGCAGACCGCTGACCGCTGCGACTCCAACACTCGCCCAGAGCGTGTTCGCTCACCAGTGTCAGACGTCGGCTGGCTCCGACTCAGTGTCCGGCTCCTCGAATTCATCTTCCAACTCCTCTTCATCGTCGCTCTGAGGCACCGGCCGGCCCAGCCGCTCGTACGTGGCCTCCACCGCCTCGCCAAAGGCCTCCGAGCTCATGGCCTCGACGTGTCCGTCCAGGAACAGGACGTTGATCGTGTCGTCGCAGAATTCGGGATTCTCGTAGACCAAGATGTTGCCGGGCGGCATCGTGGTGGTCTGGCCGGCGATATAAATGTAGCTCGGACCGTCAAAGTCGTCGGGCTTGCGGGGCGACTCAAAGACCCTCGGACTGCCCAGATAGGGCCTGATATCCTCCAGTTCGTCGGAAAAACGACCGTCGTGCTCCTGGGCATACATGAACAGGGCCAGGCCCATCTGCTTCAGATCGTTCATGGAACTGACTTGCCTGGCCTTTTCGCGCGCCCGGCCCAGGGCCGGCATGATGACGCCGGCGGCCAGAGCCCCGCCGGCCACGCCCCGTAGGCTGACTTCGAGCCCTGTGCCGCGGTAGTGCGAGTAGAACCCGTCCGGGCGGGCGTAGCCGTACTCACACGCCGGCTGCATGTCCTTGATGATCGCGCCGAGGTTCGGCAGCATCACCGGCAGCTTGATGCCCGCCTTCATCGCGCCCATCGTCGCCAGGGGCCAGACCTGCTGAAGCTGCATCATCATCTGTGTGAACTGCGCCTGCGAGTCGATGTAGCTGAGGCTCAACAGGTTCGCAGGCAGGTCGGCAGTCGCCTTCCTGTAGCCCTCGGTATCCAGCAGGGACGGTGTGTCCTGGCCTGTGGAGGCCAGCCGTTTGATCCCCATGGTGCACAGGGCGGTGTTGGAGCCAATCACTGCGTGGTCACGCACAACCGACCAGGTCGGCATCACCTGTGCGAAGGCGAGCACCGGACTGGCCCAGACGTGGATCGTGTGACCCTGCTCGTCGGTCTGCGAGCCGACCTGGAGCATGCCCTCGGCCTTCTGGCCGACAAAAGTCCCGAGTGTCGTCATGGTCTTCTCGAACAGCGCGGCGTCGGCGAGCTTGAGCATCGCAACCACGCCTCCCATCGGCGCCTCGGGCATCTTTCCGGCCGGAAGCGAATAGAGCACGACAGGCCCGGCCAGACTCTTGAGCAGACCGTCGCGGAGCTGAATGCCTACCTCGGACTCCAGTTCCGCCAGGCCCTTCTGAACCTCCGGATACCCTTCATCGGGCGAAACGGCATTGAGCGTCTTCATGATCGTGTCGTAGATGTGCCCGAGATCGACATTCACCACGCTGGCGGTCACCGCCTGGGCATCCACCGCGCCAAGCATGGCTGCATCGACCGGCTTGAATGCCGCGAACAGACCGGTCCGCGGCTCAGGCACCTGAACAAAGGAATCGGAGACCAGATCGGTTCCGGAAATGCCGACCCGTACCACAATCGTCCCGAGCTTGCTCACGCCCAACTCGTCGAGCGCCAGCTTGATAGGAATCAGATCGTCCTGGCCTCCTTCCCGGAGGGCGAAGCTCTGCACGATCTGCCAGATCTGCTGCAAGTCCTCGTACACCGCCAGGACATCGCCGTGGCCGGGGACCTTCTTGAGATGGTCGGTCCCCGTCGCACGCGGGTCCGCCAGGTACTTCGTCGCCACCCCCTGCTGATCGTTGACGCCCACAATCAGGTAGTTGCCCACCCAGCCCCAGTAGAGCGGGACACGCTCGTTGTTCTTGAGGCTGTGCATCTTCAAGGCGCCGACCTCGATCTGGCCGATTTCGTCTTCGCCGATCATGGCCTCCACCTGGGCCAGCGCCGCTTCCAGTTCCGGCTTGCGGTCGCCTGCATCGAGGATGCCGAAGCAGCAGGCCGGCGGCCCTTCCGTCGTCTCGGCCCGTGCAGCGCCGATGAGGATGGGCCTCTTCAGAAGCAACTGACCGTATCCCATCGCCATCTTGACCATCTGGGCCACCTCGGCATGCTCATCCTCGTGTCCGACCTTGGTCATCAGCTCATTCTTGATCTGCGTCACGAAGCTGGTGACCTGCGGGTCGTGGCAAATCCGGCCGAGGATGGTCTGATCGCATTGGTCCTTCAGTGCGTCGCAGCCGCTGGTGGCGACGAAGTACACGGTGTCGTCAGGCATCACTCTGGTCAGTTCTTCCACCGCTGAGGCCGCCCCAGCGTCCGTGACGACGAAGCCGGTCTCGACGAAAAGCAACAGACACATCCATGACAACCCTCGTAACCTGTTCATCGCAGTCTCCCTTCAAGAAAAGTTCGCGTACCTCATGCAACCTCTCGTCAACGTTCCGACCGGGCGTAGCGAACCACCAGACACGGGCCTGGCAGCAGCACCTCGATCCCATGATGCTCGGTGTCACTGAGCAGGGTCAGCGTATTCAGCCCCGGTTTCAAGTGGGACGGATCGACCTCCACATCCGTATGCACCACGTCGTGAACAGCGCGACCGGACGTGATCGAGTAAGGATGACCATTGACCTTGAACGGCTCTTTCACGGTTCCCTCGCCTCCATCCCATATCTTCACGATCAGCCTTGCGGATTCGACGTTCGTCAAGTCCGGCGGAAGATCGATCGTAGCCGTGCAGACCTGCGAGGCCCGCGACCAGAACGGCACAGGCATATCGCGACATGCATACATCTGCACGCGAGGGCGTCTCCTGGCGAATTCGAGCTCGTCCAGAACAGGCGTCCAGTAATGCAGACCACCTTTGAGGTGGACCAGCGCCCGCAGCGCCATCGGGCCATCCTGATCGGGGATCATCCGCGTATCCCATACCGTCGAGAACGGGGCCGCGGTCGCCTTACCGATGTGATGGACGTACTCTCGATCGTGCGTGTATCCATGCCAGTCGTTGGTCCGTCCGTCGCCGTCGTCGTCATAGCCGGCATAGCGTCCGAAGTACTCGACCGATTCGATCTCCGCTTCGAGCGACGCCGGATAGGTCAGCGCAATAGAGACCTCGTCGCCGAGGGCGGCGCGCTGCGTTTGCAGCTCGACACCCGCGGAGAATCCCTGGAGGCCTTGCGCGATCAGATCACGATGGTCCGGCTTGAGATAGCAGCGGATTGCCGCGTCATCGACGATGAAGTGCCCCCAAAACGTCTGGCCCCGGTCGCAGGCGAACTGCACCGCGTTGCGGCCGCTGACCAACTGCTCGACCCTCAAAGGAATCAGCGGATAGCTGTAGGCGCAATGCCCCGCTTGGCAGCCGTCGTCGGGAATGGCGTACATCTGCTTGCCGTTGAGGAAAAAACGCTTGTTGGTTGTTTGGGGGTGCCCGCCCCAGACTTCGAGGTAGAGATCGGCGCCCTGCAAGGCGAACAGGTCCTCGGGCACATCAATCAGGGTCAGGCCGTTCGCGCGGGCCTCAGGCCTTCTGCCATATTCGGGGTGCAGGCTCAGTTCGGCATCGTTGACTCGGAGCATGCGGCCGGACGAATTGCTGATCGTGGCGTCGAACCGGGCCCAGTGCTCCCGGAAGAAAACGCCCGTCTCAGCCCAGTGATCGCCAGACTCCGAAGGGCGCAACGGCTCGCGCAGCGCGAAAGCCGAACCGGCGACGGTCAGCAGAACGGTACAGATGACGGAAATCCTTCCGGGACCGATCATTACGACACTCCTCATACTCGCCCGGAGCCTTCTCTTCGCACGATGCTGATGCCGGAGGCGATTATAGGCCCGACCGAGGCCGGTGGCAAGCCTGCCAAGAGCCTGTCGAACCTCCTGTGTAATCAGACGCCAGGCGAGCCGAAATGTTAAGGCATTCGTGTAGTAAAACCGTGAAATGAGACCCTCGTGAGAAGCCGATGGACACGGTGGAACGCATCCCTATCGAATGCCCGTCGATCCGCCGAAAAAGGCGGTATACCGACCGGCGGCCCAACATACCGAAAGCCAAGGCAACCCCGATGGAGCACGAGAACTGCGTTCCGCAGCTTCGGGATGTCTCGAAGAGCTTCCACGAAATCAAGGTTTGGACCGGGTCAGCATCGGGTTCAGGCCGGCCACGATCCACCAGGAGCTGATGTACGTGCCGCACATGACCGTGGCGGAGAATATCCTGCTCGCAAGAGAGCCCGCCTTCAGGTTCCTCGTGCGAATCGACCGCAGAAAGGAACGCGGCAAACGAGACGGCTTCTGCGTCAGGATGAGCCTACCTCTCCTCTTTCGCAATACGAAGCCGAACAGCTCTTCGGGATCATCGCCCGGTTGAAGGACAGAGGAGTCAGCGTCATCGACATCTCGCACCGCCTCGAAGAAATCTTCCAGATTGCCGATGAAGTCACGGCATTGCGTGACGGCCGGGTCACGGCCCCATCGCCGGCGGTGCCAACCAGTTGATCGTTCCGCAGACCCCTGTTTTGCATGTGCCGACCGAAGGTCCATAGGACCAGGCAGTCATCCAGTATCTGGTTCCAGTTCCCCTGGCAGGCTGAAGGCCGGTTCGTTGTCCGCCAGCCATTCAATGTAATTGACGCGGATGGTCGCCTTGCAACAGACATGGGCACTGCGCAAAGGAACCTATACACCAGCACCAGGCCAATCCCCCGTCCGATTCGAACGAGGGCCTTCTGCCACAGGGGTCGGGATAGTCACTTGGCGCGACGGCACAGCGCCGCCAAGATTCGGTTCCATAATAGGCTTGCAATTGCCACCCGGACGCATAGAATGGCCTCCCTGAGTGGGCGACGCCGCCCGCTCCTGGAGCAGTGGCCGAGTGGCTTAAGGCGACGGTCTTGAAAACCGTTGGACCGAAAGGTCCCGGGGGTTCAAATCCCTCCTGCTCCGTTGAGTGACAGACGGTGACATTGCGTCGCTATCTGTGCCTAAGTGACTGTGCGGCAAGCCGTTACCGAAATCCTCCCCGACATACTCGCCGTGCATTTGTAGACCATCGTCGGTGACAATCGATGACGACCGAAGCGTATCAAAGTAGGCCGTTTTTGTAAGTTTTTTGTAAGCCGGTTTGTAAGCGCTTTCGCCCTGCTCCACGGGCAGATCATCCGTTCCGGTTTTTCTTGCCACGGCCGAATTGCACTGATCCGTCGTCGAGTCCGGCAAGGGCGGCAGCACATCCAGTGCCGCCCTCTCGTCGTGCAGCCCGATGTGCGTATACGTGTCCATCGTCAGACCGATGCTGCCGTGCCTGGCCAGGGACTGGGCGATCTTCGGCGATACACCTCCCCGTGTGAGGTTGGTGATGAAGGTGTGGCGAAGACTATGAAAATCCACCACTCTGCCGGCCTCATCCCGATACGGTATTCCTGCCGCGTCCAAGTCTTTGCGGAGCATCTTGGCGGCCTTCTTCGGGTTGAATCCGGGAAAGACCTTTGCCCGTCCATCCGCACGTAGTTTCTCTCGCCACGCGAGAAGCTGTCTGGCAAGATCGGGCCGCAACGGCAGCACATCGTCTCGCCGGTGCTTTGAATACGCCGCCAAGACCCTCACCGAGGGCTCAGAACCGGTCAGGTTGAACGAATCCCAAGTCAGGGAGGCCAACTCGCTTGCCCTCAGGCCGGTCTCGGCATCGGTCGTGTAGAGCATTGCTCGTGCTTCGGCCGTCATACCGCTGTGATCCCCTCCGCTCCGCGCAGCAGTGATAAGACGGTTCTGCTCATCCCCGCTCAACGCCCGTCGCTCATGCCGCAAGTCGGTTTTGACGTTCTGCCCCTGCAAGTAAGCCAGTGGATTCTCGGCCGTCCTGCCATCGGCCACGAGCCAGCGACAGAACTGCTTGACCGCCTGGAGGTAGAAATTGCTGCTGCGAATACTCAAACCCGCTCGCCGGCGGTCGGCCAGATACCCCTGGACCTTTGAAGCGGATATGTCGGCAATGAAGGCGAACCCGCACGCAGTGATGACGGCCCTGGCCCGATTGTACACGAGGCACGCGTGTTTATCCGTGTTGCCCTTGTTGAGCAGACTGGCCTTGTAGTCGTCCAGGTGGACGAGCAGCGGCCTCGTGCGATGCTCCTTGTACCGGTCGATGATCCCGACATGGGCCTGTTCGGCTTCGCGCTCCAACTGCGCCGCCCATTGAACCGTCGCCGCCTTGTCCTTGAAGCCCTTGACCCGGCGTCTGACGCCATCGGCGTCCTTGTAATCGATATACCAGAACCGCGACTGCTTCCGCACCTTCCTGCCGTTCTTGTCTCTTGCGGTGTATTTCTGTTTGAAGATGCTTGCCATAACGTCACTTCCTCTTTCTTTCCGACCGCGACCTTGTGTTCACCGACCTCAATTCCAGGTTCAAGTATTGGCAGAGTCTGTCCAGCGTCTCCAGATTGCAGCCCCCTGTACCCTTGACGATCCGCAGCAACACAGACTGGTTGATACCCGTGTCTTTGCTGATGCGGTAACGGGTC
>Ga0209506_1000657_pt1 | contig 43366 bp, 47 predicted proteins | sample AD_JPNHG2_MetaG_FD_184409 | JGI IMG/M metagenome (GOLD analysis project Ga0209506, IMG submission 184409) | Active sludge microbial communities of municipal wastewater-treating anaerobic digesters from Japan - AD_JPNHG2_MetaG (SPAdes) (version 2) | ecosystem: Engineered > Bioreactor > Anaerobic...
CCAGGTCATGCGAGATATCCGTGACAAGTTCCTCAAGTACTACAGCGTGAACATGAACAACTATGACGTGGCCGGCCACTTCCTGACCAACCCCAGGGTCATCGAGGTCGATGCCGCCCGGTGAGGTACAGCCTGCAGATCACCAGCACAATCTAGGTGAGAATCATGACAGAATTAACCAGGATCAAGAAAGAAGGAACCGTTGAACAACTCCCGTCCTCTGCGAAAGCCGTATTCTCCCTGCTCGAGGACGGCAAACCGAGGACCCTGAACGAGATGGTGGGGAGCGTTTCTTTCTCACCACGTACCATCAGGAACGCCCTGAACCGCCTGAAGGAGTGCGGTCTCATCGTGGCCAAGTTCAACTTCAGGGACGCACGAAAACCCCTCTACCAGCTGAAGAGTACCTGAGGCTGGAAAAAACCGGCGGGGCTGCCAACCCCCCCCCATTCCTCCCAGTTCGTGAGGGGCTCTCTGAAAAAGATGGCATGTGCGATTTGCGAAAATATCTCCGGCCCGGAAAATGATATACCGGATTTAATCACGGCATCCCCTTTGAAAGCGCCCGCAGGCAGGCCGGATCTGCCTGGTCTGCGCCACCAAAGTCCCGGTTTGGCCCTCGCACTGGAGGGATGCCGGGCCAAATCTTTATCTTCTTTTTTCGGAGTACTCTTCGATAGCCTGCTATCAGTGGGGCTGGAGAATGGTGATGAAGCACCAGTATTTTGGAGATACCCGGGATCTCTTCAAATACGATCTCATCACCAGGCTCGTTCTTGATATACCGGATCTCTCCCGTCTCATCATCATCCCCATGCTCACCGCGGATGATGGTTCACCTGGTGGAGGAAGAACGATGTTCCGGGAGTCCCATGCTGGATATCTGAATAAAGTGTTGACAAGCTTTCTTGCTGCCAATCGTGGCTCCCGGGATATAACCAGGATTGTTCAATATTTTAGGGATTGTGGCATCTGCATGGATATGTTCGGGCCGCCGTTTTTATCACACGGCAGGGAAGGCTATTTTTCTTCCGCGGCAACGTTCTGCAGGGGAGTGCAGGGGGCACTGATCTTTATCGATCCCGATAACGGGCTCGAGGTGAAACGGTCGGGGGAGAAGCACCTGCTCTTCTCCGAACTTCTGGCGGTCTGCACTGCGGCAGCCGCTCCCTCCCTCACCGTGGTATACCAGCATTTCCCCAGGGTCTGCAGGGAGGTGTACGTCCAGGAGCGCCTGGTACAACTCCGGGAGCGCTGCAGACAGACAATCCTGGCAGTGGCTGACAACCAGGTGGTCTTCTTCCTTCTTCCATCAGGAGATATTGAGGATAAGGTTGCTTCGGTTCTTCTCCGCTATGCAGGGGAGTATCGGGTACTCCGGAGCTGGACAAAAACCTTTTTTAGATATCGACGTTCAGGAAGATCCTCACCAGGATGCCGATGCCAAACGATATCGCAGCTATGCCAAGGCTGATGGCCGCCATCTCGATGAACCGGCGCCAGAAAGGAAGGTCCTGGGCAACAGCCGTATAGAATGTGAATAATACGATGATGGCGATGGCTGCTGCCAGGGTTATGGCATATGCCTCCATTGCCCCGGTCATCACGAGGAAGGGGAGGATGAGGATGATGACCGTTGCAATGTAGGCGCTGCCGGTATAGAGAGCGGCGGTAACCGGGTTGTTTCCGGATCTTTCCGACTTCTGGGAGAGGTATTCCGAAGCCCCCATGGAGAGTGCGGCGGCAATCCCCATTATCAGCCCGGCGGCAGCAACGATCCGCGTCTCCTGAAGGGCAAGGGTGAATCCCGCCAGGCTTCCGGTGAACTCGACCAGGGCATCGTTGATGCCGAGCACCACGGAGCCGACATACTTGAGACTCTTTTCATCGAGCATCCCGATAATGGCCATCTCATGCTCCTCCTCCTGGGAGAGCACCCCTTCTGCTTCGGGAATAACCCGGGCAATTTCCCGGTAGGTATCTATGGCCTTGTTCTCCCGCTTCTCCATCAGCTTAACCCCGAACGTGAGACCAAAGAATCTTGCTATGAATGAATAGAACAGGACGCGGATCCATTGCGGGGCGGGGTCTTTCCCGGTATAGCGTTTGAGAATTTTGTAGTGGGAAAGCTCCTCACCTGCCATTTTGAGGAGGACATCGCGGTTATGGTCATCCTTCTGTAGGCCTGCAAGGCGCCGGTAGATATGGTATTCGGTGATCTCCCCCTGCTGGAGTTCCAGGAGCCAGGCCACGAGTTCCGGGCTGATATTCCGGCCTTCCACCTCTTGCGATGGCATGTGCGGAAGAGTAGCCCCTGGAACTCATTTAATCTTTCCACACTTAAGAGGGGATCTTCCATTCCGGATTGAGGAGGATATCGTTCGGGAGTCCGGCAAGAGCGACTGCGGCAAGCGCCCCCGTTACTCCTCTCCCGCCGTAGAGATCGGTACTGAAACGCTTCGCAACAGATCCCGCTTCACCGGCATCGATCCGGCCCTCCCTTGCCTTTATCCCGTATGCACGAAATTCGGGATCGATCCGGAACCCCTGTTTCACGGCAACCCCCCATTCCGGTGAGAGTGCTTCATCCTCAACGAAGAGAATTGCCCTCTCCGATACCTTGTCGACACGATGGGGAGGGATTGCAAGCTCGATGAATGAACAGGAATTTCCTGCGGTCTTTTCAGGGATCTCGGGATTGAGCATGGCAACATGGTGATCGATGGGAATGACCCCCTTGATCCCTCCCAGAAACTGGAGGAGGGCAAGGGAGAGAGCGAATGTTGCTCCTCCTTCAATGCTGTCGGTATCGTCAATGCCGATGATCAGGTGGGTGAGGGCCCGGGTCCTGATTGCCCCTTCCACCACCCCTCCGCTCCGCCTGACCTGGACATCACAGACACCGTCAGCCCGCGACATCATATCGGTCAAGGAAAACGCCGGACCCCCGATGCAACGGATATGCTGGATGATGTCATCCCCGTTCCGTTCAACCCCGACCACCCCCACGGCCGGAAACGGGTGAAGCCCGATAGTGATCTCACACTTCCCCATGCGTGCGCTCTCCATCAGCAGGGTTCCTTCACGTCGGATTTCCTGAACAACATCCCCGGCGAGTGCGTGATGGTACTCGCAATATGCTGCGCATGCACTGCTCAGACACTCATGGTAAATCCGGACCTGATCTCCATCCACGGTGGTGAAGATTTTCTGACACGTGCTCTGGGGGAGTGCTGACAGCGATGCGTACCTGGCCGGGGACCTGCCCTGTTTCTTTTCCCGCTGGATCACACAGCCTTCATCGACCAGGCGCATGATCCAGTCCTGGGCGGTGCTCCGCGGGACCCCTGCCGCGTTCTGGATATCAGTGACCGTGAAGTATCCATGTTCAAGCGTGAACGACCGCATCATCTGGAGAAACTCTCTTCTCCGCTTAATGACCCCGGGCATGCATCTCCCTGATAAAGAGCACGTCCCCGATGATGGCACTCGCGGTTTCCCGGGACCCGGCCCCCTTCCCGATAAGGGTTATCTCTCCTGCCATATCCGTCTCGAGGGTGATCGCATTGAGGCTCCCGTCAACCACGAGAGGATGATTTTTGGGAAGAACCCGGGGTGCCACCTTGAGGATACCCCGGTCAGGGACCGCTTCGGCAATGAGGCGGATGGTGCAGTGCTGATCTTCTGCAAGGCGGAGGGCGTCCGTGGTCAGCATGTCAATACCGGTTATCTCGACATCCTCGAGCTTTACGTTCCGCTTCCAGATGGTGTTGGAGAGGATGACCAGCTTGATGGCCGCATCGGTGCCTTTCACATCGTAGGTCGGATCTGCCTCGGCATATCCCATCTCACGCGCTTCAAGGAGGGCCTGGTCGTAGGTTAGGTTTTCTGCTGCCATCCTGGTGAGGATGAAGTTGCAGGTTCCGTTCAGGATACCGTGGACGGCGAGCACCCGGTTCCCGGCCAGGCCATGCTGCAGGGTGTGCATGATCGGGATTGCCCCACCTACGGTGGCCTCGTACCTGAACGCAACTCCGTGTTCGTGGGCCATGCCCTGGAGTGCGGCATAGTGGAGTGCGACAGGACCCTTATTCGAAGTCACCACGTGTTTCCCTCGTGCGATTGCCTTTTTTATGAACCCGGTGGCAGGCTCCCCGGTTCGGGCATCGGTCGGGGTAACTTCAATCAGCACGTCGTAGTCTGCCCGCTCAACGATATCGGTCGCAGAAAGGGACTTATCACCACAGAATCCCCGTTCCCGCTTGGCTGCAAGGACTTCTTCGATATGGATCCCGTCCTTGTCCACGAGAGCGCTCTTTGAATCGGCAAGCCCGGTGACGGTGAGACCCAGGTCCTTTTCATCGATCAGTTCAAGGATCCCACGACCAACGGATCCCATCCCGAGGATTGCCATCCTCATCCGGTTTCCTCCAGAGGTTCGATGATGAGGAGCTGCTTTTCTTTGGCGATACCCCGCAGGATCCCGAGGGCCTGCTCCATATCCTCCTTGTTCACCGACCGGATGACCAGGCGTGCTGACGATGGCTCGCTGATGGCAGGCATCACCATGGTAAGTTCGGTTACTTCTGCGTATCCCGTGCAGTCAATCCTGTCAACAGTATCCCCGAGATCAGTATGCATGATATGCCCGATCATGATGACGGTCTGCTTGTAGAGGAGCCGTTCTTCACCGATCCGGACCACATTCACCCCCTGCCCCTTGATCAGGGAGAGGAGTTCCCCGAGCCTCTGCTCCTGCAGCTCGAGCACGATCTGAACCGCAAGGACATCCCCATTGGTCTTTTCATCACGCTGGTGGATGACAGCAATAATGTTTCCACCGACTTCTGATATCGGTTTCAAGGCCGCGACCAGCTGGCCCGGGGTGTCCTTCATCTCCAGTTTCATGGATACCTGCAAAAGAAACCACCTGTAGTTATATGCGAACCAGGGAATGATAAGCCCTTGTACCCGGAGATGCTCCGGGTTTCCTGGTACGGCCGTTTCTTCCCCCTGGGCCAGGCCCGGTCCGGCCAGCCACGAGAAGGGCCGGGACGATCTCCCGTGGGCGACCCGGGTCTTGAATAGCCGCCATCACATCGCCATCCAGTTTTTTTGGTGGGGAGGTTATGGCCCCTTCATGGCCCCCTTACCGCGGGATTGTTCATCGTCTCCGATGCTGCCGGGGTATCTCGTCTTCGCTTGGGCTGTTCTTCATGTACCCTTCCGGAAGCGTCTCTGCACCTGCGGTCATTTCTTCCCGGGCCACTGGTTTCTCCCGCCCTCTCACGGGATCCGTATACGACAGGGTCCTGAACCGGGAGCAGAAGTACCTGAAGGACCGGTTCTTCTCCTTCGCGGTTGTGACGGAGAAATGGGCAAGAACCTCGATCATGAAAGCAATCCGCGATGTATAAAACGATGGGATCATCCTGTTGAAAACCTCCTTGGTGATATGGTTTGTCGTCTTGTACGGACGCAGCGCAAGCCGTTTCTGGGATGCATCGTCGAGGCCGGCAAGGTACCAGCTCTCAATCTCCTGGATGATGACCACTATCCGGTCATCGGAAAGGACACAGAACCGGGATTTGAGAACCGCTTTCTTGGCTTTCACGGTCCGTTCCTGATCGATATCCCCGCACAGGATGAAATCATGGTCCATTTCAGTGATGCTCCGGACAAAGCGGCAGACCTTGACACTCTTCATGCAGGCATAGGTGATGATCTCTACTGATGCGTAATCGCTTTTGAGGAGTGGCACGATGACCTGTGCGAAGAAACGCTGGTCATCGCCTCCTTCAACAAAGATAAAAAGCCGGTGTGGGGTCATTCCATCCCAAGGAGGTTCTGGATGAAGAGATCCTCGATCCCGATCTCATGTTCAAGAAAAGTGCGAATCTCCTTCTTTGTCCCGGGGCGGATGACCTGCGAGAAACCGCTGCGGTCCCTTGATATCAGGAGGATGTCTTCCAGATCGGCATGCTTGACCATCTCGGGGTTGTGGGTGGTGACAATGATCTGCTTGGTCCGTGCCGCATCCTTCAGCATCTCGACGAGCTGAGAGATAAGGAATGGGTGGATGTTTCGCTCCGGCTCCTCGATGACCGTGACCGGCCGTTTCTCGAAATACAGGGCAATGATCAAGGCAAGGATATTGATGGTGCCGTCAGATATCATCGATGCCGGGATGTACTTACCGCTGCTGTAGGTCTCCTTCAGTTTCAGAAACAGGGACATGTCCATGAACTTTTCGATGGCAACCTCCTCGATGAACGGCAACATCTCGCGGATCAGGCGCAGGAACTCGGTTTTCTTGTGCGGGTCTTCAAGGATGTTCTTAATCACGATGGCAAGGTTGCCGCCGTCTTTCTCAAGCTCGGTCTTTCCGACGATAGGGACCGCCCGCTTCAGGAGGAGCGGGTCGAAGTCAAAGACTTTCATCCCACGAAATAGCCACTCGAGCGGGGGGATGCCCGGGACCGCGATGGGGAGATTCATGATCAGCCAGCGGGACGGGATCTCATGTTTCTGGAAATATTGTGGGAAGAGCTCCTGGTCGCGGAGTTCGATGGTGTCCGGCGGAACAATCGCGTAGGCAACCGAGTGATCGGCTTTGGCCAGCGTGATCCTCCCCATCCCGAGCTCGCACCGCTCATGGGTCCCCGGGCGGGAAAAGGTTCCGGTTATCACCAGCAGGTCGCGGGAAATTTCATAATTATCACCGCTATCCGAGAACGAGAGCGAGAATTCGTACAGGATTTCGTATGGCTCAAAATAGATAGGGAGACCCTCTTTCACAGCGATGACATCCCGCCTTTTCTCTTCGAGCAAGTACAGGATTCTGAAAGAGAACGGCATCGCTGGTCCGATCGTGGTATTCCTGAGATACTCCACTCCACCCTGGAGTGAAATTGCGTTATTCAGGCCATACTTTGCGATATCCCTGATGAATTTAAAGATCTGGATGAGGTTCGATTTTCCCGATGCGTTCGACCCGATGATGATGTTGAAGCAATCAGGCTCGATCCTTATCTCTCTGAAGCTCTTGAAATTTACCACCGAGATCTCCCTTATGGGCATGCATGAGCATTCTTTGGCAATGAACAAAAGATCTTCGATGCGGCAGGAGCTGTGGTGCCGATCGAAAGCCTGTTTTAGGAAAGGTTCTGTACAGGTTACCGGGATCGGGGATGGAGGGGAACCCTGTAATCGAAGCCGAAAACCTTACCAAGCTTTTTGGCGCCCTCGTCGCCGTTGATGGTATCAGTTTCTCGGTCTTTGCAGGCGATGTGTTCGGTTTTCTCGGGCCAAACGGAGCAGGAAAAACCACCACCATGAAGATGATCCAGTGCGTTTCGCCGAGGACTGCCGGCACTCTTACCGTCCTTGGAATGGACCCGGCAACCCATCCCCGGACTATCAAGGCAGAGCTCGGTGTCCTGCCCCAGGAATCGAACCTCGATACGGATTTCACCTGCTTGGAAAACCTCATCGCGTATGCCCACTACTTCGATATCCCTGGTGTCGAGGCCGAAAAACGTGCCAGGGAACTCCTCTCCTTTGTCCAGCTCACCGAGAAACGCGATGTCCAGATCGACAAACTCTCCGGGGGTATGAAACGGCGTCTCCTCCTCGCCCGCGCTCTCATCAACCACCCAAAGGTCCTCGTCCTCGACGAGCCCACCATCGGTCTCGACCCTCAGGGCCGCCACCTCATCTGGGAGAAGCTCAAGGCCCTCCAGGCTGCGGGAAACACCATCGTGCTCACCACCCACTACCTCGAAGAGGCGGAACGGCTCTGTAACCGCCTGGTGATTATGGACGGCGGAAAAATCCTCGTGGAGGGGAGCCCCGGTGAACTGATCTCGCGGTACGTGGGAAGCGACATCGTTGAGGCCGATCATACCCCCGAGGTTATCTCCTGTCTCGAGGAACTGGGAGAAACGTTCGATATACACGGGGACATTGTCCAGGTCTTTACCAGCCAGCCCCGCGAGGTGGCAAAACGGCTCTTTGAGACGTGCAGTCCCGGCCGGGTCTTTGTTCGCAGAGGTTCTCTTGAGGATGTCTTTCTCAAGCTCACCGGGAGGGTGCTTCGTGACTAACCGGCGGGGGCCTTCCCCGGAGAACACCTACATCTTTCCCCGACTCTCACGGTCCTGCCTCAAGGTATGGCGGCGGAACTGGGATGTCTTTTTCAAGACCTACCAGGTGAACTTCCTGCCGCCGTTAATCGAGCCCTTGCTCTACCTCCTGGCCATCGGTTTCGGCCTTGGGATTTTTATCGGTGAGATTGACGGTATCCCGTACGTGAAGTTCATCGCGCCGGCCCTCCTTTCCATCTCCATGATGAACACGGCATTCTTCGAATGCACCTATTCCTCGTTTGTCAGGATGTACTACCAAAAAACGTTCGATGCCATGGTGGCAACCCCCCTTTCCATCGACGATGTGATTTCCGGAGAACTCATCTGGGGGGCTACACGAAGCCTCATCTACTCTTCGGGAATGCTCCTCGTCCTCACGTTGTTTGGAGTGGTCAACCTCCCTTCATCGCTCCTGGTTATACCCTTTTCATTCCTGGCCGGCCTCCTCTTCGCCAGCATCGCGATGTGCTTTACAGCGATCACCCCGAGCATCGATGCTCTCAACTACCCTTCCTTCCTCTTTATCACCCCGATGTTCCTCTTTTCAGGCACATTCTTCCCGCTCTCCATTCTTCCCGCGCTGGTCCAGCTGCTGGCCATCGCCTTCCTCCCGCTCACCCAGCTGGTAATTGTAACTCGTTCGCTCACCCTGGCCGACCTATCTCCACTTGTACCCTACAGCCTTGCGTGGATTGGAATCGTGACCCTGGTCTTTTTTATCCTCTCCACCTGGCTGATGCGGAGACGGCTGGTGGTCTGAAGGCCGGGACCTGTATAGTACGACATCGCGATCCAAAGGCAAGGCAGACCTGGACACGAGGTTTCCTCACGACCGCTTACACCTGGGCCAAGACCAACGTGCTCAACGTGAAACCTGGCGCCACCCTTCGTTTCGTCTCCGGACTGATGAGAGAAAGATATCGGGTGCATTGTGATCACAAAAAAACCATAAACCAGTGGGTATCGTGACCGATCGCGATATTGCGCCCCAAGGGAGTTGGCCGACGGGGATCCCGAATCGCCCCTTATCGAGAGCATCATGACCAGAGATACAGTCACCACCAGGAAAGACACCGGCATTTTTTGAGGCCATTGAAACCGGCAGGTGCCTATCGCCAATGCCACGGGACGGCGACTTTGCCCTCCTGACTGATCCGGCTACCCGCCAGGGAGCTGGGAGACATCGCCAGGATCGCCGGGAAGGAGAGCCCGGGATTTGGCAATCGTGCCCCTTTTTCCCTGACGGGCGATTCAGACGAAAACATTAATGGAGTGGTATCTGAAAGCTCTTGAGAGGCACCTTTCCGCTGCCGCCCCCCCATGATCACCACCATGACGGATCCGCATCCTTCTCCCCATGTAGAGTTATCCCGGTCCCTGATCCTCGTGATGGTGACGATCGGAACCTTCCTAAACCCCTTCACCGGTTCCAGCATCAACCTCGCCCTTCCCATTATCGGGGAAGAGTTTGGCGTCAATGCCGTCACCCTCTCCTGGGTCCCTACCGCCTACCTCCTCTCCACCGCAATTTTTCTCCTGCCGGCAGGCATGCTGGGGGATATTGCGGGAAGGGGCCGGGTGTTTGGGTGGGGTACCCTGCTCTACACGGTCGCATCGGCGATCACTATCGTCGCCCCGTCAGCTCCCGCCCTTCTTGCGTTCCGGTTTCTCCAGGGTATTGGCAGTGCAATGCTCTTTGGCAATGCGGTCGCCATCATCGCCGAGCTCTATCCTCCAGGAGAGCGGGGACGGGCATTCGGGATCAACGTGACATCCGTGTATGCCGGACTTATGCTCGGCCCGTTCATCGGAGGCCTCCTGACACAGTTCTTCGGGTGGCGGAGTATCTTTTTTGTTACAGTCATGCTGGGCGGTACAGTCCTCCTCAATGTGTCCCGGTTTCCGCCGGTGCTGAACGAACCCCGGCGGGATGTCTTTGACTGGCAGGGTGCGTCCCTTTCCGCCCTGGTCCTGATCCTCTTCTCGGCAGGGATTTCCAGGGTTCCTGAACCGGCATCTGTCGCCCTGATCGGCGCATCAGCAATTGCCATGGTCATCTTTCTCGCGGTGGAAGAGCGTCGGCCCCATCCGCTCTTCCCCATCGTGCTCCTGCGGGAGAATCGCGTTTTCTCCCGCTCGAATCTCGCCGCTTTCATCAACTACAGCGCCACTTTTGCCGTGACATTCCTGATGAGCCTCTACCTCCAGGTGGTCAGGGGCATGTCTCCGGCTGCTGCAGGATCGATCCTGCTCATCCAGCCCTTCTTCCAGATGATCTGTTCGCCGGTTGCAGGAAGGCTCTCGGACCGGACCGATCCTTCCCTTCTCGCCACTTCGGGGATGGTGCTCACGTCCTCAGGCCTCCTGGCTCTCTCCTTTGTAGGAGAGATGACATCAACAGGGTTCATTATTCTCATTTTGGCCGGCATCGGAACAGGTCTTGGGCTCTTCTCCGCCCCCAATATGACAGTAATCATGGGAAGTGTGGAACGATACCACTATACCCTCGCATCATCGATGGTTGCAACCATGCGGAACTCTGGTATGATGGTGAGCATGGCTGTCGTGATGGTCGCTTTTTCCCTCCTTATCGGGGACTCGCCCCTCACTCCCGGCAATTCAGGGGCATTCCTGGCAAGCATGCAGCTGGTCTTCCTTGTTTTCTTCATGATTACCCTGATCGGGGCATTCATTTCCCGGGACCGACAAACCACTTCCGCGAGGGTAAAAAGGAGTTGAACAGGACCTGTGATGCGGGTATTTCAGCACCAGGCGGAAGCCAACCGGAAATCTTTCGGTCTACCCGGGGAGCAAAGAAACCATGATCATCGCTGAATGGAGCCTGATCCCCATCGGCACAAGTACAACGTCCGTCAGCCGTTACGTGAAGGATGCGGTCAAGGAACTGGAAAAGCAGGAGGGCATCCGTGTCAAACCGGAAGCAATGGGGACTCTCATAGAGGCAGAAAGCCTTGCGGAGTTATTCACCGCAATTGAAAGAGCACACAATTCCGTTTTCGAATCGGGAGTAAGAAGAATCGTTTCTGAGATACGGATAGATGACAGGCGGGATAAAGAAGCCACCATCGAGTCGAAAGCAAAGGCCCTGGATAAATAATGTTGTTTCCCGACTCTTTGCCCCCGGATTCCCGGTCAGGTCGTTTCAGGCGTTCCATCCAGGGGGCCCTGCCTGGTGATTAAGCCATTTCCCTGGTTTTTTCCGGCACGGGGCATGCTTTTTTTATGCACGTCTCCTTCTCTCCCGTGTGAAACGCGGTTTTCCGGATCATGAAGGATATTGTTTTCCCTTGAAAGATCCCCATACTACGGTAACCTTCTGAAACACCGTTCATGACTCCCTGGGTTCTCGTTGGAATCGTTGCTGCGCTCCTCACCATGTTTGGGTTCGTCCCCCAGATGGTGAAGATGTACCGGACGAGATCGGTGGCCGATGTCAGCCTGGCAACGCTCTGCCAGTTTACGGCAGGTGTATCGCTCTGGGCCTTCTACGGGTTCTTCATCGGGGACAGCATCATCATCATGGCCAATATCGTCAGCCTCGTAACGCTCCTTGTTTCGGTGGGAATCTACCTCAAATACCGGTGGGAAAGACCTGTTATGGCGGTGACTGCTGCTGATGGCATGGAGGGACGGTGATGACTTCTCTTTCCGGGGAGGAACTCCTCCGGGCCCTCGCGTCCCGGGCCGGGACCGCCCCGAGCCCTCTCAATACCCAGCCATGGCTGGTCCGTTTCCACGGCCCTGCACGGATCGAGCTTTTTACCGACCCGGCCCGGGTCCTTCCGGCACTTGACCCGGACTTCCGCCAGGTTATCATAGCGCAGGGAGCCTTCATCGAAAACCTGGACATCGCCGCCGGTGCCCTGGGTTTTTCAACCGATATCACCTTCTTTCCCGCAGGATGGCCCGGAACCGGCCTGGATCTCTCCGCCCCGGTGGCCCGGATCGACCTTGACAGAAGTCCTGGGAAGGAAAGTGATCCACTTGCCGCGGCACTTCCCCTTCGCCAGACCAACAGGAGGCCGTATGAACACTCTCCAATCAGCACCGCGATGCTCACCCGCCTCGCGGAATCCTACGACCAGTTCGCGATCCCTCTGGGGATGATAACCGATACCGGCTCACTACCGGTGCTGGCTGGTTTTGTAGAACAGGCAACCGCTCTTGCCCTCGACGATAAACGGCGGTTCCGGGAAATCCGGTCGTTCCTGGATATCCCCGGCACTACGTACCGCCAGGACGGATACGGGCTTTCCCACCTGGGCCTCGGCTCCCTCTCACAAGCGGGATTCCGGTTAAAATGCGCTTTTCTTTCCGGCGAAAGGAAAGAGCTCCTGTTAAAGGAAACCCTGATCAGGCTTTCCCGCCTGCAGGCGTCATCCGCTGCGGGGTTTGGCTGGATTACCACAACCGGGAACCTCCGGGTCGAGCAACTGAACGCGGGGAGGGCTTTTGAGCGGGTAGCGCTCACGGCGCAATCGATCGGGCTCTCTCTCCAGCCTATGACGCAGCTGCTTGCCGATTATCCCGGCATGAAGGATCTCAATTCCGCGTTGCACGAGTTCCTCGGTATTCCCGCGAGCCGGACCATCCAGGTGTTCTTCCGGATGGGATACGCCCGCCCGGCCCCGCATGCTCCCCGCCGTCCGGTCAATGCCTTCACGCGGGGCTCATGTTCTACAGGAGCAGGCCCTGGAGAATAAGGGCAGCACAGAAGATGACAAGCCCGCATGCTGCAACCGGAAGGGTATAACCGGTGATCATCTCCCGATACCCATCGCCGGTGGCATGTTTCACAATCCAGAAGAACGGGTCGGTCACGTAGCTGAAGACGAAGGTCCCGGCAATAACCATCAGGACCAGGGCGATGGGGTGCAGGGCTGCCGCCACAGCCGTCCCGCGGAGGACTTCGGCGGAAATCACGGCTGTTACCACCCGCGAGCCCTGGGCGGTCTGGAGGAGCGCTGCTAAAATGAATGGTGCCGCGAGAAGGGGGGCAATCATGGATATTTCCCCCAGTACAGCCCCGGCAAACCCCGACTCGAGGATGACGGCGGCCAGCGCCCCGGCACCGCAGATGTCAAAGATGATGAGCCCGGCATGTTTCGCTCCCCGGTGGAGCCCGGATACCCGGACAGGTGGGGGGGCAAGGATCAGGGCGGTCACCGCGCCGGCAAGCATGATCACCTGTATGAGGGAGCCGGTGGAGAGGCCGAGTGCTGCTCCAAGTGGAATGGCGAGGATTATGGCAGCGAAGGGAGCCCAGGCCCGGTAGTGGAATGACGAAGATCCCTCCCCAGGCGGTTCAGCCCCGCCACGGGGCGCGGCCTCTCCGGGCAGTGCACTGGCTGCACCCGGTCTGAACACGATGATCCCGGCAAGCAGGATCAGGGAAAGGGTGACTGCTACCACTTCATAGATGAAGGGGGATTGCCCTGCCATGAGCGATTTGATGAGCGGGATGGTGACCGGTGTCGGGTAGACAAGCCCGAACGAGATGAGGCTCCCGATGGCCGCCAGTGCCAGCCATGCCCGGCGCGACTCGCCACTTCCGAGGCTCCCGACAATCGGTTCAAGGATAATGAATGCCGTGATGCTGCAGGCTACCGGGAGTGCCAGCAGGTATCCGGAAAATCCGGAGATAGCTGCCGGGGTTTTCAACCAGTTCCTGAGGTCTGACACAATCTCTGCAACCTGCCCCTGTTCTTCGAGTATCTTCGCGATCACTGCTCCTGAAAAGATGATGATGGCGAAGAGCCCGAACACCTGCCCGATACCCGCTGTCATGACCGCCACGATCCGATCCGGTGGAAGGCCGGTGAGGATGCCATAGAAGAGGGCCCCGCCTACCAGCGTGAAGAACGGGGAAATCCGGAACCGGATACCGACAACAGAGATGGCAACGAGGGTCAGGCCGAATGCAGGGAGGGGATCCATGATATAGATCATGATCAGTTCGCCGGCGATAAAAAAGAGCCTTACGACATCGCGTGTAATCATTCCGGAAATACGCTTATCATGCACCGGGTCGACCCAATCGGTATGGAGGATCCCGGGGAAGTCCTCGAACAACGGGAGGTGAGGGGTCGTGAAGGATCCTACACCATGGTCCTGACCCGCCGCGACCTCTCCGCCCTTTACCCGGGAATGCGCCTGTACACGCTCCGGCTCCTCCTCGGTGACCGGACCCTCGCCCTCTTCCGGACCAATACCTACGAATATTCTCCAACGGATCCCCTCGATGCCGAATCGGTTGCCCGCAGGGAGGCAGACAAGTGGGAAGACCTGCTCTCCCGCGATCCGGAGGCGTTTTTTGCTGTCCACCTTGAGCAGGTGAGAGAGCCGATTGACTCCCGGAAAAACGATGTGCTCATCATCCAGGGGAGCCCGCGGGCAGATGGCAACTGCAGCATCATGGCAGGCTGGGTTGCTGCCGCGGCAGAGGAGGCGGGAAGCTCTGTGGAAGTGGTATTCCCCCACGATCTCTGGATAAGGGGCTGCACCGGGTGCTACCAGTGCTACAATACCGGTTTTTGCACTTTTCACGATGACATGGAAGGGATCATCGCCTCCCTCCGCCACGCCCGTCTCCTCGTGATCTGCACGCCGGTATATACCAGCACGGTCCCTGGAGAGCTGAAGCTCATGATAGACCGGTTCCAGGCCTTCCATGCCGAGATGTTCCTGGCAGGCAGGTTTGTCCAGAGAACGGGTTTGGTGTGTGCAGTTGCCGGGCGGACCGGGAAAGATAATTTCACCTGCGTCACCCGCGTGATCCATGATTTCATGAAAAACCTGCATATCACCCCGAGAGCCCCTGTCCTGGCCGACGGGATCGACCGCCTGCGGGATGTCCGGAAGGTGCCGGGGCTGGAAGGGCAGATCCGTGCAGCGGTCGCTGAAGAACTCGTGGGTGGAGGCTCCAGACGGCATGGCTGCTGAACCGCTCACCGGACTGCTCGTCATCGGCATACTCATCGGACTGAATGCCTTCTTCTCCCTGGCACACTCGGTGTTCATCGCTTCAAAACGGATGCGGCTGGAGCTGCTCGCCGGTAAAGGAAATCAGGGAGCGGCAACCGCCCTCGAGCTCCTTGACGACCCGAATATGTTCCTTTCCACTATCCAGGTTGCAACCACCTTTATCTGGATTCTTACCGGGGCATACAGCGGGATTGCCCTGGGAGGTTACCTCGCTCCCTCCATCGGAGCGGTTCCTGCGCTGGCGCCGTATGCAACCGTCATCAGTGTTGCCTTAGTTATCGTCGCGACAACCTTCCTCTCCCTGCTATTCGGGGAGCTGGTTCCGAAGAGAATCGGTCTTGACAATCCCGAGTATATCGCATCGCGGGTGGCCCGTCCTCTCCGGGCGATATCGGTTGCTGTACTGCCGTTTGTCCGGATACTTACCGCTACCACCGAGGGGATCCTAAAGGCGTCTGGGAGGAAGAGACCTGAGCCGGCAGGGATCTCTGAAGAAGAGATATGGCAGATACTGTCCGAAGGGGCCAGGGCAGGGGTAATCGAGAAAGAGGAGGAGGCCATGGTCAATGCCATCTTCCGGCTCGGTGACCGGAAGGTCCTGTCCCTGATGACACCCCGGCCGGATATCATCGGCATCGATCTCGATTTACCGGTGAATTCATCGATAAAGACCATCCTTTCCAGCAATCACTCGTTCCTTCCCGTGTACCGGGGCGAGCTTGATACGCTTTCCGGGGTCATATGGGTCAGGGATCTCTGGGCCCAGATGATAGAAGGAGGAAGCGCTGATATAGCCCTGATCCTGAGGGAACCGATATTCATAGCCGAGACAGCCCCGGCCCTGCAGCTGATGGAGCTCCTCAAGACCTCGCCGACTCCCATAGCGCTTGCAATCGATGAATTTGGGGTGATAACCGGGATAATCACCGTGCACGATATCATGAAAGCGATCATAGGTGACATCGGAATTTCGGGGATTTCTCATGACCGGGAGCTGATCAGGCGGGAGAACGGATCGTTTCTCATCGACGGTCTATACCCCCTCGATGAGGTGAAGGACTTCATCGGCATATCCATGCTCCCCGGCGAACAGGAAGGGCTCTATCATACGCTCGCAGGATTCGTGATGACGGAGCTTGGGAGGATTCCTGATACCGGGGACGTAGTCGAATGGAATAATTACCGGTTCGAAGTGGTTGACATGGATGGGAACAGGGTTGATAAAATCCTGGTCACACCCCGTTCATCCGTCAAGCAGCCGGAGGCAGGGTCCACGGACGGTGTGTAACCGGCGGGTGCCTGGCAGGATGTACCATATCAAAAATGAGGGGCGATGTCCCTGACTGGAGAGGAAGCCCGCGTCCTGGAACAGGAGATCCTCGCCTGCACCCGTTGCCGGCTCGCTTCAGGACGGAAACATGCTGTTCCCGGGGAAGGACCGGCAACTTCCTGCATCCTCCTGGTTGGAGAAGCCCCGGGAGAGCAGGAGGATCGAACCGGGCGACCGTTTGCCGGCCGGGCCGGAACGGTCCTGGACAGTCTCCTGGCCTCAGCCGGTCTTTCCCGGAACGATCTGTTCATAACAAACGTCCTCAAGTGCCGCCCTCCGAAAAACCGTGATCCGAGAAAGGACGAGATAAAGGCATGTAAACCATACCTCGACCGGCAGATTGGCCTTGTGTGCCCGTCCGTTATCGTTCCCCTGGGCAGGTTTTCAGCTGCGGTTGTCATGGGGCAGTTTGGGATCCCTGGAAAAAAGATCAGCGAGATCCATGGCATGGCATTCCCGGTCGATGCTCCACACGGGCCGGTTACCATCTTTCCGGTCTATCATCCGGCAGCAGTCACCCATAATCCTGCCTTGCGGGAGCAGCTTGCAGCAGATTTCAGGCACCTCAAAGAGATCCTAACGGACAGTCCTCCGGAGTGAACCCCTGGCAGGACGGATGCTCTCAACCCACCCTGGTGCAGAGTTCAGGGAATGGGCAGGTGGGAAGACAATATGCCTCCCTCTCCTCGGCTTTTTACCGGGCAGGGCGGATCAGTTCCTCCACATCTGCTGCCTTCAGCATCCCGACCCCGATGGCCGCCATATCCCGGCAGTTCGACCGGTGTATCTCCTCGTTCTGGGCAGCTACGGCATCTTCAACGAGAAACGCCCGGTAATTTAGGGCAAGAGCGTCAAAGACCGTTGTCCTTATGCAGTTCGGGGTCTGGATACCTGCGACAAAAACCGTGTCGACCGAGAGGGTCCGGAGCATTAGGTCAAGCTCGGTCTGCATGAAGGCGCTCATCCTCGTCTTTTTGATGATGTATTCACCCGGCGCCGGTTCTAGCTCGCTGATTACCTGTGCACCCTTCGTTCCACTGACGGCAAAAGGCGTCTTCCTGAAAAGCTCTTTCCGAAATAACTCCACGTCGGACCCGTCGCTGCGATGGACGCGGAGGACATGGAATACCGGGAGGCGGTTGCGCCGGAAAATTTCGAGCACCTCCCGAACGTTGCCTATGGTGGCCTCTGCCTCCCTGACACGGAATGGAGCCCCTTCCCGTACAAAATCGTTCTGCATATCAATAATGAGCAGTGCGGACCTCGTCATCGTACAGCATGTGGATGCGGATCGGAAAAAAAGGGTGCGGTTGAAACCAGTCCTCAAAAACAGGTTGTTCAGGATCACGATTTGTGAAAAATGCGGGGGATGCTACCCCCACCCCACTCTTTTTCAGCTTTCTGACCGGATGAATAAGTATGGAGATCCACTATACTTTTATCGGAGTCATTCATTCTCCGTTTACCATGCAGAGGGACACTCCCATCCAGAGTGTCTATAGCTCTGCAGAAGGCACGATCGAGGTTTTCCCGGAATATGCCGATGGCCTCCAGGAGCTCGAGGGATTCTCCCACCTAATCCTCCTCTACCATTTCCATCACGAAGGGCCGATGCGGCTCCGGATTGCCCCCTATCTTGATCATGAAACCGAACGCGGGATTTTTTCGACCCGTCACCATGACCGTCCGAACAGGATAGGGCTTTCCATTGTCGAGCTACTCTCCATCTCCGGGACTACGATATCGGTACGCGGGATCGATGTCCTCGACGGCACACCCCTGCTTGATATCAAACCGTATGTGTTCCATTTTGACCACCGCGAAAATGTCCGCTCAGGCTGGATCGACCGCGCAGACCGTGAACGCCAGGTGCCATTTACACCAGAGCAGCTCACCCGGAAACATCCTCCCGGAAAGGACAGTGGGTGATGCTGTCCGCCAACAGTAGAAGGTATGCACCGGGAACCGATTCTCAATCCGGACGGCCGGGGTCATCCCTTCCCCCTCCAGGGCCCGGGGGAGAGGCCAGGCCCGGGTCGCCGGAATACCGCCACATCGGTAAAATACGTCGTGTCGCTCGCGACCCCTGCCGGCATAACCCATCTCCGGGCCTGTGCCCGGGCGGACCATGCCCGGGCGAAACCTCCCTGTAGCTCGGCGCCCTGAACCCCGCCCTCTCTTCATGACCCCGGTCCCCAGTACAACCCAGGACCCATTGCCCTTTCGTCCGGAACGATCGCCCGCGTTGATGGTCTCAGCCATTACGGTTACCGGGCCCGGAGTGTTCCGACGGACCACCGGTCATCGATATCAAACTCCATGGGCGGGACTTCGATTATATCGACGACTCCGGCGGGTGACCCCGGGGGGTCGCGTCTTTGGCCGTTCCGGCCGTGTTTCATTTCAGACAAAGCGGCGCGGATCGGTCTCTACGTCAACGACGACCGGCACGTTCAACCCCATCGCCTGTTCGATGGCTGTTTTCAGCTCATCCGGTCTCCCGACACGTATCCCTGCTCCTCCACAGGCTTCTGCATAGGCAGCGAAGTCAGGGTTCAGGAGCCCGGTTCCATAGTTGGGGTAGTGCTCCATCAGTTGTTCGACCTGTATCATGCCAAGCTGGTGGTTGTTCAGGACAACCACGGTCATCGGGAGCTCGTACTTGACGGCAGTTACGAGATCGGACATGGATTGGGAGAATCCCCCATCTCCGGTAATGCAGAATACCTGCTTTACCGGGTAAGCAAGTTTCGCAGCGATCGCCGCCGGGAACCCGAACCCCATGGTGGCAAGGTACCCGGACATGGCGAACCGCTGTCGTTTCATCCGGAAGTTACGCCCAAACCACCACTGGTTTTCGCCCACGTCAACGGTGATGACCGCATCCTCCGGTATCACTTCCGAGAGCACCTTCATGATGAAGGGTGGTCGGAGAGGGATTGCGGTCGCGTCAGCCTCCCGGTCGAGCTGCTCCAGCCACTCACGCTTCATCCCCGCGATCTCCTTGAGGACATGTTCGGGGTCCCGCTCCCTGACCAGGCCTGCCAGCCGGGGCACCGTGAGCGAGCAGTTCCCCCAGAGAGAAAGGGTTGCCGGACCCTTCCCAAGTTTCACCGGGTTGGTATCCACCTGCACGAGCAGTTTGTCGGTCGGGATATTGGTGAACTTCGAGAATCCCACGCCAAGGGTGATAAGGAGATCGGCATCGGTAACCGCCCTCCGCGCCTGCGGAGAGCCCGAATGGCCCAGGACCCCGATGACCCACTCGTTATCCTCCGGGACAAAACCTTTTGCCCGGTATGTGGTGAGGACGGGAGCGCTGATCCTCCGGGCGAGGTCAATGACGGCATCCCCATCTCCGTATGCTCCCCATCCGGCGATGATGACCGGCCGTTCGGCTGCATCGATCGCTGCTGCCGCCTTCAGGAGCTCGGGCTCTGCCGGGACGATGTGAGGGCTCTCGAGCAGGGTCTCTCTCCTGCAGAACAGGGATTCGAGGGGCTGTTTCTGGATATCGTTGGGGACAGAGAGCTGGGCCACGCCGTGGTGGAGAATGGCATACTTCAGGGCCCTGTTCACCAGCAGGCAGGTCATTTTTCGGTCATAGATGGTATTGTTATACACTGCAATGGGCCGGAAGAACGCGTCCTGGTCGATCTCCTGGATACCGTAGGGACCGGTGTACTGCGTCTCCACCTGGCCATTGATCGACAGTACTGCTGCTCCATCCTCCCGTGCGTCATAGAGCCCGGTGGTGAGGTTCGTTGCCCCGGGGCCTGCTATCGTCAGGCAGAGCGCAATCTTCCCGGTGAGCTTGTTGTAGGCTGATGCGGCCATGGCCGCGTTCGCCTCATGCCTGAAGACGATGTACCGCAACCCGGGGTTTTTGCGCACCGCGTCAACAAGGCCGAGCGATGAGGTCCCGGGAAGCCCGAAAACTAACGTTATTCCCCGGGCAGCGACTTCGGCCATGAGCACATCAGAGACCGTTGTCTCCGCCGCCTCGTGGGCAAGGTCAACCTCCCGCACCAGGAAAAATGCTTTTTTTTCCGCCCCGCAGACGGGGCAGCGCCAGTCACCGGGAAGCGAGGAGAATGGAGTGCCCGGAGGTGTGCCGGTCGCCGGCTCTCCCTGTTCTTCGTCGTATACATACCCACAAACCGAACATTTCCAGAGGACCGGACCCGCCGGGCCGGAAGCGGTTCCTTCCGGGACCTGGTAAAAAGCGCTCTTCTCTGCCCCGCAGACCGGGCAGCGCCAGTCACCGGGAAGCGAGGAGAATGGAGTGCCCGGAGGTGTGCCGGTCGCCGGCTCTCCCTTCTCTTCGTCGTATACATACCCACAAACCGAACATTTCCACTTAGCCATCGTTCACCAGCCCCTGCTCTCTCTGGTGAACAGGGATGACGTGATTATCCTATTAATAGTTGGGCTCCTGAAGCCGAAAGCCCCGGACCTGATCCTGTTCGGGCAACCCGGACCAGCGCGATCTCTTCTCTTTCAGCGCCGGGCAGCGGGGAAAATAGGTCTCGCCATAGATCCAGGGCATGTAATTACAGCACATATCCGGTTTGACAGTGTGAATAGAACAGGTATACTTCGTCTTGCCGATTCGTCGGAGAAATGGGCAGACCGGCAGGTAACCGCCGGTCTTTGGGTCACGCAGTTCCACGGTTACAATCTCTCCGAGATCTCCATTCTCAAGATCGGCACCATTGACCCGGACACCATTCTGGAGGAGAGCCGAGAAATAAACGAGGATATCCTTCCTGCCCTGCTCCATCCATGAGTAGAGGTTCATCGTTGTGGGCGAGATGCGATCCCCAAAGACCTTGCAGCAGAGCCCGCATTGCTGACACTTCCCTTGGCCAGGATCCTCCGTCCTTCATCACCCCTGCCGGTTCCCGATCAGGTATGGGCACCAGGGCATTTTAAGCTCTCGGGCTGGTATCCCGGGCTCAACCAGAGACAATCCGGGACAGCTTCTCCATGGCCCAACGGGCGGCTGGTTCACTGTTTTCCTCCACCGGGACGATGAATTCTGATTGCTCCGGGAGTGGCTTTCCACGCTCTATTCTCCGTGCCGGCGAGATTGTGTGCCACGTCCCCGGCCTGGAAGGGTCCGGGAGCGAGGGTATACGCCCTTTGTAGGGGGAGCTTGTTGGGCAGACAGGGCCCTGGTCATTGCAAGGATCAACAGCCCATCTGTCTTCCAGGTACTGACCATGATCTTTCCCGATCTCGGCTCAGCGGTGATACTCCTCTATATTCATGCCTGAGGAGACCGACCAAAGTCTTGTTATGTGTGCAGGCGAACCTGATCGGGAGAACCGGGCCATGGTAGAAGATGGTGATCAGTTCCAGGGCTTTTTCCTCCGCCCTTTTTTCCTTTCGAGCACCATCGGGATACCATTCTGCATCTTCAAGCTTATCCTTGGGACTGTTGCTGTCCGGGAGCTGGCACCGCCGGTCCTTACCCTTGCCGGGTGGGGAATTATTCTCTGGGCAGGGACCGATCTCCTGATGAACCTGGGACGTGCCTTTCTCGATCTCCTCCACCGGGACAGCCCCTTTGAATACTGCACGATCGCCCAGCTCGGGCGGCTGTTCGGCATCCCGGCCGTTTTCCTTGCCCTTGATACCCTCCTGGCATTCCTGATCATCTGTGGAATGCTCTGGTCAGGTTGGATAACCCGCCTGACCACGCTTGAGTCCTGGCTCTGGTATGCAGCGACAACCCTGAACCTGGTCAGCCTCTCGGCGGTCATGCTCTACACGGAAATCCTGCGAGAAAGGTGACCGTCACCGGCCCGATGTCAAATCCGTACCTGGTATCCTGCCCTGGTCAGGATGCTGATGACCGAGCGGTCCCATTCCGCCCCGCCGGGATCGTCGATGGGGCGTATCCGTTCCTCCCACAGCCGTGCGAGGTCGGAGTCATCGGGACAGAAATGGCTCTGGCACATGACACGCCCGGCCCGGCGACCATCGGGTCTCAGGATGAGGAGGCGCCAGCATCCAAAATCGCGGCACATGTCAGGGCGGGTGAGGTGAACGGTGCAGTACGCTCTCCCGTCTTCCCGGTTGAACCGGAGAAACGGGCATGCTTCGGGAAACCGCTCGATTGTGCTCCTGTCCTCGTAGAGGTCAACCTTGTCGGGATCGATCTCGACAGTGGTCTTTTCTCCGGTATACTGGTTGGAGAGAACATACTTCTTTGTACCGGGATCCTCACATACAACGAGCACCTGGCCCATGATGCTGCAGCACTCCCCGCACTGCTGGCATTCAAAGACCACAGCTACCCACACCCTCCCTGGTCATCGCCTTCCCTGGTTCGCCTGTTACCTTCATCTCGGTTGGAAATGACCCCACTTCTCGAGGGCTGCGGCAAGTTCCGGGGCAGTACGTGCTTTTTCTTCGAGGGTTATGCCCTCTTCCCATGCTTCCATGGCCTGGACGGTCGCCAGTGCTCCCTTCCTCGTTCCCCCAGGGTGACCATGGATTCCGCCGCTCACCAGCAGTACCTGGTCCCGGCCGTAAATATCGAGCACGGCGGGTACCAGGCCGGGGTGAAGCCCTCCCGACGCCACTGGGAACGCGTTCCTGATGCTCCCCCAGTCCTGGTCTAGAGAACGTTTATCAACACCGCGGACCTGCTTCTCGCGGAGGATATCGGCAAGGATGGCAGATTCTTGCCGGCTCCCGGCAAGCTTGCCTACCGCGGTCCCGGTGTGGATCTGGCTCACTCCGATGAGCCGCATTATCTTGGCCAGGAACTGCATTGAAATCCCATGCAGGGGGTTACGGGAGAATGCGGCATGCATGGCCCGGTGGGCATGGATGGCAAGATCGAGGTCAGAGCAGAAATCGCGCAGGGTCATCACGGCAGCAGTCCCGGCCGCTACGACATCGATCATGGCATAGTTCCAGTTGTATTCGGAAAGCAGCGCGGCCCGCTTCTCCATTGTTTCCGTGTCCCCCGTGATATTGATGAATGCGGACTTGATCATCCCGGTCTCCTGCTCCGCCCGGTCCCGGAACCTGCTCATCCGTTCCACCCGTTCTTCGAACCGGTTGAACGAGGTGGAGGTCAGGTTCTCGTCGTCCTTGACAAAGTCGAACCCTCCCATCCAGGTTTCATAGCCGATTTCTGCGTGCTCCTGTGCGGTGAACCCGACCTTCGGCTTGGGTACCGCTCCGGTGAGCGGCCGCCCGTGGACCTTCATCATCTTCCTGATACCGTCGTTTCCGAAGTGCGGTCCCCTGAAGTGATCTATGTATGCTGCCGGAAGGGTTGCATCGATGAGCCGGAGGTTCGAAAGCGCCTTCATTCCGAAGATATTTCCGGCGATCCCGCTCAACAGCTGCACAGCATTGCCTTCGTCCCAGAGGGCGATCGGGTACGATATTTTCACAAAATTTCCGTCGATCTCAAAGACCGTTGCCTGGAGGTCCCGCATGCGGGGCGGGAGGGTGTGGAGGGTTGTCCAGGTCCCTGTCGAGCTCTCGGATGCGATCCTCCCAGCCGCCTCCTCGTGGCTGATGCCTTCTGCCGGCTCAAAATAGTAAAGAACTATTATCTCATCGCGCCCCGGTTCATACCCGGGATCAACAAAATCCATGTACCAGTCTATTGCCATGGGGCATCCCTGTACATGCGAGGGAGATGAACGGTAAAAAATTGTTGCACCATGGTGAATGTTTTTTACCCCGGTTCACCATGAAAACTATCCTCCGGTCTGATCCCGGATCATCGTTCTCTCAGGATGAGCTTCTTGGAATCCCACGTTGCCTCTTTCCTCTCCCTTATCATACCTGTCTGCCTTCCTTTGAACTGTGGTGAGATCAGATGCCAAACGGTGGACCCGGAATGGGTATGCAGCGGGGAGGCATGCCGCCTGATGCATGTATCTGTCCGAAATGCAAGAAAGAGTATCCGAAAACCCGGGGCGTTCCCTGTCGGAGCCAGACCTGCCCCAACTGCGAAATCCCCCTCATGGGAAAATACTAACTCTCTTTTTTTCCCCTCGCAAGGTGCCAGCGCCCCCTAGCGTAGGATCCCTGGCCCTGCCCGGTAAAGATAACCATTCTCCCCACGGCGTATCAACAGGGTGGCCGGGTTTGATGCGCTCCACGCAGGGCAGCACTCCGGGAAAGACCGATGCCTCACAGACCCGATGCATCGATCAGGCTTGCCGGGGCGAGGGAATACCTGGTGGCCCCCACCATGGCGAGGCCGGGTTTCCACATCTCCCTGGACTTCATTGATCATTGGTACACCAGTTTCGCCAGAATGGATGCCTTGGGAAACAAGGTCACCCATCCCGGTACCCGGGATCAGTCCATGCAGCGGATGGGCCTCTCACCCATCTCCAGATGCCTTGCCGCCAGGTGGAAGGATTCGGCAAGGAAGCCATCCCTTTTTCATTTCAGGGGTGGGCGGGAGGAGGAGGCCCAGGGCCGGGATAAAGCGGACAAGAGAATAGTTCCCTGGTATCCGGCCTTATCCAGGGGGCCGTGAAACACAGGTGCGTGGGTTTTATGGGGTACCTGCACCATGCTCCCTGGTATGGTTCAGATGACTCCAGAAATCATGGATGCATTCCGGGTGGGCAGGATCTTCCCGCTTGCAACGGCATCCCGGGATGGTGAACCAAATGTTGCCCCAATGGGGGCGGTCTTTCCCCGCGATCCGGAAACCATCTGGATCGGCAACCAGTTCATGAAGACTACCCTCCAAAATGTCCTTGAAAACCCCCGGGCCTGCCTCTACCTCTGGGGCCAGGGGATTACAGGGTGCTACAAGATCAAAGGGGATATCGAGATACAATCCGAGGGTCCGGAATACGAGGCCATGAAGGACGAGGTCTATAAAGTAAAGCCCGGGCTCCACTGCCGGTCGCTCCTGGTCATGAAGGTCACCGAAGTTTTTGATTGCATGCCGGGCGAGCATGCCGGGGACCGGTTGCTCTGAACGGGTATTTCCTGATAAGGGGGTTTCAACCCGTCTTTCCCTTGCTGGAGCTCTGAAAAATCCGGGTTGAAATCCTTTCCCGGCCCTGATCTTTTTTCGAAACTTAATTATGCGGTGAATTTTGATGGTTACCATAGTGCGTGCATGAAGAAAACAACGCTCCTGCAGAAGATGATACGCGATCCCGAAATCCTCGTTATCCCGGTGGTACACGACCCGTTGTGTGCGAGGATTGCTGAGCAGGCCGGGATAAAAGCTGTTTTCTCAGCAGGGTATTCGAACTCTGCAGCATACCTGGGAAGACCTGATGTATCCCTCATGACGCTCAGCGAGATGGTGGATTGCGCATCGCGGATTGTCGATGCAGTACAAATCCCGGTATTTGCCGATGGCGAAACCGGGTACGGGAATGTGACAAACATCATCCGGACCGTTGAGCTTTATGAAAAGGCAGGCGTTGCCGGGCTTTTTATCGAAGACCAGTCCTTTCCCAAGCGCTGCGGGCACATGGACGAGAAGCAGGTTATCCCTGCCGAAGAAATGGTGGCGAAGATCCATGCCGCCGTGGATGCCAGGAAGGACCCTGACCTGGTCATCATGGCGCGGACCGATGCCATCGCCATCCATGGGATCGATGAAGCAATCTCCCGCGCGAATCTCTACCGCGAAGCCGGTGCCGATCTCCTGTTCGTTGAGGCGCCCCGCTCAATCGACCAGATGCGGCGTATATGCTCGGAAGTGAAGGGGCCGGTGTTTGCCAACAACCTGCCGGGCGGGAGGTCGCCGTACCTGTCCGCACAGGAGCTGCAAGACCTGGGTTACGCGGTGGTCGCCGATGCAACATCCTGCACTTATGTTATCGCCCACGCTGTCCGGGAACTGTTTGCGGAACTGGCCAGGACCGGGTCATCTGCACAAATGGCCGACAGGATGATCCTCTTTGATGAATTCAACCGGCTGGTTGGGCTTGATGATATCAGGGAGCGGGAGCGAAAATACCTTTCAATCTGTGGATGAATGGCGCGGGAGTACTGGCTTTCGGTTTTTTCAGACATACCCGAATTTGGAACGCCGCAAGCCCTGGCCGGCCTGGAAATACCTGTGAAGGAACCCCGGTAAATAGTGTGGCCAGGTGTCCGGAAGAGGCATTTCACCAATCTTTTCCGCAAACGCACAGGAATGCGGAAAAGAGGTGTTAAGCGTGCGATGGGACTCAAATGACCTTGAACCAACCTCTCAAAGCCTTTGTGCGGCGATCACACAGAAGCCAGCCCTTGGATCTGCCGCCTTCACCGCAAAGCCGGTTTTATCGAGTAATCCACGCACCTCATCCTGGGAATAGAACCGCGCCCGGGAGAGAAATCTCCCTTTTCCCCCCTCCCGGAGATACCTCTGGTGGATCTTTCCTTCCCTCTCGATAAATGCGAGGATGAGGGTCCCCTGGTCAACGAGGATGCGGTGGAGCTCACCGAACACGGGGACCGGGTCGTCCAGGAAACAGATGACCGTTACCATAAGAATCGAGGAACAGGAGCTGTCCTTTACCGGGAGCGCCTCGGCCGTGCCCCGGATAACCTCAATTCCCCGCCGGTGTGCCATCCGGCAGAGGGCACGAGACGGCTCGACCCCCATCCTGATTCCCAGGGGGGCTGCAAACCGCCCGGAACCGACCCCCACTTCGATGGCGCGGGAGTCTGGTGCCGGGAGCACCTGGCGGATACGGGAGAGTTCTGCGAGGTACTCGTCCCGGTGCTCATCAAACCACCGGTCGTAATCATCGGCATATTCCTCAAATACGTCCTGCGGCACCCTTTTCGCCTTCTTTCATGCCCCGTAGATTCGTTTCCGGACCCGTTCTCCGATAGCCTGCTCCCTCCGTTTCAGGCTGGAGAGATCAACCTCCCCCTCCCGGTACGAGGAAAAAAGGAAATAGACAAAGTCAATCGTCAGGTCCATCACTTCCTTTTTGAACCGGACCTCGACCGTCGTATCCCCTGAAAATCCCTTGATGGAGAACCAGTCCGGCTTCTCGAACTTGTAGAATCCCTCACCGACGCCGGGGAGGGACTCGACCTGCCCGAAGTTGCCCAGGTAGGTAAAGAATTCCGGAGATACCGGGGTGTCGAGGAGGAACTCCTTCATGAATGAGCCGTCCGCACAGGCCTTATGCCTGACCGACCGTAGAATCCGCATTCCGGGCAATCCTCCGTATGGCATCCGCTGCAATCCGGCACTCTTCATCGGTCGTGAACCAGGAGTGGCTGAGCCTAACAGACCCCTCCCCGCCGTCAATGGCCTTATGGACCAGCGGTGCACAGTGCAGTCCTGTCCGGCCAATGATGCGATATCCCCGGGCCAGCATGAATCCCACGTCATCGTTCTGGAAGCCCTTGATATTGAAGGCAATGATCGGCAGATCCGGGTGGCCGTTGTAGATCGTCATGTTCTCCTCCTGTTTCAGTTCACGGATGAGAAACGCGGTTTGTCGTTCCGCCTTTTCCCTGACAGAGGCCAGGCCAGTCTTGCTGATGAACTCCACCCCGGCCGCAAGCGCTGCCAGGCCCGGGTAGTTGTGGGTTCCGATCTCGAACCGCTCCGGCATTTCGCGGGGGTGGAGGAGTGAGAACGAGTCCGTCCCGGTCCCGCCGAACCGGACGGGTGCGACTGCATCCGGATCCTTGATGTAAAATCCTCCCGTTCCCGGGACTCCGAGCAGGCCCTTATGGCCGGTGAAGACGAAGGCATCAACCGGCAGGTTCTTCAGGTCGACAGGAACATGGCCGGCAGTCTGGGCACCGTCCACGATAAAGTAGATCCCGTGGTCGTGCAGGATCTCCCCGATTGTCCTGATGTCCTGGACTGAGCCGAGAACGTTGCTTCCATGGGTCATGACCATGAGCCTGGTATCGGGCCGGATGGAGGCTTCGATTGATTCCGGCGGAACATAACAGTCTTCGAAGGGAACGATGTCCAGCCGTATCCGGTGCTGCTGCTGGTATTCGTGGAGTGGACGGAGCACGGAGTTGTGATCCAGTGCCGTGGTGAGGACATGGCATTCTTCATTTATTCCGGCCAGGAACCCGGATACGAGGATGTTCAGTGAATCCGTTGCGTTATGGGTGAAAACAAGGTGTTCGGGAAGTTCTCCTCCCAGGAAAGCGGAGAGGCCCTCCCGGGCCCGGGTGATGTAATCCTCCCCCTGGGTCCCGGTTGTCCTCCCTGAACCAAAAACCGGGAGGGAGAGGGATTGTGCAATCGCTGCCAGCACCCCGGGGGGTTTTGGCCAGCTGGTCGCAGCGTTGTTGAGATAAATGAGTGGTCTTTTATCGATGGTCATCTGTCTTGAGAAGATCTGCAACAACCATCAGCAAAAAGGGATCGTTTGCACCACGAACTATTATCGCTGGATGAACGATACAGATCGTATATGGCCGATGTCACCCCTGCGGTCCTCAGAGAGGCGGCTGATGTGCTGGGAATCCCGGAACAGGCCTCCCTGAACGAAATCCGGCAGAAATACCACGAACAGATCAGGACCTGGCATCCCGATGTATCCCGGAAGGATCCGGCGGCTGCGCACGAGATGACGATCCGCGTCAAGAAGGCCTACGATCTCCTGCTCGATTACTGCACGAACCATGTTTTCTCGTTCCGGATCGAGGATCTCGCACAGGACCTCGAGCAGAGCCCCGCGGATTTCTGGATGGAACGGTTCGGTGAAGATCCTATCTGGGGGTAGGGTGGGAGTCTCCCCGAATTGGATGGTTTGAAGGGATTTCAAGCAATTATTAAAAGACTCCACCGCTCCGACAGGGGCCGGGATTTACGGTTACCATGAAAGGAATTATCGCCATGCCGGGAGATTTCACCGTATGAAAATAGGTATCATCCGTTGCATGATGACCGAGGATATGTGCCCGGCGACCATGGATTTCACCGTGACCAGGGAGGGAAAAGGCGCATTCCGGGAAACCGGGCCTGTTGACATAGTCGGGTTCGTGACCTGTGGCGGGTGCCCGGGGAAGAGGGCCATCCCCCGGGCAAAAATGATGGTCGAACGGGGAGCAGAGGCGATCGTGTTTGCATCGTGCATCACCAGGGGAAACCCTATCGGTTATCCCTGCCCCCATTATGCCGACATGAGGGACTGCATCATCAAGGCAATCGGTCCTGATATCAAGATCATCGAGTGGACTCATTAACGCGGAAGATACACATCGTGTCTCGTCATACCGGTGCCATACTCAGGAGGATGCAAAGACCCGGGAAAACAAACCCGGGAGAGCGGACGGCGCGGGTTCCTGCAACGGATCGGGTATAACCAGTTGAGAAAAGAGCTTCTGGACCTTCTCCCGCTGCATTCCGATCTATAATGCCATGGAAAAAGGAGGGTCTTAAGCCTTCATTATGATTCCAATGTACCTGACCCCTGCATCTCAATTCCGGGATAGGTCTCCCTTCCCGGTTGAGATCTCCTGTATCCTGGGCGATTCACGCCGGGTTAACCGTATTTTCTTTTACGCGTAATCAAGATAATAGCTCACGCTTGATTCGCCTCAGTTTGAATATGGAGATAATAAGGAACGGGTTTATTTCACTCCGTCCAACCGACTGTCTGCCCGGAGACTCCAGATCACTTGAAAATTGTTCCTGGCGAATTGGGTTAAGCCGTCTAAAATTTTATGGAACCTACGAAAAAAGTGGCGAAGTTAGTTCTTTTCCCGGAATAATTTCAGGAACCTCTCTTGATCCTTGGATCGCCCCACCATGCCCAGTCATATGACATATCGTTATCCGGTCCAGGTGATGTCGAAAGCATAAAGGAGACCGTCTCTCCACCATATTCCGATAGATCGACGATAAAATTATTCCATTTCCGTTCTTCAGGGTTGTGTTGGGGACTTATGTGTTCCGTGAAAATTTTATCCCGGGAAACGTTTGTACTAATCCAGATTTCAAATACAACCCCGTTTCCTTTGTCAGGTGACCAGGTCTTGGGATCCATCGCAACATCAAACAGCAGTGAATCATTCTGGCCGAGATGAACATTTTCGACAAGGATTTGAGAGCCGCCTTCCATCGAATGTTCGAAGAGGATTGGTTTGGTGACGGTACCAATTGTGCCAAAAGACGTAAAAAACGTCTGTTCTGGCAGGGTTTTTACAAAATTCAATGGCAGGTAAACCAGGTGGATGTCGGGTGAAAGGAAGTACGGTTTTCCGGTATACGTTATTACAAAATCTTCCTTATAATACTCCGGATGATCTGTTTGGATGGTAATGGTATCAACATTGTTGATCAGATTTCCCTGAAAAATCCATGCCAATGTATCTATATCGGGAACATATTGTGTTAAAAACAGTCCATCCTTTGCATTTCCGGGAATGAAACGATATTCTGGCGAAGTTTCACCGTTCTTCATCCTGAATTTGATAAACAGGGGTTTTGGTTTGTACAGGGTAGCCATGATATTTCCGAACATGCTGTGCTGTATATCGATATGTCCATACAGCTGCCCGTAATATTCAGGGATTCTGACGGCTTCTCCCAATTTTCCCGTCTCTGTCAATAAAACCTGTTCCGGCTGTTCATCATCGGGTCTGCCCGAATGGTTTAAAAGAATAAACCCGCCCGACCGGTCCTCGAATGAATAGTTATTAAAAACTGCCTGAAATGTGGCAGGTTCATCAAAGAGAAGGTATCGCCCATCTATTGATGCGTACGGTCCGTACAGAATTTTTTGAGGCGCCAGGTCGCGGTCTGAAAAATGGAGGCCGTTGATTCCATCAAGGTATTCTGTATATGCAGAGTATGACTGGATTACCGGCCGCGGAGACCAGTTAAGGTCATATGCCCAGCACAATGCGATATCTGAAGGAATAATATCGAGAGGGGTTTGATCGATATTTTCAAGCATGGATTGCTTTACTGCATAACTCTCACGGATTATCGTTTTATACATTTCAACATGCTGGTCAAAATATGTCTCGTTTCCGTACAGTTCAATAGAGGTTTTTATCGACGGCGCTTCTGAAACAATATTATGATTGAAGACCAAGGGTGTTAGAAATACCCCGGAGAGTAATAATAATACAACGATAACACTGTTGAGAGCAGTTAATATGCTTACAATCTCATTGTCTTGACATTTTCGGAATTCACTTGTTAATAATACCAGGGTTATTGCTCCGAATACTAAAAAGACCATTAAAAAACCCAGGACATGCATGTCATGACGGACAAATCCGGATTTAAACGCAATAAACAGTGTAAATGCGTTAAAAATAAAAAAGAGTATCGCTTCTCGTTCATTACGGATGATAAAATAGAGTATACTTGCCAGGAGGACGAGGATGGTTATAAGTCCAATGACTTCCTGCCAGAATGGTCCTGAAATCGCCATTGCGCTGGAATATCCTTTCGTGAATTCAATGCCGCCGATGATATACCCGGGAATATTGGTAATGAACTGCCCGGAAATGAACCACATGAAAACAAAAGAGAGACAGTAAGAACTGGAAAGTGCTATCCCATTCAGAATGTCTCTTTTAATGATACAGCTGAGAAGGACGAATACGAGGATGAGGTAGAGTGAACTTAAAAACATATCGAATTTTATCAGGGAGATGAGTGCGAGGAAAAAACCAATAGTCGCCGGTAAGATGAATGGCAGATTTGACGATCGTTTGATGTACAGAAGAAAGAGCAGGATTGGACTTATTATGAAAAGTTTCACAAACGGAGGTGAATTATATGGAGGCGGATTGGGTAGGACCAGTATAAAGACCGGGATAAAGATTAAATAATGAAACCATCTCGCTGAAAGATGCTCCAGGAGAAAATAGATGGAAATTATAAAGAGAAAATGGATGAACAATAAAAAAATTACTTCAATCTTCCATAGACAATGGTTGTGGATAACCGGCATGATTAGAAAGCCGAGCGGTCCATAGGTCCATACAATTTCAGACCCGAACTGGAATTTCTGAATGAATGCTTCTGTGATTCCGATTACCCACGAGCTGTCTAACCCGGTATTAGGGCCGAAAGGGCCCATTTTGGGCAGGAAAAAAATCCCCACCATCACGAATAAAAGTAAATATTTATAGCGATAAATGAGAAATCTGGCTCCAGCAGCTGACTTTTCCATAAATGAATACTCAACTGTAAATTGTTTTCCTACAGATACCTTTCGATCCTGGTTCTGGTGTATTCCTTCATCGTTTCCTCCCCCGGCAGGTCATACCAGACCCTAAATCACGATATCCACCGACAAATAATACCCGGGAGTATGGTTTTTATTTTCCATGAAGAATTAAAAAAAAGCCTTCTCCAGGCAGGAAAGTGTTTGTTACATCCTGCTGCGTGTACGGTCACAGTTTGAGAGCTCAGCCAAAATTTTCCGGTCGAACCTGATAAGTCCCCGGGGATCAACTCTTGCAGATCCTGTATTTCAAGATGACATTTTCTCCATATCATAGAGGTAGGTCTCAATAACATGATCGGAAGGTCCAATTTTGGCAACCTGCCCGTTGTAAAGCAGGATGCAGTTCCTGCATAACTTTTTGACCTCTGCGAGGCTGTGGGACACGAACAGGATGGTCTTTCCGGATTGCCGGATCTCTTCAATTTTCTCGATGCATTTCTTCTGAAACGTCTCATCGCCAACCGCCAGCACTTCATCGAGAAGGAATATATCCGGATTGGTCTGGATGGCTATCGAAAAGGCAAGCCGGGCATACATTCCTGACGAGAAGTTCCGCAACTTCATGAATTCAAACCGGTGAAGCTCGGCGAAGTCCAGGATATCCCAGTATCTCCGGTCAATTTCCTTCCGGGGAATCCCCATGATCGCACCATAAAGGTAGATATTCTCTCGTGCCGAAAGTTCCGGTTCGAAACCAGCGCCAAGTTCCAGGAACGGGGCAACCTTTCCCCGGACGAACACACAACCCCTGTCCGGAGCAAGGACTCCTGCGACAATCTTGAGAAGGGTACTCTTCCCGGACCCGTTCGGCCCGATGATGCCGAGGGTCTCCCCCTTCTCTACGTGGAAATTCACATCCCGGAGTGCAAAAAATTCTTCATACAAGGGTGGTTGTCGTTTTATGAAAGCAGCAAGGCGATCAAAGGCGGTCAGGCTCCTCTGATGGGGCAGTTTGAACTTCTTGGAGAGACGGGTGACCTGGACCATACTCTCGTCAGAGCCCGTGCCCGACTGCGGATGATCCGATGGACCGCACCGAACATAGTTCATTTCAGATCTCCTCGGCAAATCGCCATTGCAGCCTCCTGAATACCGCCAATCCGATACCCAGTAATACGATTGCGATGAAAATGGAGTACCCGTATAACCAGGCCGAGGGTGTCGTCCCATACAGCAGCGAGTCCCGGTACATCACCATGATGGTGGTCACCGGGTTCAGCATGTAGTATTTCAGCATGTGCTCAGGTATCCGGGTAACGGGATAGAGGATAGGCGAGAGAAAGAACCCGATTGACAAAACAACCTCCCAGATCTGATTCAGGTCACGGTAGAAAACATACAGGGCTCCCAGGGTAAGGCCGACACCATAAATGATAACAAAATAGATGAGTGTGATAATAGGGAAGAGGAGAATATTCCATGTAAACGGATTTTTAAAGACTATAAGAAGGGCGAAAAGGATAATAAACTCCAGGAATGCACTTATCAGGCTTGAGAGGACACTTGAGAAAACAAGGACTTCCCGCGGGATATAGACCTTCATCACGAGGCTTGTCTTCGCCACGATAGAGCTCACAGATGCCGTTGTCCCGTTGGAGAAGAACCGGTAGCTTGTAATCCCAACAAAGAGAAAAAGGATAAAGTCCGGGCCTGAGGTGGTGAACAACCTGCTGAATACCACGTAGAGCACCATCAGCATTAAAAACGGGTTGAGGAGCGACCATAAAAATCCCAGTACCGAGCTCTGGTATTTGACCCGGAGGTCGCTGATGGCGAGGATCCTGATGAGATCGTAATATTCAATGATCCACATTCTTTCCCGCCATCATGTCGCTCCATGGTTCGATAAATTTCATGATTTCATGATCAGGACAAACCTGGATGATCTCGCGCCGCTTTCCAATTATTTTACCGAGTCCTCTCAGGGCGTCCACCTTTGCTTTAACAGCCACCTTTCCCTGTTGTTTCATTGCATAATAAAAAATAACCACCAGGTTCCTTCCAAGGATCCAGGGGAGGAAAGCAACCAACATCTTCACCGGAAAATCCTTGAAACAGTACCAGATGATATTCCGGTTCCCGTAATATACGCAGAGATCTGAACCGCGTCCCGCTGTTCCCCCGTGATGATGGACTACAACAGCACCAGGGACGTAGAGACATCTCCACCCGGCAAGCCTCCCCCTGAATGCTACGTCAACATCTTCCATGTACATGAAGAAGTCTTCATCAAAAAACCCTATCTCCTCCAGCATCTCTTTCCGGTAAAGGGCGGCACCAGCGCAGGGACCAAAAACCTCCCCCGGAACATCGAATTGGCCTTCATCTTTCTGGAACATACCCCTGTCCCATGCCGCCCCGGACATTGAGAGCACTATGCCCGTCGAGTCGATCATCCCATCAGGAAGGATCATCTTCGAGGCGCACATGCCAACCAACGGGTCGCTCTGTATTGCAGACTGCATTTTTTCAAGGAAGGTGTCCGAGATTATGGTATCATTGTTAAGCGTGAGAATGTACTCACCCGACGCCGCCTTGATGCCGGCATTCAAGGCAGCCGGGTAACCGCGGTTGGTGCTGAATTTTATCAGGCGTGTTTGGAATGAAAAATCATGAACCTTCTCTTCGCTCCCGTCCGTTGATCCATTATCAACGACGATGACCTCAAAATCGCGATACGTCTGCAAAGAGATGGAAGAAAGGCAGGCCCCCAGGAACCGGTCCCCGTTATAGTTGACGACAACAATGCTGATCATGCAATCCACAAAGGAAATATCAGTTCCTGCGTGCTTCTATTCCCAGAATTCATCCCCGGGGCCCGTCCCATTATATTTTGCTCCACTAATTTTATCTTTCATCCATTATAACGCCATTGGTAACATCCCACCGGGCGAAAATACCCGTTATCACCCGGATTCCGGGGGAAGCATCCTGCCGCACACTGCCAGCAGAATAGGGAGAAAATGCGGGGCAGCATGCGTCCTACCCCCGGGGGTTGATCCACAGGCCGATTTATTTAACCGCAGGTTTTTGTGGTTTACCATGTGTTCGCACGGTAACCCAGGAAGGAGACGAGGTTTCCTGTCGCATGGGTGAGACCCCTTGGTTCATGGCATCGTAGATGCCGTTTCTCTTTCGCCGAGGACGGCGATGTTATTGCGGAACTTGCGTATGATATCCAATGTACCGACGGTTGAGTTTTTCCGTCGATGATTATGTACCCGATACGCGGATAGTCCCGGCTGGCGACGCTCCGGGTTGTCCGCCCGATCAGGACCTCACTCACGGTGATGATGGATAGTATCATCTCTCCCGAATTATCCTAAGGCAAAACCTCCCTAAAATTGCATATTATTTCTTCCCGGCCAGTAGATATCCAGTCCTGAAAAGTGGGTGTTTGTTGTTAGTTATAATTTTAAAAAGACTGGAAAAAAGATTTCAATTTATATATAAAATCTTTAAGAAGCTCTCATTTTATGTTTGAAAGAATCGATAAAACGGGGATGTCTGGTTAATGAAAGAATAGTCTTTGGATTTCAATCGTTCAGATCAGGACTCGGTGATAAAATACCCCTTGATCCGGTGTACGATGTAGCGAAGGCCGTCACCCGGGTAATGGAGCACATAGGACGCCATCCGACCAGGTGATGCGTGTTTCCTGACGATCTCCCTCCTCTCCGGAAGGTATTTTTTCCAGACCCGGTCGCTCTTCCCTGCCTTCAGGTAACAGGCAAGCAGGACTCCGGTATAGGTTACCCGGACACCGTTGTCAAGGACGGCCCGCAACTGCCAGTCGTAGTCCGCATAGATGCGGTAGCGGGTGTCGAACCCCCCGTATCTGTCGAACACCTCCTTTCGTGCGATGATTGCCTGGTGGCAGATGACCCGTGCCATGAGATCGGTGGGGGTCTTCCGTTCTCCTGACCACCGTTCCGCACTCACCTCGTCATAGTACATCACGTCGCCGGTGAAGATGCCGGACTGCGGACACCGTTCGATCTCCCGGATAACGTCGCGTATAGCCTGTCCTGATGCCAGGTAGTCCCCGCTGTTCAGGAAGTAGACGAGGTCTCCTGTCGCATGGGTGAGACCCTTGTTCATGGCGTCGTAGATGCCGTTGTCTTTCTCTGAAACGAGGACGGCGATGTTATTGCGGAACTTGCGTATGATATCCAATGTACCGTCGGTTGAGTTTCCGTCGATGATTATATACTCGATATGCGGATAGTCCTGGCTGACAACGCTCCGGACTGTCCGCTCGATCAGGGCCTCGCCGTTGCGACAGACGGTGATTATGGATAGTCTCATTTTCCCCGAATTATCCTTGCCGTATATGAGTTATCCGGGTTTGTCTTTAAGGGCTTGTTTTTTTTTAGGAATTGTTCAAAAAAAGGTAAATGAAAGAGGATACAAATCTCATGAGAAAAGAACCAGAAGAACCATGAAAATACTATACGATCACCAGACGTTTGCAATGCAGGAGTATGGTGGAATTTCACGATATTTTATCGAATTGATGAACCAGTTCAGAATAAATAAGGAAATGGGGGTATCGTTCGAACTCGCTCTCCATTACTCCAACAATGAATACCTTCCACAATATCCCTCTTTCAAATATCATCGCCTTTTCCCGGATTGTAACTGCCGGGGAAAGGGGCCGTTCTTAAATTTTGTAAACAAGCCATATTCCCGCACAGCGCTTCTTAAGGGAAATCACGATCTTGTTCATCCGACATATTATGATCCATATTACCTGAAATATTTGAGAGGAAAATCGTTCGTAATCACCGTTCACGACATGATCCATGAGCTGTATCCACAATCTTTTCCAAAGTATGACAGAACTCGGGCATATAAACGGTTAGTTATTGGAAGGGCGAGTGCAATTATCGCTGTTTCACAGAATACAAAAGAGGACGTACTCACATTCTACGATGTTGACCCGGCCAAGATAGAGGTCATTTATCATGGAAGCTCTTTTCAAATAGAGCGTGTATCCTTTGCTCAAAAAGATCGTCAGTTGGATGAGAAGTACTTGTTATTTGTTGGAAATCGTCGTCAATATAAAAATTTTAATTTTTTTATCACTTCGGTAGCGAGCATTTTACAGAATAACCCCGATCTTAAGGTCATCTGTGCAGGAGGAGGAGCATTTTCCGAAGATGAACAAAAACTGCTCGAAAGGTTATCAATCCAGAACCAGGTTGTGCAGGTCCGGACCGATGATGACGGTTTGAAGAGATTGTATTCAAAGGCGATTGCTTTCATATTTCCCTCCCTGTATGAAGGATTCGGTATCCCTGTTCTTGAGGCATTTGCCTGCAGATGTCCTGCGCTACTCAGTAATACCGGTTCATTACCGGAAGTGGGAGGTGACGCGGCATTGTATTTCGATCCCACTGATTCCGAGTCTCTTCGTTCGGCAATCACGGATGTTCTGGAAGATGAGAAGTTGCGGGATAAACTGATTCATGCAGGTTTGAAGCAACTTGGGAAGTTCAGCTGGGAAAGGACCGCGTGGGAAACGAAGATAGTGTATGAAAAGAGTTTACCATAAATGGAGGTTAAGAAACGTTTTCATTAGATTTTGAACAAAAATTTGTCGTTAATTTGAAATAATTATATTATTAAGATTTGAGTACATGAGTGGTCATGGATGGGAATTAACAACTCCCGTTGTATTTATCATTTTTAATCGTCCTCAAACGACAAAGCTCGTACTCGATGAAATACTGAAAGCAAAGCCCCCCAAGATCTATGTCATTGCAGACGGTCCGAGAGATAATGCCCCTGCTGATAAAACAAGATGTGATGAAACAAGGGCATTGATAGAAAATTCCGAAATTGATTCCCCCATAAAAAAAATTTACTCTGATACCAACATGGGATGTCCGGAACGTGTAATCAGCGGGTTAAACTGGGTTTTTACACAAGAAGATCAGGCAATTATCCTTGAAGACGATTGCGTCCCCGATGCCTCTTTTTTCAGGTATTGCGATGAATTGCTATTAAAATATGACGATGACAATCGTGTGATGACAATATCGGGTGATAACTTCCAGTTTGGTAAGAAACGAACGAAATATAGCTATTATTTTTCAATATATCCCCATATATGGGGCTGGGCGACATGGAAGAGAGCCTGGAAACAGTATGATAAGAATATCCTGATGTGGCCTGAAGTTAAAGAAAATAGATTTTTAAATGGGTTCCTTCACGATAGATTGAGCGTCATGTATTGGAATCGGATTTTTGATAGGGTTTATGACGGAACATTAAAAACATGGGATTACCAATGGGTGTTTTCATCGTGGATGAACAATGCTTTTTCAATTATACCTCATGTCAATTTAATATCAAATGTCGGATTCGGCCAGGAAGCGACCCTGACGAAAAAGAAGGATAAATTTTCAAATATCCCATCTTCTGCTCTCGAATTTCCACTCCACCATCCTCCATATGTAATGCGGAATTGGAAAGCTGATCGATTTACACAAAAGGATCATTTTAGTAATATCCCACGGATGTGCTTCAACAAGATATCCTCTCTATGCAATAAATAAAGCCTCGGGACTGAATACTGCATCCATGTGTTAATAGTCAGATTTTATTGAATAATTTTATATTCACTTCCATATCTTCATGAGTCTTACTGTTTAATGCGCATTTTACGATGCTATCCAGACCCCAATGTGATAAATACCATAGAATTTTAAAAAGGGAACTATTAATTTTATTTTCCGAGAAGAAGTGAATGTTGTTCTGGGAATAAAAATTCAAATCGAATTTCCTTGCCATATGTTCCAATGTCTGATGTGAATAGAATGAAATGTGTTGACCATGTTCAAAACCATAGTATAACCAGGTTTCAGGATTTGGAATTTTCTCAGGAAGTAATTCAGTTGAAAAGAGGATATTTCCTGAAATGGATACCATTTTTTTTAGATCTTCCATTGGTTCCACGAAATGTTCGAAGCACTCCCATGCGGTTATCGCAGTTATTTTATTCATTTTGGGATTGAATTCAAATCCTCTTGCAAAGAGGTTTGGACACTGCGGGTCGAATAAATAAAAATCAAATCCAATATCCCGCATCAATCTCGTGAATATGCCATATCCTCCTCCATAATCTAAAAACTGTGACTTTCTTCCAAATTGGTAAAATAAGAAATTTGTGGTAAATTTTGAAAATGATATATTCCGGGCTAATATCCCAGTGTCGTAAGCATTAATCACATCGCAATATGCCTCTTTGAGCCAGAAGGGTGCCTCTGTTTGAATAAATCCGCAATTTTGACAGTGAAAATATTTAACAGGATATTTTTTTAATATCTCTCTTTGGAAGATAAATTTTACACCAGAAGAACATATTTTACATCGGGTACCCAAGGAGTTATCCATTCTGGACATAATAACCATTTAACAATCTAATGTTAAAATGCAACGATTTTAAGTATTAAAATACTACCGAAACGCAAAAACCTTTTTCGATATTTAATTTTATCAGAAATTTTCAATTCTTTGAGTCATCAATCCGAATTCCAAGATTTATATTCACCGGATTTTGTACCGTGTAAAAAAATTGAAGGGTCAGAATGAACACAAAAAAATGTATTCCTGTCCGGGTTAATATTAATAAACAATTTGTTAATCATCCAATCGATTCCAATTAACCTAAGATGTGGTTTTCTCAAAATATTATCAAGAAAAATATTTATCAAAGGTTTATTGATCAAATATGCACATGCTGTATTTGTTACAGGCTTTGTATAATATCTGAAATAATCATCATGCCTAATTTCTAAGTTACTAATTTTTAAATCTTCAAGATTACAGCCTCCCGCCAAATCAATATAAATAAGGCGGTCCTTTTGATTTTTTACAAATTCAAGGATATTTTCAAGTTTTTGAATACTGTTATCCTTAAAAACAATATCATCTTCAAAGCAAATTAAATACTCGCAATTAGTCTCTGAAAAGGCGTTCCATGAGCGTATATGTTTATCCGTGACAACGGTCTCAATATAACTCTTTTTATTCCATAACAGGCCAGACTGCCTTCTAAATGTATAGCTGTTAAAGACATCCCACATCAATAAGGGTAAAGAAATTGCCAATGACTTTGGTCGTAAATTCCGATATTTACACCATTCACGATCTAATTTCAAATATTGAAGTTTTCTGTATATAGCTTGTGAGGAGGTATGAGGTCTAATTTCTGGCTGGTTGGATATGAAAATTATTTTAACATCGAATTTCTTGGAGAAAGAATCTTTTATCTCAAATATTTTTGGTAAAACATAATTATTTCTTTGAAAATCGTTATTATGAATCAGGGCTATACAAAGACTCTCGACTTTATTACGAGGAACTAATACTGCCACCATAAGTATAAATTAGGAACCAATAATCTTTCTTCCTCCTAACATAATAAATGACACCACCCATGAAAATTCTAACTGTTGTATTAAACTTAGAAAAGGGAGGCACCCAGAGAGTAGCGCAAAATTTTGCAGAGGGTTATCATGATCTTGGACATGATTCCAGAATATTAGCTATTGAAGGTCTTGGTGTTCGCGCAAAAGAGATTTTATCGAAGGGTGTTCCTATATGGCAAATGGGTGATATCACTGAAATTAAGATTTGGTCGCCTGATGTTATCCATATACATAGTGTCTTTATTTCCGGATTTGATTCCGTAGTCAATCTATTGAAAGTTTTCGAAGAATCAAAGAAAGAACCCATTATTATTGAAACGAATGTTTTTTCACACCCATCAATTTGGGAAACCAGGGTCGATATAAGTTTTCAATTATCTTCATGGTGCGAATGGGTATATAGAGGTAACGGCGGAAAAGTAAAATCCTTTATTGTTCCAAATCCGATTAATATTTCAAAATTCTTTAGAGCTCCTCCTGATGAAATCATTTCATTTAAAAAGAAATACAATATAAGCTCTGACGAAGTTGTCTTATTGAGAGTAGGACAGGATAGTCCCATTAAATGGTCGCCCTTACTCATTAGCATATTTGTTGAGCTTTGCCATCGCAGGGATAATCTTCGCCTAATTGTGGTAAATCCCCCACAATCTATTGTTTTTGATATAGATCATCTACCCAATGAAATCAAACAAAAAATTGTTCATCTTAAGAATTTAAAGAGTGACCATGACCTTTGCATTTGCTATTCAGCAGCGGATATTTTTTTTCATATAGCGGAACAGGGAGAAAGCTTTGGCTTGGTTCTTGCAGAATCTCTTCTTTGCGAAACGGCTGTTGTAAGTTATAGTACACCTTGGACTGATAACAGCCAGTGTGAAGTTGTTCCAAACAACCTATGCGGTTATATATCTACAAACGCGCGTGATATGGTTTCTGCAATTGAAGAATTGATTGACAATCCTTCATTGCGAAAAGAATTTGGGGTGAACGGCAGAAGACATATAATTAATAGCTTTGAGTCAATGAAAATAGCGCAATACGTTCTCGATTTGGTTCAAAAAACTGAAATGACAACAAAGGTTCCAATCCATAAGGTATCTGATATTTATATGAATAATTATGGTAATAGAGGGGGCATCACTCCTATATTGCTAAAATTTATTGCAATAAATCCGTATATTTTTAAAATAGGAAGATTGTTAATCCAAGGTATTGCCGGACATACAAAATATTCAAGATTTCTTAATCCAATCAAGTAATTGTTGATTCAGGAAGGGATACGGAATAATGAGTAATGAATCCTGCTTTATTGTATAACGAAATGTCGAATAACATGACCCTCAAAAAGAAACGAAAAGAATCATCATTTTTTAGAAAACTGAAATATTGGGTTTATAATAATTTAAAGGATCCAGATAATTTCTCGATTAATTCAAAGATTTTTCCGTATGTGATGATGGAAAATGGAGCGATTTTCCGCACTTCAGATGATTTATCAACACTTTTTGATGTACTTCAAGACTACAGCTTTTCAGATATTAGGAAAGAAGATTATGTTATTGATATTGGTGCGAATATCGGAGGTTTCACAATTTTAGCGGCAAAATTATCTGATAATATTATTGCAGTTGAACCAATTACAATTCGTGAATTAAAAAATAATATTAAACTCAATAACATGAATATACGCATAATTGAAGGGGCATTGGGAGATGGGCAATGGCATATAATTACGTGGATTAGAAATTCGAAGAAAATTAAAACATTTTCATTCACTCAATTGAAGCAAATATCTGGAGGATGTGATTTTCTCAAGTGCGACTGTGAGGGCTTTGAGTGGTTTATTCATCCTGAGGAAATAGAGGGGATAAGAAGAATTGAAATGGAAATACATAATTTTAATCCTTCAAAAAATAATCCTGAGGAGCTTCTAGACTATATTTTTAAAAATTATAACGTAAATATTGAGCCGGAGGATAAAACCATTGAAGAATTTCTTGATTCTTTCGATGATGAAGTGTCCGAAGTAATTATAATTCATGCGAATAAAAAGCAACTTAAAGAATAAAGGATATGGTGCCAATTTATCCACCTAGCTTTTCCATTTTTCAGTAGGGCCATCAACCTTAAAACCTAACTTCGCCACTTTTCAGTACTTCCATCAAATTTAAACGACTTAACCCAATTCGCCAGAAGCAATTTACCAGTGATTTGGCGCCTCCAGGCTACCATATCTCTTGATAAAATCTCCAAGAATTG
>Ga0209506_1000678_pt1 | contig 41842 bp, 31 predicted proteins | sample AD_JPNHG2_MetaG_FD_184409 | JGI IMG/M metagenome (GOLD analysis project Ga0209506, IMG submission 184409) | Active sludge microbial communities of municipal wastewater-treating anaerobic digesters from Japan - AD_JPNHG2_MetaG (SPAdes) (version 2) | ecosystem: Engineered > Bioreactor > Anaerobic...
GCCAGCGCCTGGAACCCGGCGATGGATACCGGCAGCAACACCCAGCAGGATCTCCCCTTCGTCATCGAGGGGACTGCGGGTGGCGGCAGCGTGCCGAATATCAACGTCTCCCCGTCGAGTCTCTCCAGCACGCAGCTACCGAATACCACGACCACCCAGACGCTGACGGTGGGCAACACCGGCACGGTGGATCTCAACTGGCAGATCGCGGAGGATCCGAACCCCAACTGTGCCAGCCCGGCGGACGTGCCGTGGCTGTCGGTGAGTTCGGCGAGCGGCACGAACGCCGGCGGGACGAACACGGCGGTGACGGTGACGTTCAACTCGACCGGGCTGTTGGGAGGGCCATACAACGCCAGCCTCTGCGTGACGAGCAACGACCCCGACCCGGGTCCGGGCCCGGGGACCAATCTGGTGATCGTTCCCGTGTCGATGACCGTCACCGGAGCATCCTGTACCCCTCCCCTCCTGGAGGACGGCTTCGAAAGCGGCCCTGGCAGCTGGACTGCGGACGGCACCCCCGCCTGGAGTATCGTGAACACCGCCGCCAATAGCGGCAGCTACAGTTTCTTCGCCCCCAATGCGGGCTCGATCTCCGACACGCGCCTGGTCTCGCCCCCGTTCACGATCCCTGGGGCTGCAACCTTGGCAGCGCTCGAGTTCTGGCACCGGGTGCGTACGGAGACCACTTATGACGGCGGCGTCCTGGAGGTGACGACCGACGGCGGCAGCAGCTGGACCGACCTGAGTTCGAATATCACGGTAGGCGGATACAACGGAGTCATCAGCTCCGCCTTCAGCAATCCGCTCGCCGGGAGGCCGGCCTGGACCGGCAGCATACCGGCAGGAGCCGGCTTCGAGCGGGTCGTCGTGAACCTCCTGCCCCTGGCCGGACAGACGGTGCAGATCCGCTGGCGCCTGGGCTCCGACACCTCGGTGGGCGCCACCGGCTGGTGGGTCGACGACGTGGTGGCCTGGGCCTGCCCGTCGGGGGGCGGTGGCGACCCGAACATCGACGTCTCGCCGCTGAGCCTCAGTGAGACGCACGCCACACCGCCGCAGACGACCACCCGGACGCTGACCGTGACCAACACCGGCACGGCGAACCTCGACTGGCAGATCGCGGAGGATCCGAACACCAACTGCGTCAACCCGGCGGACGTGCCGTGGCTGTCGGTGAACCCGACGAGTGCTTCGTCGGTACCGGCGGGGAGCTCGGCGGTGACGGTGACGTTCGACTCGACCGGTCTCGCGGCGGGCGCCTACGGCGCCAACCTCTGCGTCACGAGCAACGACCCGAATCCGGGCCCGGGCAACGGGACGGAGCTCGTGGTGGTGCCGGTCAGCCTGACCGTCAGTGGCCCGGCGATGCACACGGTGACGTCGAGCGTGGGAACGCCTTCGGGCACGATCGCGCCGCCGTCGCAGCAGGTGACCGATGGCAGCACCGCAGCCTTCACGCTGACGCCGGCTGCCGGCTACGAGATCGACGGCGTGACGGGCACCTGCCCGGCGGGCTCGCTCGCGGGCAACGTCTACACGACGGGAGCGATCACGGCGGACTGCCAGGTGGTCGCGAACTTCCGTCCGGAGTCGGGCCCGGCTCCCTCGGTGCTCGAGATCCCGACGCTCGGTCCGGCGGGCGGGGCGCTGCTCGGCCTGCTGCTGGCCGGTCTCGGCCTCGGCACGCTCCGCCGGCGGCGGGCATGAGCCGCTGACGGCAGCGCCTGACCGGCAGGCGAACGGGCGGTGGGAGAGGGCTCCCGCCGCCCGTTTTTTCTGCTCCGTCTGTCGGAATTGCGGGCGCGCGGCGGCCGCGGGCTACCGGACGGTGCCCCGGTAGGCGCTGAAGAGCGCGAGCTCGATCTCGCGCCGCGGTTCGGCGAAACCCGCTTCCGCCAGCGCCGCGAGGATCGTCGCCGGCGGCACGCACTGGTCGATCGTGTCCCAGTAGTACTCGAAGAGCTCGCGGGTGGCGCGGCCGCCCGCGCGGGCGAGGAACGGCACCAGCCGGCCGAGGTAGAAGCGGGTGAAGGCGAACCCCCAGCGCGACTGCGGACGGGTGATCTCGAGCACGAGCACCTGGCCGCCGGGGCGCAGGACGCGCCGGAACTCGGCGAAGGTGGCGCCGAGATCGACCACGTGCCGCAGCGCGTAGCCCATCGTCACCAGGTCGAACGAGGCGGTGGGGAACGGCAGCGCCTCGGCGATGCCGAGCACCAGCTCGCGCACCCCGCGCGCCCGCGCCCGCACGAGCATGCCGGCGCTCGGGTCGAGACCGACGGCCCGCCCCGTCGGGCCGGTGAGCGGCCGCGCGGCGGCGGCCAGCACGCCGGTGCCGCAGGCGACGTCGAGCACCCGGCTGCCGGGGCCGATGCCGGTGGCGGCGAGCTGCCGGCGCCGGTACCAGTGGCCCGAGCCGAAGCTCATCGCCTGGGTGATCCAGTCGTAATGGCCGGCCGTCTCGTCGAACCAGGCGCGCACGCGGCGGCGCCGCTCCGGCTCGCTCGCGTAGTAGCGCGCGAGCAGCGGGTGAGGGCGCAACGGCTCTCCGGCGCTGCGGGACGGCTCCGGCGCGTCCGGCGGTACGGCTTGCGGCATGGCCTCGCTCCTCGTGGTACGGGGGGGATTATTCACCAAGGGGGAGGGGTGAGAAAGGGGGCGAAGGAGCCGCGCCGGCTCAGAGCAGGCCGCGCCCTTCGAGCAGCGCCCAGAGGCGGGCGAGCGACGCTGCGACCGTCTCCGTGCCGGTGGCGAGCGCGAGCGCCGGGGCAGCGGGCGCCTCGTAGGGCGCGTCGATGCCGGTGACCTGCTCGATCTCGCCGGCCCGGGCGCGGCGGAAGAGGCCGTCGGTGTCGCGCGCCTCGCAGGTCGCGAGCGGCGCGTTGCAGTGGATCTCGAGGAACCGGTCGGCGCCGACGATCTCCCGGGCGAGCGCGCGATCCCTGGCGGCCGGCGAGACGAGCGCCACGATGACGAGGAACCCCTGATCGTTGAAGAGCCGGGCCACCTCCGCGGTGCGGCGGACGTGCTCGCGGCGGTCGCCGGACGTGAAGCCGAGATCGGCGTTGAGGCCGAGGCGGAGCCGTTCGCCGTCGAGCACCTGCACCCGGTGCCCGGCGGCGACCAGCTTCTCTTCGAGGGCGAAGGCGAGCGTCGACTTGCCCGCGCGCGGCAGGCCGGTGAGCCAGAGGGTGGCCGGCGGCCGGCCGAACTGGGTGGCGCGCGCGGCATCCGGAACGGCGCTCGCCGGCCGGCGCACGTGCGCGGTGGCGGCCGCGGCCGGCGGGCGTTCGAGGCGGATCTCGGCCGGCTCCCGTTCCAGGATGGTGCCGGCGGCGACCGTCGCGTTCGTGAGCCGGTCGATGAGGATGAAGGCGCCTGTCTCCCGGTTCCGCCGGTACGCGTCGAAGGCGATCAGGCGGGGCGATTCGATCCGCACCCGGCCGATCTCGTTGAGCGCGAGCTCGCCCGTCTCCTCGCGATGGAGCGTGGTGGTGTTGATCCGGTAGCGGAGCTCCCGCACCGCGGCGGGCGCGACGTTCGTCGTCTGCTTGAGCAGGTAGTCGCCGGCGCCGGGGCGCAGCGGCGCCTCGGTCATCCAGACCAGCATCGCCTCGAAGGCATGCGCGAGCTGCGGCACGTTGCCCGGCGCCGCGAGCATCGTGCCGCGCGACAGGTCGAGCTCGTCGGCGAGGGTCACCGTCACCGCCTGCGGCGGGAACGCCTCGGCCACCTCCCCCTCCCAGGTGTGGAGGGCGCGGATCCGGCTCTGCCGTCCGGAGGGGAGCGCCACGACCTCGGCGCCCCGGCGCAGGATCCCCGAGGCCACCGTGCCGGCGTAGCCGCGGAAGCCGTGGTGCGGCCGGGTGACGAGCTGGACGGGGAAGCGGAGGTCGAGGAGGTTCCGGTCGCCGGCGATGTGGACGTGCTCGAGGTAGGCGAGGAGGCTCGAGCCCTGGTACCAGGGCATCTTCTCCGACCGCCGGGCGACGTTCTCCCCCTCGGTGGCGCAGACCGGGATGACGTGCACGTCGCTGACCCGGAGCCGGGCGGCGAAGCCGGTGAACTCGGCGCGCACCTCGTCGAACCGCTCCCGGCTCCAGCCGACGAGGTCCATCTTGTTGACCGCGAGCACCAGGTGCCGGATGCCGAAGAGGGTGGCGATGAAGGCGTGCCGCCGCGTCTGCTCCACGACGCCGCTGCGGGCGTCGACGAGGATCACCGCGAGGTCGCAGTTCGACGAGCCGGTCGCCATGTTGCGGGTGTACTGCACGTGCCCCGGGGTGTCGGCGATGATGAAGTTGCGCCGCGGGGTGGCGAAGTACCGGTAGGCGACGTCGATCGTGATCCCCTGCTCGCGCTCGGCCTGGAGGCCGTCGAGCACCAGCGCGTAGTCGAGGCCGCCGCCGGTCGTCCCGTGCCGGGCCGAGAGGCGGGCGAGGTTCTGGAGCTGGTCGTCGAAGAGCGCGTCGGCGTCGTGGAGCAGGCGGCCGATGAGGGTCGACTTGCCGTCGTCCACGCTGCCGCAGGTGAGCAGCCGCAGCAGGTCGCGCTCCTGGTAGGCGGCGAGGATCCGTTCGAAGCCGGGGGTGGTGGCGGCGGGCGGCATCAGAAATACCCCTCCCGCTTCTTCTCCTCCATCGAGCCGGCCTCGTCGAAGTCGATGATCCGCCCCTGCCGCTCCGAGGTGCGGGTGACGAGCATCTCCTCGACGATCGCCGCCACCGAGTCGGCGTTCGACTCGACGCCGCCGGTGAGCGGATAGCAGCCGAGGGTGCGGAAGCGCACCCGGCGCCGTTGCGGCACCTCGCCGGGGGCGAGCGGCAGGCGGTCGTCGTCGACGAGGATCAGCGTGCCGTCGCGCTCGACGACCGGCCGCTCGGCGGCGAAGTAGAGCGGCACCACCGGGATCGCCTCGAGCTGGATGTAGAGCCAGATGTCGAGCTCCGTCCAGTTCGAGAGCGGGAAGACGCGGATCGATTCCCCCTTGTGCACCCGGGTGTTGTAGAGGTGCCAGAGCTCGGGGCGCTGGTGGCGCGGGTCCCACTGGTGGAACCGGTCGCGGAAGGAGAAGACCCGCTCCTTGGCGCGGCTCACCTCCTCGTCCCGGCGCGCCCCGCCGAAGGCGGCGTCGAAGCCCCAGTGGTCGAGCGCCTGCTTGAGCGCCACCGTCTTCATGACGTGGGTGTAGCGCTGGGTGCCGTGATCGAACGGGTTGACGTTCTGCTCCCGCCCCTCGGGGTTGACCCAGACCCGCAGGTCGAGGCCGAGCTCGCGCGCCGTCCGTTCGCGGAAGGCGATCATCTCGCGGAACTTCCAGAGGGTGTCGATGTGGAGGAGCGGGAACGGGATCGGCGCGGGGTGGAACGCCTTCTGGGCGAGCCGCAGCATCACCGAGGAGTCCTTGCCGATCGAGTAGAGCATCACCGGCCGCTCGCACTCGGCGACGACCTCGCGCAGGATGAAGATCGCCTCGGCTTCGAGCTCGCGCAGATGGGTGAGGCGGTAGTCGCTCACCGGACCTCCGTCTCTCCGGGCGGTGCCTCCCCGGTGAGAAAGCCGCGCGCCGCGAGCAGCTCCACGATCCGCCGGGCGGAGACGGCGAGCTCTTCGCGGGCGGTGTCGAGGGTGAGGGCGGGCGCCTCCGGCGGCTCGTACGGGGCCGAGATGCCGGTGAACTCCGCGATCTCGCCGGCGCGGGCCCGGCGGTAGAGCCCCTTCGGGTCGCGCCGTTCGCAGACCGCCAGCGGCGCGTCGAGGAAGACCTCCAGGAACCGCGCCGCGCCGATCGCCTCCCGCGCGGCCTCGCGGCCGGCGCGGTAGGGGGAGATGAACGCGGCGATCACGATCAGGCCGGCGTCGGCGAAGAGCGCGGCGACCTCTCCCGCCCGGCGGATGTTCTCCCGGCGATCCTCGGGGCTGAAGCCGAGATCGGCGTTCAGGCCGTGGCGCAGGTTGTCGCCGTCGAGCACGCAGGCGGCGTGCCCGGCGCGGATCAGCGCGGCCTCGACGGCCGTGGCGAGCGTGGACTTCCCCGCGCCGGAGAGGCCGGTCAGCCAGACCACGCCGCCCCGCTGCCGCAGGAGGCGGGAGCGTTCGGCGGCGCTGACCGCGGAAGGGTGGCGGGTGAGCCGCCGGGCGGCGGGGCCGGAGGGCGCGCTCAGAAGGTGACTCCGAACGGCTTGCGCAGCGCGAAGGCGAAGAGGATCGAGAAGAGGAAGAAGACCGTCATCCAGGCCGGCACGCCGAGCATCTCGCGCACCGTCCAGCCGGGCAGCGCGACGGTAGCCGGGCGCAGGTCGAAGGCGATCTCGGAGAGCACGCCGTCGGCCGGCAGCGGGGGCTCGGCGGGGTAGACGAACTGGGCGATCCACGAGCGCCCCGGGCGCACCGGGGAGCGCCGCACGAGCGGCCGGGGGCTGGCGAGCGCCTTCTCGTAGCGCGCCTCGCCGATCCGGATGCCGATCACGCCCTCGCCCGGCTCCGCGACGCGCAGCCGCCAGGAGAGGGTGCGTGCCGACGGGATCCAGAGCGCCGGGGTCTCGGCCACGAGCCCGGCGGGCAGCTCGAGCACCGCCTGCGGCTTGCCGGAGGCGGAGACCGGCACCCGTCCGCCCTCCTCCCACCCCTCCGCGAGCGTCGCCCGGAGGACCGTCGTCTCGCCCGCCGCGGGCGCGGCGTAGGCGTAATGGAACTGGAGCTGGGCGATCACGAAGGCGAGCGGCGGCAGGACGAAGAGCATCGGCACGAGCGAGAGCCGCAGGTAGGTCAGGTTGCGCCGCAGGATCGCGAGCTGGGCGCGCCAGATCAGCCGGAAGTTGTCGTTGAAGAGGCGGATCTCGAAGAGGTCGGCGAGGATCTGCCGCTTGACCTCGGTGAGCCGCTCCTGGTTCGAGGTGCGCTTGAAGACCCAGAGGATCCCCATCGCCGCGAGCGCCGCGAGCACGACGAGCCCGGTGGCCGCCGGCAGGGCGTGGAACGGCCGCAGCAGGAGGTCGAACAGGTGCCGGAGCGCGGCGTTGAGGAGGCGCATGCGGTCGGTCGCGCCTCAGGAGATGTAGCCGAGGCCGCGGAGGCGCTTCTTGAGCTCCTCCTCGTCCCGGGCGCCTTCGAGCTTGGCGAGCTCTTTTTCGAGGGCGTGGGTGATGAACTCCTCGGGGGAGGAGTAGCCGGCCAGCTCGGCGAGACGCCGGATCTTCGCCAGCAGATCCTTGTCGAGCTTCACGCTGCGGGTCGAGAACATGGGGGCTCGCCTCCGTGGGGGGTCACTCTCGCGTCGCGTCGAAGGGGACGCCGAGCTCGGCCACGACGGCGCGGCCGAGCTCGCTCAGGTTCGTCGCCGGCTGCACGAGTGGCCGGTTGGTCAGCAGGATGCCGGGCACCGCGGCGGGGTCCATCAGGTGCTCGCCGGCCCAGTCGTCGAGGTTGTCGCCGAAGACCTCCGCCGAGAGGTCGCCGAGCGCCGAGGTCCCCGAGCAGCGGGTCCCCTTCGCGTAGCCGATGACGAGATCGGGGCCGCTCGCGAGCGCCGAGCCGTGAGCGAACGCCTCCTCGCGCAGGAAGACGTTCGAGATCGCGGGCCGGCCGGTCGCGGGATCGATCGTCGCGAGCAGCCCGTCGGCGATCTCCCGCATCAGGCTCGCGCGTTCTTCCGGAGGAACGATCCCGTCCTTCTCCCGCCCCCGGACGTTGAGGTAGAGCGCGTTGATGCCGAGCCCGTAGGCGCGCGTCCGGCTCCAGTCCACACCGTTGAAGGATTTGACGGTGGATGCCCGTTCGCGGTCGTGCACCGCGAGGTAGCCGTGGTCGAGCAGCCAGGTGTTGAGATGGAAGACCCGCCGCCAGCTCGTGAAGCCGTGGTCGGACATGACGATCACCGTCGTGTCGGGCGGCAGGTGGTCGAGCGTGTAGCCGACCACCTCGTCGAGCGCGCCGTAGAGCCCGGGGATCGCGTCGGCGAACCGGGGCGACTCCTCGGGGTCGTAGCGGGGGTGGCCGGGATCGAGCGTGTCCCACATGACGTGGGAGGCCTGATCGACGCTGCCGAAGTAGTAGAAGAGGAGCCCGCCCCGCCAGTCGGCGAGCACCTGCCGGTACTGCGTGACCAGCTCGCCGAGTGTGTGGTGCACGAGGTCCATGAAGACGGCCCGGTCGAGGACCCCGCCCTCGACCGCCTTGGTGTCCTCGGGCATCCCCTGGGTGTAGAAGCGGCCGGTGGCCGCCGCCAGCCGGGCCGCGTAGTCGGCCGGGGTGGAGATCGGCATCACCGGCTGCATCGGATCGAGGTTGAGCGGCGAGACGTAGAGCTCGAACTCCGGCCGCACGCTCTTGAGGTAGAAGCGGGCCATCGCCGGGATCGCCGGGTTCATCACCAGCCGGCCGCAGAGGCCGAGGTCGAGGGAGACCGGCACCCAGTCGGTCCATTCGCCGACCGTGAGCAGGCGCTCCTCGTCGCCGACCACGAGCCGGGCGACCGGCTCGTCGGGGTCGAGGTAGACCGAGAACGGCGCCCGGGTCCTAACCTTCCCGGCGACGAACGGGTTGTCCGGCCCGAGCAGGTCGCTCGTCACCACCCCGTCCTCGGGCCACGCCTCGACCGCCTCGCCGCCCCCCGAGATCTTCGAGGCGTCGTAGAAGAGCTCGGAGGTGTAGAAGGTGAAGGTGCCGTAGGTGCCGAGGATGTCCGGCGTGCCCATCCCGGAGAGCTCGTAGCTCGCGCTGCCCGAAGGGGGGAAATTCGCCGGCATCCGCAGCACGGTGGTCTCGATCCCGTGCTCTTCGAGCCGCTCCCAGATCGGCGTGCCGCGCCGGAGCAGCTCCATCTGCCCCGAAGAGAGGGGAAGGCGGCAGTTGCCGGCGGCGAGCGGCTCGCGGGGGTTCTCCGGCTCGACGACCCGGCTCGTGGAGAGGTACGGCTCCATCGTCTTCGGATCGCGGTGGACGAAGTCGAAGATGCCGTGGACGCCGGCATCGCTGCCGGTGAGGAAGTTCGACCAGGCGACCGGGCTCTGCGGCGGGATCGAGGTGCCGAGCGGCTGGAGAGGGCCACCCGTGGCTTCGAGGCGGGCGAAGTTGGGCAGCCGGCCCTCGTCGATCAGCCGGCGGGTGAGCTCGTAGTCGAGGCCGTCGAAGCCGAGGACGATCACCCGGCGGCCGTCGGCGCCGCGTCCGGGCTTCCGGCTGCAGCCGGCGAGCGCGACGAGCGCGAGCGCGAGGGTCGCGACGGCGAGAGCGAAGGGGAGCGTCCGGCGCCGCATCGTCAGGCCGCCCGCCGGGTCGCTCCCGCCGCCCCCTGGCGGGCGAGCGGGGAGGTTTCGAAGAGGGCCCGGCCGTCCATGTGAGCCGGGGCGTCGATGCCGAAGAGGCGCAGCACCGTCGGCGCGAGGTCGACGATCGCCGGCTCGTCACGGGCGATCGCGTGGTTGCAGAAGAGCACCCCGGGCACGACCTTCGGGTCGACGCAGTGGTCGCCGCTCCAGGCCTTCACGTTGTCCTCGAAGACCGGGCCGGAGAGGACGCCGGTGGCGCAGTCCCAGGAGATCCGGTAGCCGTGGTTGAAGCCGACGATCAGATCCGGGGCGTTGGGCAGGTACGGCCCGTCGTAGACGTCCACGGCGGCGTAGACCTCGTTGATCCCGACCTCGTCCCGCTCCTCGTCGCGCAGGCCGGAGAGCTTCCCGATCAGCTCGCGGCGCAGCGCCTCGGCCTCGGCGCCGGGGGCGACGATCCCCTCCGCCTCCCGCCCCGCGAGGTTCAGGTAGATGCCGGTGAGGCCGACCGAGTAGGCCCGGGTGCGCGACCAGTCGACGTCGCGCAGCCACTCGGTGGAGCCGTCGCACCCCTCCCGGAGCGCGAGGTAGCCGTGGGCGAGGAGCCAGGCGTTGAGGTTCACCCCCCGGCGGAAGGAGGTGAAGCCGTGGTCGGAGAGGACGAAGAGGAGATCGTCGGGGCGCAGCTTCGCCATCACCCGGCCGACGAGGGCGTCGTAATGGACGTACATCTCCTCGATCGCCTGCCGGTGCTCGGCGTGCTCGCGGTTCTCGCCCGCCGGGTGCCCCTCTTCGAGGTACCGCCAGAACATGTGCTGGATCCGGTCGCTGCCGTCGAAGACGCAGACGAGCGCGCCGCGGACGAGGCGGTCGAGGGCGGCGAAGAACATCGCCTCCCGCTCCCGGTCGATGTCGTAGCTCTGGGCGAGGAAGGTCGCGTCGTCGGTCACCTTCTCGTTGAGCGCCCAGGTGTCCTCGGCGAGCCCGAGCGTCGAGAACGGCCCGACCCGCTTGGCGAGGTAGGTCGCGTAGTAGGACGGGTGGGAGATCGGCATCGCCGGGGTCTCGGGATCGAGGTTGAGCGGCGAGAGGTAGAGCGAGACCTCGTCGTCCATCTCGAGCAGCATGAGGCGCGTGAGCCCGCGCACCTTCACCGTGGGCGCGGCGGGGAAGGTGAGCTGCACCCAGCCGGTCAGCCGCCGCGGCTCGAGCCGGTGCTCCTCGTCGCCGAGGCGCACGTGCGCGCAGCCGGCGGCGCGGTCGAGGCGGATCTCGACCGGCAGCGCGAGCGGCGGATCGCCGGCGCGGAAGATGTTCTCGGGGCCGTGGAGCACCGCCGTGTACCGCTCCGGCCCGCCGGCGAGGGCGACCCGTTGCCCCCCCTCCTTGAACCGCGCCCCGCTCCGGCGGGTGGTGAAGAGGTGGAACGTCCCCTGCGTGCCGAGCAGGTCGGGGACGCTCATCGCCGAGAGCTCCGCGCCGTAGAAGCGGTCGGGGGGGAAGGTGATCGGCACCCGCAGCACCGTGGACCAGATCCGGTGGTCGCCGAGGATCGCCCAGAACGGCCGCGACTTGCGCAGCAGCCGGATCGCGGGCTTCCGCAGCGGGAGCTTCCACTTCCCCAGCCGGAGGAAGCGGTCCACGCTGCCGATCTCGGCCGAGGAGAGGACCGGCAGGTAGGTCTTCCGGTCGCGGTCGATGAAGTCGAAGATGTTGTGCTTGCCGGGGTTCGTGCCGGTGGCGAACGACGACCAGGCCACCGGGGTCATCGCCGGGTAGGTGGTCCGCAGGCGGTGGTAGCTCCCCTGCGCGGCGAGCCTGGCGAGGTTCGGCAGCCGGCCTTCGGCGATCAGCCGGTCGGTCAGGCGGGGATCGAGGCCGTCGAGGCCGACGGCGATGCACCGCCGCACCCAGGGGGCGCGGGCCCGCTTGCCGGTCAGGAGGCGCCAGAGGACACGGAACGGCCAGATCAGGATCGAGGCGAGCGCGAGCAGCAGGGTCATGAGGACCACGCCGACCGACGAGAGGAGCGCGATCCCGGCGCCGGGGCCGACGTAGGCCGCAGCGGGTGCCGCCGCGGCCAGGGCGGCGAGCGTGGCGAGGAGGAGGCGGCGGCGGAACCTGGAGGGCATCGCGGAGCGGCTGGTGGCGGACGGGCCTCGGATCGTCGGCTGGAGCTCGCTGCCGTTCGCCATGGGAACGGAATCGCGCCGGCCGACGGGGCATTGTAGTCTATCCGCCACGCTCGCCCGGCGGGCACGGCGGGCGAACCGGTCATGGCGCACGCACTCCACAGGCTCTGGCGCCGGCTGCGCTACGGCGCGCCGGTCGTCGTCGTCTCCGGCCTGCCCCGCTCGGGCACCTCGATGGCGATGAAGATGCTCGCCGCCGGCGGCCTCGAGGTGGTGGCCGACGGCGAGCGGGTTGCCGACGAGGACAACCCGCGCGGCTACTTCGAGGACGAGCGGGTCAAGGCGCTCGCCGAAACCGCCGACAAGCGGTGGCTGCGCGCGGCGCGGGGCCGGGCGGTGAAGGTGATCTCCTGGCTGCTCAAGGAGCTGCCCGCCGACAACAACTACCGGGTGATCTTCCTCCAGCGGGACCTGCGCGAGGTGCTCGCCTCCCAGGGGAAGATGCTCGCCCGGCGGCAGGAGGAGCACCCCACCTCCGACGACGAGATGCTCGCGGTCTTCGAGAGCCACCTCTGGCGAGTCGGCTACCTCTTCCGGCACGCACCGCACCTCGAACGGCTCGAGCTCGCCTACGCCGACGTCGTCGCCGATCCGCTGCGGGCGGCGGCGCGGATCAACGCCTTCCTCGGCGGCGGCCTCGACGTCGAGAAGATGGCGGCGGCGGTCGAGCCCGGGCTCTACCGGAACCGCGCCGGGCAGCTCGCGGCGCCGGCGCCCTGAGCGCCCGCCCGGGGCCTCGCCCGGGCAGGCTCTGTCCCCCGCGCTCGCGATTCGGCGTTCTCGGATTCAGTGGCGTCGCCTCCGCCCGACGATCTCCAGGAGGCGGCCGGGAGGTCCTCCGATGCGGATGTTCGTCTTCGTCGTGCTCTTTCTCGCCCTTCTCGTTCCCGTGGCCGCGCCGCCGGCCGCCGCCCTGAGCTGGGAGCACCGGGTGGTGGTGCCGACCACGATGCGTACCGACGAGGCGAGCGTGGCGGCGAGCCTCGAAGCGAACGTCAACCAGCTCGCCGCGCACGGCTACGAGATCGTCGCCGTGGCCGGCGGCGACGCGGCGGTGCTCGACACCCTCCTCGGCCGCCGGCAGGCGGGCGCGGGAGGGGCCGAGAGGCCGGTCGCGCTCGTCGTGATGGCCCGGCCGGCGGGGGGGCGGGCGATCGCCCGGGAGTACCGGCTGCTCCATCCGGAGGAGAGCACGCCGCTCGCCGACACGCTCGCCCGCCTCGCCGCCGACGGCTTCGCCTACCGCGCGAGCGAGCTCGACGGCCCGGTCACCCACCTCGTCTTCGAGCGCCGCGAGGGCGCTGAGCCGGTCGAGCTGCGCGCCTACCGGAACCAGTTCCGCAAGAGCTGGATGGAGCAGCTGCTGGCCGACGAGGGGGTGCCCGCGCGGCTGCGCGCGGTGGTGCCGGTCGGCCTCGGCGCAGGGTTCGTCGAGCTCGGGTCCCCGCAGGAGTCGCCCGGCGACGTCCGCTGGCTGTCCGCGCACGACTACGACTTTTCGACCCTCGAGGAGAAGGTCGCCCCGCTCGCCCGGAGCGGCTACGGGGTGGAGATGGTGCGGCGCCGCGAGAGCAACTTCGATCTGCTGATGGTCCGGCCGGCCGGGGCGAGCGGCTCCGCGGCCCGTTTCGATCTCGATGCCGGCTCCTGGGGCGCCCCCTGCGGGAGCGGCCGGCTCGCGGGGGCCGCGGTCGCCGCGGACGGCCGGGTCTTCTGCGCGGCCGACCGGGGCGGGGCGGCGCCGCCCGCGAACCGCGGCTACGACCTCACCGTGCGCCCGATCGCCAAGGCCGACGACGCGCTCCTCTTCCGGGTGCCGACCTGCAGCGTCGAGGCGCGGCTCCGCTCCCGGCGCGCTCCCTCCGCCCGGCTGGCGTTCGCGCTCCAGCTCGAGCGGGAGATCGCCCGCAACCTCGAGGCCGGCCACCGCGTGACGCGCCTGCTCGCCGCCGCGGACGGCAACGGGCAGCGCCGCCTCGTCCTCTTCACGAGCGACGCCGCGGTCGCGCAACCGAGAGGCCGCGCGGCCGATCCGGGGCCGGCGCCGGCACTCGCCGTCCTCCTCGACACCGTCGGCGACGATCTCACCCGGCAGCGGGAGGCGGCGATCAACGCCGAGCTCGCGAGCGCGGCCGGAGAGGACGGGAGCCTCTGGATCGAGCTGCCGACCCGCCGCGGGGCACCGGCCACGCTCCTCGGCTGCGTGCGGGGAAGCGTCGCGCGCGACCGCGTCGCCGACGTCGCGCGGGGGATCCTCATCCGCCGCGGCCAGGGGGAGCTGCGGCTCGACGACCGGGTGATCTCCTTCCTCTGAACGCGGCGCTCAGTTCGCGAGCGGGAGGTGGATCTCCACATCCCACTTCCACGGCGCCTCGTCGTCGCCGTCGTCACCCCGTAGCCGGATCTGTACGGCGCCGTGGGGCTCCGGCGTGGAGGGGAAGGCGAGGCTGACGAAGCCACAGCGCTTCCGTGGCTGCTCGGTGGCGACGAACTGGTTGAAGCCGGTTTCCGGGAACTCCACGGACCAGGTGCACTGCGCCAGGCTGTCGAGATCCCGCCCGGAGCCGTGGAACGCCAGGACGATGACCATCGCCGAGAATTCGTTGCCGCTGCGGCCCGCGGCCGCGGCGGCCACGCTCTCCGCTGCCGGCTCGTGGTCGAAGAGGGTGATGTCGAGCACCGGCCGGCCCTCCTCCGTGCCCCACCAGGCGAGCCCGTGGGTGGCGCGCACGGTCTGCCCCTCGTAGGTGGAGGTGGCGCGTACCGTGCCGAGCGGCGTGTCGGGCGCCGCCGGCGTGCCGGGGCTCGGTTCCGCGCCAGCGGGCGCCGTGAGCAGCGCGATCGCGAACGGCAGGCGGAGCGAGTAGCCGGAGCCTTTCCCTTCGAGCAGGCCGGCGATCCCGCCGTTCGGGCGCAGCAGCCCGCCGATCGACACCACGTGGCAGCGCGCCGCGTCGCCCTGGAGGCTCCAGGCCGAGGCGAAGCCGACCGCCCGGAGCCGGCAGCCCTTCAGGTCGCCGACGAGGCCCGAGGTCGAGCCGGGGGTGTAGTCGAAATCGGCGATCACGGCCGGGGTGACCGTGCCCGCCACCTGTTCCCAGGAGCCGCTGGCGCGAGCCGCGGCCTCGGCCTCCGGGGCGAGCGGCACCCGCGGGAAGAGGACCGACATCCGTGCGGTGCCAGCGTCGAAGAGGCCGAGCGGCGCGGCGAACGTCGCCGTCTGGCCGCCGACGGTGAGGGTGGGAGGGGGCATCTGGCCGGCGAGCGGACCGGGCACGGCCAGCAGCGCGAAGACGACGGCGAACAGAGCCGTGGTTCGGATCATGGGGGCACCTCTTTCGCAGCGCGATTGGAGGCGAAGGATACCCCAGAAGCCAGGGACGAAGAGGGCTCGTCGCAGCCGCTTCGCTACTCCAGGTGCTGGACCGTCGCGTCCCGGGCCTCCAGGTACGCCGCCACCTCCCCGCGGTGGCACTCGGCGGCTCGCCGTTCGCGGCTGAGCAGGCAGATCGGCCCGGAAAGATCGCGCAGTCGCTCGGTCAGCAGCGCGCCCGCGACGTTGATCAGCCGCTGATAACGCTCCCGCCAGTCGGGAAGGCCGGCGAAGGGGTTGCCCAGCTCGGTGAGAGAGCGGTAGCCGATGCCGGCCGCCGCGAGCCAGCCCTCGATGCCTTTGTCTGGCGTCTTCGCCCGGGCCCAGTTGCCGCGGCCGGGCTGCTCCGGGCAGAGGCGGATGTCGACGACGGTCCGGACGCCGTGAGCCCGGAGCAGCGCCAGGAGATCCTCCCGGCGCCGCCCCTGGTGGCCGATGGTGAACAGCTGCATGATCGTGATCTCCGGTTCCACGGATGAAAACGGCGCCGCCCGCGTGGCCGCGCCCCGGTGGACGAGTCTACGAGAGAAGAGAGGGGTGAGCGGCCGTGGCCGGCGGCGCTCGCCTCAGCCTTCCGTGCCGGTGGCCGGTGCCGCCTCGGGCGGCCGCACGTCGGGGAGGAAGGCGGCGAGCAGACCGAGCAGGGGGAGGAAGGCGCAGGTGCGGTAGACGAAGTCGATCCCGAACCGGTCGGCGAGGACGCCGAGCGAGGCGGCGCCGATCCCGCCGAGGCCGAAGCTGAAGCCGTAGAAGAGGCCGGAGACCATGCCGATGCGGTGGACGAGCATGTCCTGCGCGTAGACGACGATCGCCGGGAAGGCCGAGGCGAGCACGAGGCCGATGACGACGGTGAGCGCCACCGTCACCGGCAGGCTGGTCCAGGGCAGCATCAGCGAGAACGGAGCGCAGCCGAGGATCGAGAACCAGATCACCCGCTTGCGCCCGATCCGGTCGCCGAGCGGGCCGCCGAGCATGGTGCCCGCGGCGACCGCGAAGAGGTAGACGGCGAGCAGGTTCGCGGCGGTGTGGACCGACAGGCCGAAGTGCTCGATCAGGTAGAACTCGTAGTAGCTGCTGAAGCTCGCGAGGTAGAAGAACTTCGAGAAGATCAGCACGAAGAGGATGCCGACGGTGCGCACCACGACCCGGGTGGGGAAGCGGGGCGCGACGCGCACCGCCTCCTTCTTCTTGCGGGTGGCGAGCTGCTGGCCGTACCAGCGGCTCACCTGCAGCAGGATCACCATCGCCAGGAGCGCCACGAGGGCGAACCAGCTCGCGTGCGGCCGGCCGAGCCGGAGCACGACCGCGGCGGCGAGCACCGGGCCGAGCGCGTGGCCGAAGTTGCCGCCGATCTGGAAGAGCGACTGGGCGAAGCCGTAATGCCCGCCGGAGGCCATGCGGGCGACCCGCGCCGACTCCGGATGGAAGACCGAGGAGCCGCAGCCGATCAGGGCGACCGAGAGGAGGAGGATCGGATACGACCACGCCACCGAGAGGAGCAGGAGGCCGGAGAGGGAGAAGCACATCCCGACCGGCAGCGAGTAGGGCAGCGGCCGCTTGTCGGTGAAGGTGCCCACGACCGGCTGCAGCAGCGAGGCGGTCATCTGGAAGGTGAGCGTGATCGCCCCGACCTGCACGAAGCTCAGGGCGAACTCGTCCTTGAGCAGCGGGTAGATCGTGATGATCACCGACTGCATCATGTCGTTGAGCACGTGGGCGAAGCTGATCGCCCCGAGCATGCCGAGGCGGGGCGAGGTGGTGCCGGGTCGGGCGCTGACCGAAAGCGTGCTCACCGGATCTCCATGCGGACGTTCGCGCGGCGGCCCCCGCCGCGCCGGCGGCGATTCTACGCCCGGCGTGGCCCCGTCCGCCGCCCCGGGAAGCGGCTCCGACGGCTCGCCGGAGCGGGAGCAGACCGCTCCGGCGCCGGGACGTGCGTTCGCATGGGGAGGGTTGATACTCTCCCCCGGGCGTGCCCGCCGGGCGCGCCGTCGCAACCTCTGACACGGACAGCTCCCGGAATGACGAGAGAGAACGAGACGGGTCGGTACCCGCTCGAGCCCTCGGCCGCCGAGATGCGGCAGCTGGTCGAGGCGGTGCTCGCGCGGCTGGTGGAACATGTCGAGACGCTGCCTGAGCAGCCGGCGGCGTCGACCGAGGGAGGAGCGGCGCTCGCGCGGGCGCTCTCCGGCCCGCTGCCCGAGACCGGGCGGCCGCTCGAGGAGGTGCTCGACCTCCTCTTCGCGCGCGCCGTGCCCTGCTCGTTCAACACCGCGGGCCCCGGCTACCTCGCCTACATCCCCGGCGGCGGGCTCTTCCACGCCGCGGTCGCCCGGCTGCTCGCCGACACCGTGAACCGGTACATCGGCGTCTTCGCCGCCGCGCCGGCGCTCTCGCAGCTCGAGGCGGACGTCGTGCGCTGGCTCGCCGGGGTCGTCGGCTTCCCCGCCTCGGCGCGCGGCATGCTCACCAGCGGCGGCTCGCTCGCCAACTTCACGGCGGTGGTCACCGCCCGGCGGGAGAGGCTGCCCGAGCAGTTTCTCGCCGGCACCCTCTACGTCTCCGACCAGACGCACCACTCGGTCGGCAAGGCGGCGCTCCTCGCGGGCTTCCCCGCCGCCGCCGTCCGCGCGGTGCCGAGCGACGCGCGCTGCCGGATCCGGCTCGACGCGCTCGCGGCGATGGTCGCCGCCGATCGCGCCGCCGGGCGCCAGCCGTTCTTCGTCGTCGGCAACGGCGGCACCACGAACACCGGCGCGGTCGATCCGCTCCCCGAGCTGGCCGACTTCGCGGCCCGCGAGGGGCTCTGGTTCCATGTCGATGCCGCCTACGGCGGCTTCTTCGCCCTCACCGAGCGCGGGCGCGCGACGCTCGCCGGCATGGAGCGCGCCGACTCGGTCATCCTCGATCCCCACAAGGGGATGTTCCTGCCGTACGGCACCGGCGCGCTCGTGGTGCGCGACGGCACCGCGCTCTACCGCGCGCACTCGTTCTCGGCCGACTACCTCCCGCCCTCGCAGGAGGAGGCGGACCTCGTCGACTTCCACCTGATCTCGCCCGAGCTCTCCCGCCCGAACCGCGGCCTGGGGCTCTGGCTGCCGCTCCAGGTGCTCGGCATCGCGCCGTTCCGCGAGGCGCTCGACGAGAAGCTGACCCTCGCCCGCTGGCTCGCCGACGAGCTCGCGGCGACGCCCCCCTTCGAGCTCGTCACCGAACCGGAGCTCTCGCTCTTCGCCTTCCGGCTCCATCCGCCCGGGGTCGAAGGGGAGGCGCTCGACGCGCTCAACCGCGAGCTGCTCGCCCGCGTCAACGCGCGCAACCGGGTCCACCTCACGCCGACGATCCTCGACTGCGGCTACGTGCTGCGCGCCTGCGTTCTCTCCTTCCGCACCCACCGGGATCGCGTCGAGGCCGGCCTCGCCGATCTCCGGGCCGAAGCCGCCGCGCTGCTCGCCCGCTGAGCGGGCGGCCTCCGGGCCGGCCGAACGGGTCTGATCCGGGCTACCCGATAAGGTGGCGACCGGAAGGGGTATTCTTGGAATCGTTTTCCCGGTCTCCAGAGAGGGGCGGCGATGATGCGAGAGCACCGGCGCAGAGAGAGGGAAACGAAACCGGGACGGCGGCGGTCCGGAGTCCTCCTGACGCTGGCGGGCCTGCTCGCCGTGCTGGCGCTCGGCGGCGTCCCGCTGCTCGCGCAGAAGGGGCTCGGCGGCGGCCAGAAGCCGGCGGCGCCGAGCCGCCTCGGGGTGGAGCGCAAGCCGGGGCTCGCCGCGAAGGCCTGCATCGAGTGCCACGGCGAGGTGCGCTCCCAGCGCAGCCGCAAGGTCGTCCACGAACCGTTCCGCAACGACAAGGGGTGCGAGTCGTGCCACCGGCGGCACGGCATCGTCGGCACGCTCGCGCTCCAGCAGGAGGAGCCGGCCCTCTGCTACTCCTGCCACGCCCCCAGCGAGAAGGCGTTCCAGCAGGCGCACGTCCACGCGCCCGTGGGCGAAGGGAACTGCTCGTCGTGTCATGCCGCGCACGCCTCGGACAACCCCGGGCTCCTGCGGCGGCCGGAGGTCGAGACCTGCCTCGCCTGCCACGACGCCGCGGCGTTCCAGAAGCCGGGGACGCATCCGCCGGCGCGCGAGGCGTGCGGCGCCTGCCACGATCCGCACGCCACCCCCACGGCGGGCCTGCTGCGGCAGCCGGATCCGGAGGTCTGCGTCTCCTGTCACCGCGACGGGGGCTCGGCGACGGCACCTCGTCATGCCGGCTTCTCCGTCACCGGTGCGGCCTGCATCTCCTGCCACGCGCCGCATGGCGGCGGCGACGCCCGCCTGCTGCGCGCCGCCGTCCACGATCCGATCGACGACTGCGCGAGCTGCCACGAGATGGCGCCTGCGGGCACCCCGCCGCCGCTCACCGCCGCCGGCCGGGAGCTCTGCCTGCAATGCCACGAAACCCAGGCCGAGGAGGCCGGTGCCAGGGTCGTCCACGCCGCCTTCGCCGACGGCGCCTGCACCGACTGCCACTCCCCGCACGCGAGCGACGTGAAGGCGCAGCTCGTGGCGGTTCAGAAAGAGCTCTGCACCGACTGCCACTCCGATCTCACCGAGCAGCTCGCGCGGCCGTCGCCGCACGAGCCGGCCGCGGCGGGGGAGTGCACCGCCTGCCACCGGCCGCACGCGGGTGAGCATCGCGGGCTCCTCGCGGCCGCCGGCGGCGAGCTGTGCGCGCAGTGCCACGAGAGCTCCGAGACCTTCGCCGCCGCGAAGGTGGTGCATCCGCCCGCCGCGGATGGCGACTGCGCCTCCTGCCATGAGCCCCACGGCGGCCTCGAACCGAAGCTGGCGACCCGCGAGGGCCCCGGCCTCTGCGTCGAGTGCCACGACAGCCAGGCGCAGGAGCTCGCGTTGCCGGTCGTCCACCTGCCGATGGCGGCCGGCGACTGCGCCGCCTGCCACGCACCGCACGGCGGCGATCGCGAGCACCTGGTGCGGGGCACCGGCGCCGACCTGTGCGCGCAGTGCCATGCGGATCTGAAGCGCCAGCTCGCCGGCGCGCGGCTCCATCCGCCGTTCGAGGAGGGCGACTGCGCGACCTGCCACCTCTCGCACGCCGGCCGGCGTCCGGCGCTGCTGCGCGACGACGCCGGCAAGCTCTGCGCGCAGTGCCACGACGTCGCCCCGCAGCTCGCCGGCGCGCGCTCGGTCCACGCGCCGGTCCGGGCGGGCGACTGCGGTGCCTGCCATGCGGCGCACGGCTCGCGCTACCCCGGCCTGCTGGCCGGCCCGGTGCGCTCCTTCTGCCTGACCTGTCACGACGACCTGATGGCCCGGTTGAGCCGGCCGGGTGCCCGCATCCATGCGCCGCTGCGCGACGGCCAGTGCCTCGACTGTCACGCCGGGCACGCCGCCGCGCAGCCGGGGCTCCTCCGCAAGGCCGCCGGCGAGCTCTGCGCGAGCTGCCACGATGCCGGCGACGCGGAGCTGGCCACGGCGCACCAGGGTCTCGCCTTCGCGAAGGCCGACTGCCTCACCTGCCACGACCCGCACGTCTCGCAGGCCGCCGGGCTGCTCAACCCGGTCGCGCACACGCCGTTCGCCAAGGGGGAGTGCGAGAGCTGCCACCGGATGGCGCCGGCCGATTCGCCCAAGGCCGCCACCGCCCTCGTGGCGCCGGCCGCGCAGCTCTGCCAGCAGTGCCACGTTCCCGACGAGCTGCTGCGCGAGCCCAGGGTCGTCCACGCCCCGGTGACGAAGGGCGACTGCGCGGCCTGTCACGCCCCGCACGCCACCCGGCAGCCGCATCTGCTGGGGGCGCCGGAACGCGAGGTCTGCGCCGCCTGCCATCGCAACGTCGAGAAGGAGCTCGCGAAGCCGCTGGTGCACGCGCCGGCGCGTGACGGCGACTGCCGGCAGTGCCACAACCCGCACGCGAGCGATCAGAAGGGGCTGCTGGTCGGGAAGGACGGCGCGCTCTGCTTCCTCTGCCACGACGCCGAGAAGGATCTGCTGAAGGCCGCCGAGGTCCACCCGCCGTTCGCCGACGGCGACTGCCTGACCTGCCACACCTCGCACGCCGCCGACCGTCCGGGGATGCTCCGGAAGGAGGCGCGGGCGCTCTGTCTCGAGTGCCATTCGCCCGGCGACGCCGGGATGAAGAAGGCGCATCCGTTCGGCGTCGGCCGCCTCGACTGCGGCTCCTGCCACAACCCGCACGCCTCGGAGCAGGAGAAGCTGATCCGCGACGAGCCGCACGCGGTCTTCGGCAGCTGCGGCCGCTGCCACGAGCCGGGCGGCAAGCTGCTGGCGAAGGCCGACGATCTCTGCCTGCGCTGCCACTCCGAGGTCCGCAACGAGCTCGCGGCGCCGGACGCGCATCCCGCGCTCGCCGAAGGCTGCCTCTCCTGCCACAGTCCGCACGCGGCGGACCGTCCGGGGCTGATCCGGGGCGGCTCCGACCGGGTCGCCTGCCTGAGCTGCCACCAGGAGATCGAGGCGCGCCGGCGCAGCTCCTTCTCGGTCCATCCGGAGACCGGCGAGGCCGGCGCCTGTTCCTCCTGCCATACCGGTCACCGCTCCGATCAGCCGGCGCTGCTCAAGGCGGCGCCGGAGAAGGTCTGCGAGAGCTGCCACAAGGGGCATGCCCAGTTCGGGCACCCGATCGGCAAGGGAGTGATCGATCCGCGCACCGGCAAGGACACGAGCTGCGCCTCGTGCCACTCGCCGCACGGAACCGGCTTCCCGGCGCTGCTCACCCACAGCCCGCAGCGATCGCTCTGCGTGCAGTGCCACGCCGCCGACGGCACGGTCGGCACCCGGCGCGGCGTCTCCGGCGGCAGGGTGAGCGAATGAGCCGCGCGCGGCGGATCGTGGCCGCGGGGCTGGTGGCGCTGCTCGGCGGCGCGCTCGCCGCGAGCGCCCAGACCGCCACGCGCCTCTACCTCCATCCGGTGACGAGCATGTTCGAGCACCTCGAAGCGGGCCGCTTCGGCCCGGTGCGCGGGGTCTGCTACGACCGGTGGCGCGACGAGGTCTGGGTCGCCGATCCGCAGAACGACCTGCTCGCGGTCTTCGATCGCGACGGCATTCCGCTCCACACCGCCCGCCCGGGAGGGAACGTGGTCCGGCCGTTCCGGGTCGCGGTGGCTCCCGACGGCAGCGTGCTGGTGCTCGACGAAGACCATCGCCGGGTGGCGCAGCTCGACTGGCGGGGCGAGATGATCAGCGACCTCGAGCTGCCGGGCCTCACCCCGGAGTCGAACCTCACGGCGATCACGATCGACGCCGACGGCAACCTCTACCTGGGCGACAGCGCCGCCGGGCAGGTGCTCGTCTATGGCCCCGACCGGCGGCTGCGGCTCCGTTTCGGCGAGCGGGGCACCGGCCGGGGCGAGCTCACGGCGATCGCCGGCATCGCCGCCGACGCGCGGCGGATCGTCGTGGTCGACAGTGTCGGGATCCCGGTGCAGGTCTTCTCCCGGCGAGGCGAGTGGCAACGCGGTTTCGGCGCCCACACGCTCGGCGTGGAGAACTTCTCGCTGCCGGCGGGGGTGACGCTCGACGCCGAGGGGCGGATCATCGTCCTCGACAGCATCCGCCAGGAGATCAAGGTCTTCGACGCCGACGGCCGCTTTCTCGACCGTTTCGGCGGGGGCGGCGCCGGGCCGGGCAGCGTCTACTTCCCCGAGGACGTGGCGAGCGACGGCCGGGGGCGCCTCTACGTGGCCGAGCGCGCCAACCGGCGGGTGCAGGTCTTCGATGAGCTCGAGCTGCCGGCGCCGGCCAGGCAGCGGCGCGCTCCGCGGCGCAGCTGGCGGCGGTGAGCGGCATGGGGGTGGGGAATATTCCCCAATCGTCCGGAGCGGAACGCGGACGGTTCCCCAGCCGGCGGCGCCCCCGGGTCGCCGCCAGCGGCCACGGCCCCTCGCGTTCGCCGGCGTTCGAGAGTAAACTGCTCTGCAGACAGCAGTTGCAAGAGGTTCGCCGGAAACCGCCGGAGCGGGTACGAAGCTTGCGAAGCAGATCGTCGAGTGGAGTACGAAAAGGAGAAGGTATGAACAGAAGACTGCTGGTCCTCACCACCGCGCTCGCGCTCGTGGCGCTGCCGGTGGTGGCCGCCGAGTGGCACACGGCCGACAACAACGTCTGCACCGACTGCCACACGATGCACTACAGCATGCAGCACGGCTTCGCCGGGGGTAGCGTCACCTTCGGGTCGCAGACCGTCGACGGCAACTGGCTCGGTGGGCCGAACGAAGGCCCCAATCATTACCTGCTCAAGCAGCCCGCCAACGATCTGTGCATCGCCTGCCACGACGGGCAGCCGTTCGCGCCCGACGTCGTCGGCATGAACTCGAACCCGTCGCCGGCGAACGGCCGCTCGGCCGGCGCCCTCAACGAGGTCGGCGGGGTGGACGGTTACGCCGAGTGGATGGGCCACACCCTCGGGTCGCTCGACGATCCCCCGGGCTACAACAACGCCTTCGGCACCTACAACACGGCCGGGCAGCTCGAGTGCGTCAGCTGCCACCGCCAGCACGGCACCCCGGGGGTCTACCGGAACCTGATGCCGCGCAACATCACTGTCACCTACGCGATCTCCACCACCCGGCCGGCGGCGAACACGGACGTCTGGATCAACATCGATCCGGCCACCTATGTCCCGGGCAACGGCAACGCGGCGAACTTCAACCCGTACTATGCGAGCGCGAACATCCAGTACCAGCGCCGCGCCACCCCGATCGCCGGTCCCAACGGCACCCACACCGTCAACACGCTGGAGCGTCACTGCGCGAGCTGCCACGGTGATTTCCACGGCTCGCCGGGCGAGAGCTTCGCCCAGGGCGCCAACACCTACGGCCACGGCCCGGGCGGCGTCGGCGGCGTGCTCTACAACACCGGGGCCTACCACGAGTTCATCCGTCACCCGAGCGGCCAGCCGATGGGGCTCATCGGCGGCGGCAACTCGAACATGGCGCGCTACCAGGCCGCGACCACGAAGGTGCGGACCTACAGCTCGCAGAACGACTACAGCGACGCGGTGCCGGGCTGCCTCTCCTGCCACAAGGCGCACGGCAACATGAACCCGTTCGGTCTCGTCTTCCTCAACCGGAACGCCGCGGCGGTCAACGAGGAGGGCGGCTTTGCCGCCGGGCAGACCCCGCCGGCGGGCGATTACGGGATGGGCTTCCGCAACCTCTGCGGACAGTGCCACGTCCAGGGCAACTGAGCGGCGCCGGAGCGCCGAGGAGTCGCGAGGGGGGCTTCGGCCCCCCTCTTCGTTCCTGCCCCCGCCCTCCCGGGTGGTGAACGGAACGCCGGTGGCGGCGAAGATCGACAGCGGTTCCGAAGGCAGCCGATGACCGAAACGCGGTAGCGGGTTTCGCGGGTGACCGAAGGAGAGAAGACGGAGTGGTGAGGCGACGGCTCGGCGGCATCGTGGGGTGGGTTCTGGCCGGCATGCTGGCGGCCGCGCCTCTCGCGGCGGGCGAGCTGTACGGCTCCATGCTCCTCACCTGGCAGCTCTTCGACATGGAGGGCTCGCGCACCGACGGCCTGCACCAGCGCTACGAGCTCGGCCTCGACCGGGCGTTGACGGACGCCCTCGACCTCGACCTCCGCCTCCGCGTCGAGCAGGACGACTCCGGCGCGACGATCCTCGGCAACCATCGGGAGGCGAGCTTCCGGCGCCTCGACCCCCAGGTGCGGCTGACCTGGGCGCGTCCCACGCTGCTGCTGACCGGCGAGAGCCACTGGATCGAAGCGAAGAGCCGGAGCGAACAGGGCGCGGGCGCCTTCACCCTCCGGCAGCACGACGACCGGCTGCGGTTCACGCTCGACTGGACCCCGGTCGAGCTGCCCCTCTTCTCGTTCGAAGCCGGCCGGAACCGGAACCGGGTCACCGCCTTCGACACCGACGTGACCGAGGAGTGGCTCAACGGTCACGTCGGCTACGAATGGGAGGGGCTGAGCGTGGCCGCCATGGGGCGGCTGGCGACGCTCTCCGACCCGGGCCACGGCTTCGAGAGCCGGAGCCGCAACCTCGGCGGCCAGCTCGGCTGGGCCGAGAGCTTCGCCGCCGACCGGCTGACGCTCAACGCCAACGCCTACGCCGGCCGCACCCGCTTCGAGGATCGGCTCCTGGGCGCGGCCGCGGCCGGCGTCCCCCATCCGGTGCGGATCTTCGGGGTCCTGGTCGGTCACGACGCCACCCCGCAGGACCATTTCGACGAGCCGCTCGTGGGCAACTTCCTGCTCCGCGACGGCAACCTCGACAAGCCGGCCGGGGTCTCGCTCGGCCCCGAGGCGGCGACGAACCTGACCCTCGCCGTCGATCTCGGGCAGGTACAGCCGGTCGACGAGCTGCGGGTGGTTGCCCGCGATCCCCTCGGGCAGCTCGTGACCACCGGCGGCGCGGTGGAGTGGCTCCTCTGGACGAGCGCCGACGGCCGGCTCTGGACGCCGATGAACGGAGCGGTCACGCGCTACGAGCCGGGTCGCGGCTACTGGTCGGTCACCTTCCCTCGCCAGCAGGCCCGCTGGCTGCAGATCGTCACCTTCTTCGTCAATCAGGTGCCGACCGAGCTGACCGAGGTCCAGGCGTTCAACCACATCCAGGCGGGTGGCACCGAGCCCGACATCCGCGTGATGGACTCGTGGGGCGGGGGCGGAGGCTTCTCCTGGCGGCCGGTCTCCCGGCTGGGGCTGAGCTGGCAGGGCGCCATCGCGGAGCTGAAGGACACCTCCGAGCTGCGCCCGGAGGGACGGAACCGCGACCGGCATCACGAGGCCGCCTTCGAGTGGCAGACGACGGCCCGCAGCGTGCTCACGGTGACCCGCACCGACCTGCAGAGCCGGACCCGGTATCGCGGCCGGGAGATCACGACCGAGCACCTCTCCTGGCGCGGCGCCTGGCGGGTGACGGTCAACGAGAACCTCTCGGCGGTCTTCGAAGGGGAGCGCAGCCGGTACGAGACCGACGAGGAGACGACCACCACCGAGCGGCTCTTCGTGCACGGGATGGGCCGGATCTTCCCCGGCCTCGAGATCCTCCTCGACGCGGGCCAGCAGCGCCAGGAGTTCGGCCGCGACGATCTGCGGGTGACGAGCCCGATCCTGGTCGCGTCGGTGCGGGCCGACCTGACCCGGACGCTGCGGCTCACCCTGCTGGGCAGCGTGCGGGAGGATCAGTACTCGGGCCGTCCGGGGGGGCCGCCGCTGCCGCGCGATCACCGCGAGGACCGGTGGACGGCCGACCTGACCTGGCAGCCCGGGCCGCAGCTGCTCGCCGGCGTGATGCTCGGCCGGGCGAGCACGAGCGGCAGCTCGACGCCGCTCCAGAGCTACCGGCTGCTCTGGTCGCCGTGGCGCGGCGGCGCGCTGCGGCTCGACGCGCGCTACGACGAGGATGTCGACCCGGCTCTCGATCGCCGCTCCCGGCGCCTCCAGGTGGGGCCGCGCTGGCAGCTCAACGAGCGGGCGGTGCTGGGGTGCCACTACTACCTGATGGAGACGTCGGTGCTGGGATTCGGGCAGACCCAGCAGTCTCTGCGGGCGACCTTTTCCCTCAACTTCTGACCGGTGCGGGGAGGATGCGAAACGCCATGAAACCCACGACTCTGCTTCTCCTGCTCAGCCTGCTCGTCGTGCCGGGGTGCGCCTCGAAGGGGACGAGCCGCTACCAGGCACCACAGGCCAACCTCGGCGCGATCCGGACCGCCGCCGTGCTGCCGTTCGTGACGCTGACCGGCGACGCCGCCCATGCGGAGAAGGTGCAGCGGATCTTTCTCGGCGAGCTGCTCGCGCTCGGCGCGGTCGAGGTCGTCGAGCCCGGCCGGGTCGCGCAGCTCGCGGCCCGCGAACAGCTCGTCAACACCGAAGCGCTGACCCCGGCCGACTTCACGCGAATCGGCCGGGAGCTCGGCGTCGACGGGCTCTTCTTCGGCACGGTGGTGGATTACACGGAAGGGCTCACCGGAGCGATCCGGGCGCCGGAGGTGACGCTGCAGCTCCGCCTCGTCGAGGTGGCGAGCGGCCGCACCGCCTGGCAGGTGACGACCGGGCGCAGCGGCCCGAACACCCGGGCGCGCCTCTTCGGCTTCGGCAGCGACTCGCTGAGCGAGACCACCCGGAAGCTGATCAACGAACAGCTGGGGTCGCTGGTCAAGTGAGACACCCGCTCGCCGTCGCGCTCTGGGGCGCCGCGCTGCTGTACGCGGCCGTGGCCGCGGACGCCGCCGGCGGCGCCCGGCTGGTCCTGATGCGCCCGGCGGACGCCACGGGCGCGGCGGACGCGACGGCGCTGGTGCGAGAGGCGATGGCTGCCGCGCTGACCGCGCGCGGCTGGGAGACCGCTCCCGGGCCGGCGGTCGAGGAGGTCCTCCAGGAAGCCCGGCTGCGGAGCCTCGACTCGCTGCCGGCGAGCGTCCTCGAACGTTTCGACTCGCGGCTCGGGAGCCCGCTGACCGTCCTGACGACGATCGTCACCTGGCTCCCCGGCGAAAACCCGATCGTCGCGCTGAGCGCGCGGGCGCTCGACCGGGCGGGGACGACGGTCTGGTCGGGCGTCGCGGCGCTGACCGGCAACGACACCGCCGGCCTCTTCGGCTTCGGCCGGCTGCGCGACGTCGAGCAGCTCGGCCGGCGGGCGGTGCGCGAGCTGCTCGCCGACTTCCCGCCGCCGGGCGCCAGGGTGAAGCCGTCACCCGCCGCCGCCCGCCGCCCGCGCCCGGGGCTGCCGGCGCCCGCGACCTGGCGTTCCGGCGAGCTGTTCGGACCCGAGCCGCTGCGGATCTGCCTGCTGCCGCTCGCGGTGCCGGAGCGTGCTCCGGCGGCCGGACACACGGTCACCGTCCTGCTCGCCCGCCGGCTCGCCGCGAGCGGCGCCTTCGCGGTCGTCGAGCCCGCCGACTTCCAGGCTGCGCTGCGCTCGCAGCGGGTCTACTCCCCCGGCCGCCTGCGCGGCGACGCCCTGCGGGAGTTCGGCCGCGAGCTCGGCACCAGCCTCTTCCTGCGGGGAGCAGTCTGGAACTGGCGGGAGGGCAACCCGTGGGGGCTCAACGTCGCCGCCGAGGTCGAGCTCGAGCTCGAGCTGGTCGACGTCGAAAGCGGCCGGATCCTCTGGTCCGCGCATCACGAGCGGCGTGGCGCCCAGTACCTCCGGACCTTCCTGCGTGGCGGGATCGGCTCGGCCGCCGGGCTGGCCGATCAGCTCATCGCCGAGATGATCGACCAGACCCGCCGGACGCCGCCGGCGCCGCCCCGCACCCTGCGGTTCGCGAACGCCGCCAGCGAAGAACGGATCGCCTCGCAGCCATGAACCGGACCCTCGCAGCCCTCCTCTTCCTCGCGTTCTTCTCCCCGGCGGCGCTGCCGGCCGCGCCGCCGCCGGATCCCGTGCTCGCCCGGGTCGGCGACGAGCCGGTGACGGCCACCCAGCTCGAACGGGAGTTCACCGACCGCCACGCCGGCCACGCCCGTTTCCTCGGGGGCGAGAGCGAGGTGCGGGAGTTCCTCGACAAGGTCATCGACCGGAGGCTGCTCCTCCAGGAGGCGTACCGGCTCGGGCTCGACCGGGTGCCGGCGGTGGCCACCGCCGCCGATGCGTGGGCCGAGAACAAGGCGGTCGAGTGGCTGCTCGACCGGGAGATCACGGCGCGGGCCCGGCCCTCCGAGGCGGCGATTCGCGCCGCCTGGGAGGAGCGGACGACCACCCTCTACCGGGTCTCGCAGATCGTGGTCGCCACGCGGGATGAGGCCGAGCGGCTCGCCGCCGAGCTGCGCGCCGGCGCCGACTTCGGCGAGCTCGCCCGCGAGCACTCGACGGCCCGCTCCCGCTTCGCGCGCGGGGCGCTCGGCGAGGTCGGCTGGGGGACGATGAGCCCGGAGTGGGAGGCGGTGGTCTTCGCGCTCGCGCCGGGCGAGACCTCGGCGCCGTTCGCCTCTTCCGAAGGCTGGCAGCTCGTCCGGCTCGAGGCGCGCCGGAGCGTCGAGAAGCCCGATTTCGCGATGGCCCGCGGCCGCATCGCCAAGATCCTCGAGACCCGCGCGCTCGCCGACCGGCGGCAGCAGTACGGCGCGGAGCTCTGGGCGAAGTACCGCGTGCAGCCGACGCCGGAAGCCGGCCTGGAGCCCGCGGCCCTCGCGCGGCTGCAGGCGTCGGCGCCGGCCACCGTGCTCTACCGCTGGCAGGGCGGCGCGCTCGACCTCGGCACCTTCGCCACCGGGCTCGACCTCGCGGCGCTCGCCGCGGTGCCGGCGGCGCGGGCCGAGCTCGAGCGGCTGCTGCGGCTGACCGTCAACGACGCTCTCGTGCGGCTCGAGGTGCGCGCCCGGCGGGTGCTGGCGGAGCCGGATCTCGCCCCGGAGCTGCGTCACCACCGCGAGGGGCTGATGGAGAGCGTGCTCTACGCCGACCATGTGCTCAAGGGGGTGACGATCCCGGAGGCGCGGATCCGCGCCTGGTACGACGAGCACCGCGACGAGCTGAAGAGCCCCGAGCGGCGGCGCACCTCCCAGATCCTCGTCGGGAGCCTGGAGGAGGCGGCGGTGCTGCGGCAGCGGTGGGTGACCGGCGAGCCGTTCGCGGAGCTGGCGAAGACGGCCTCGCGCGACCCGGTCTCCGCCGCCCAGGGCGGCGATCTCGGCTGGATCACCGCCGCCGAGACGCCGCCGGAGTTCGCCGCCGTCCTGAGCCTGCCGGCCGGGGCGGTCACCATGCCGATCCGCTCGCAACTCGGCTGGCACCTGATCCAGGTCACCGAGATCGAGCCGGCGGCGGCCGAGAGCTTCGCGCAGGCCCACGACCGGATCCGGGAGCGCCTCTTCGAAGAGGAGAAGCGGGCGCGCCGGGCCGAGTGGGTGCGGCGGCTGCGGGAGGTGACGCCGGTGACGATCGACCAGCGGGCGATCGAACGGTTCGTCGCCTCGCTCGAGCGCTCCGGAGAGGCACCGCCGGCCCATCCGGTGGCCCCGGTCCACCCGTAGCCCGACTGTACGCAGGCGTTTCCCCCGCCTGATCGGCGGCGAGGGCCCGATCCGGGCGCGCTCCTGCTATCGTTCCGGCGCCACGGGGATCCGACCATGCGCCGCCGTTCGTTCCGCCTCGCCGTCCTGCCGCTCGCCGCTCTCCTCTGCGGATGTGGCGGCGAGCCCCGCCTCGACGTCCGGGAGCAGCCGGCCCCGGCCGGCCCGCGGGTGATCGCCGTCGATCCGCCCAACGGGGCGACCGGCGTCGACCCGGCGCGTACCACGCTCGTGGCGACCTTCGACCGGGAGATGGATCCCGAGGGCTGGGCCTGGGTGATCGAGAACCCGGCCACGGCGCCCGAGATCGGCGAGTCGGTATGGGATCCCGCGACGCGGGTCAACACCGCCACGGTGCGCCTCGAACCGGGTCGCACCTACGTCGTCTGGCTCAACTCCCCGCAGTACCTCTTCTTCCGCGACCGCGCCGGGGTGGCGGCGGCGCCGTTCCGCTGGAGCTTCACGACCGCCGGCGGCGGGCTCTCGCTGCCGCTCGTGCGCTCCAACGCGGCGCCGGCGGCGGTGGCGCTGCCCACGGTCACGCGGCTCGAGCCGCCGGCGGGGGCCACCGGCGTCGAGCCGGGGGTCACGACGCTGCGGGTGACCTTCGACCGGCCGATGGCGGAGGGCTGGTCGTGGGTGACCGATCCGGTCGCGCCGTTCCCGGAGATGACCGGCGAAGCCTCCCAGTCGGCCGATGGCCGGAGCGCCGCGCTGCCGGTGCGCCTCGAACCGGGGCGCACCTATGTCGTCTGGCTCAACAGCGCCGAGTACCAGGGCTTCCGGGATCAGAACGGCCTGGTGCTGCCGCCGTTCCGCTGGGAGCTCACGACCCGCCCGGCCGAGTGAGCCGGGTCGCCGCCGCTGCGGATCTTTCCCCGATTCGTGGGGAGAGGTGAGCGTTTTCTCACAGGTCGGCCGGTTGCGGTGCCGATCCGACCGGCTTCGCGGCGGCCCGGGCCCGGGCGACGAGCGCGTGGAGCGCCGCCTGGAGCCGCGCGCGCGGCGCGGGCTTTTCGAGAAACTCCGCGTAGCCATCGGCCGGGTCGAGGCCGAGCTCGGCCGCATTGCCGATCAGGCACGACTCGTAGAGCACCGGGATCGGCGGCTGGCGGCTCGCGCAGAGCTTCTGGAAGTCGCGCCACGGCAGCCAGGCGGGGGGGAGGCTGACCACCACCGCGGCGGGCGGGTCGGTGCGGATCACCCGCGCCGCCGCCTCGTAGCCGCGAGCGATCTCGACCCGCACCCCGGGGGGCACGAGGCGCTCGACGACCCAGGGGAGCACGCGGTTCTCGTCGACGACCAGCAGGCGCACGGCTTTCCTCGTGCCGGTCGCTGCTGCAAGGCATGCGCCATCCGCGCTCAGGCGGGGCCGGTCTCGTCCTCCCGCAGCCCGAACTTCTTGAGCCGGTAGCGGAGCTGGTCACGGGTGATGCCGAGCAGCTCGGCCGCCCGGGTCTGGTTGTCGCCGGCGGCGCGCAGGGCGCGCCCGACGAGCTCGCGCTCCATCTCCTCGAGCGGCACGATGCCGCCGCCGAGGGGATCGGCCGGCGCGGCCAGCGGGGCGGCCTCGGCCCCGGCCCAGTCGAGCACCAGCGAGGCGACGCCGATCTCCTCGTCGCGCGCGAGCACCATCGCGCGCTCGATGACGTTGCGCAGCTCGCGGACGTTGCCGGGCCAGGTGTAGGCGAGCAGGCGGTTCTCGGCCTCGCGGGTGAAGCCGGTGAAGCGGCGGCCGAGCTTCGGCTGGAGCGTGGCGAGGAAGTGACGGGCGAGCGGCAGGACGTCCTCGGTGCGCGCGGCGAGCGGCGGGAGCGAGATCGGGAAGACGCTCAGCCGGAAGTAGAGGTCGTTGCGGAAGCTCTTGTCGCGGACCATCGCCTGCAGGTCGCGGTTGGTCAGGGCGACGGCGCGCACGTCGACGGTGATCTCCCGCGTGCCGCCGACCCGGCGGAAGCGGCGCTCCTCGAGGAAGTGGAGGAGCTTCGCCTGCAGGTCGAGCCGCAGCTCGCCGATCTCGTCGAGGACGACGGTGCCGCCGTCGGCGAGCTCGAAGACGCCCCGCTTGGTCACCTTCGCGTCGGTGAAGGCGCCCCGCTCGTGGCCGAAGAGCTCGCTCTCGAGCAGGTTCTCGGGGATCGTCGCGCAGCTGACCTCGAGCAGCGGCCGGTCCCGCCGCGCGGAGGCGGCGTGGAGATAGCGGGCGATGACGTTCTTGCCGGCGCCGCTCTCGCCCTGGATCAGGATCGTGTTGACCTCCGAGCTGGCCACCTGGCCGGCGACCTCGAGGACGCGGCGAAAGGCCGGCGACTCGCAGACGATCCGCTGCGCGAGGCTCTGCGCCCGCACCTGGCGCGCCGCCGCGGCCTCGAGCTGCTCGCTGCGCACGCCGAGCGAGCGCCCGACGAGGGCGACGAGGTCGGCCTGATCGACGGGCTTGGTCAGGAAGTCGAGGGCGCCCAGCTTCATGGCGCGCACCGCGTCGCCGACCTGGCCGACCGCGGTCATGACGATGACGACCGACTCCGCGAGGCGCTCGCGGTTCTGCTCGTAGAAGTCGAGCCCGTGGCCGTCGGGTAAGTTGAGGTCGAGGAGCACGAGGTCGGGCAGGTGCGTGCCGAGATGCTCGGCGGCGGCGCGCAGATCGGCCGCGGCGTGGACCTGGTGACCGGCGCGTTCGAGCTGCTTCTGGAGCGCCCAGCGGAGCAGCTTCTCGTCCTCGACGAGCAGGATGAGGGCCATGGCGGTCAGACCTCCGTGGCCGGCGCCGGCGGTCCGGACTCCGGCAGCATGACGAAGAAGGTGGTCCCGCGGCCGGGCTCGCTGTCGCAGTCGAGCCGCCCGCCATGCTGAGCGACGAGGGAGCGGGTGATGGCGAGGCCGAGCCCGGTACCGGTGAACTTCGTGGAGAAGAACGGCTCGAAGATCCGGTCGCGCACCTCCGCGCTCATGCCGGGGCCGTCGTCGGCGACGGTGATCACGATGCCCTCCCCTTCCGGAAAACGGCTGGCACGCAGGTCCACGTGGCCCCCCTCCGGCATCGCCTCGGCGGCGTTCTGGATCAGGTTGACCAGCACCTGGCGGATCTTCGCCGCGTCGACCGCGACCGGTGGCAGGTCGCCGGCGACCTCGACCTGCAACGTCACCCCGCGGCGGCGCAGCGACGGGCTCATCAGCTCGGCGCTGTCGGCGAGCAGGCGGCCGAGGTCGGTCGCGGTGGCGCGCAGCGGCGCCGGCCGTCCCGATTCGAGCAGCTGCTGGAGGATCCCGTTGACCCGCCGCAGCTCGCCGAGCATCTCGCCGTAGAGGCCGGCGTGCGGCCCCTCGGGCGTCTCGTCGCGCAACACCTCGAGCGCGCCATGGATCCCCGCGAGCGGGTTCTTGATCTCGTGGGCGAGGCCGGCGGCGAGCTGCCCGAGCGAGGCGAGCTGATCGACGTGCGCGAGCCGGGTGACGACCTCCTGCTCCCGCTCGCGCTGGCGCTCGAGGAGCCGGCCGAGACCGCGGTGGACCTCGGCGGCGACCGGATCGAGCACCAGCACGCCGGGGGAGGGTGCAGCCCCGGCCTCCGGCGTGCCCGACGAGACGGCAGCAAGCTCCGCCTCGAGGCGCGCCGCCGAGCGCCGCGCCGAGCGCTGCACGAGCAGGGTCACGGAACCGAGCAGGAGGATCCAGGCGCCGATCAGCACCCCGACCTGCAGGCGCAGGCTCCGGCGCACGCGGGCGAGCGGCTCGGTGTAGTCGATCCGGAGCGTCGCGACGCCGAGCGCCTCGCCGGTGGCGTGGCAGGGGGCGCAGCCGGAGTCGGCGACGATCCGATGGAGCCCGCGCACCGTCTCCCGCCCGGCGTCGGACTCGACCCAGACCCGCTCGCCTGCCTCCGGGGTCGCGAGGAACTCCGCGACCCGGCGCATGTCGTCGGGATCGGCGGAGACGGCGCGGCTGCCGAGCAGGTTGCCGGTCCGCCCGAAGAGGCGCAGGCCGATCGGCGCGTGGGTGTAGATGAGAGGGTCGAAGACATGCGGGTTGCCGCTATCGGCCGCCGGCACGAAGAACGGCATCTCGCGCACCGCGAGATCGAGCCGCTGCCGGGCTGCCTCGGCCCCGGCGTCGGCGTAGGCGCGCTCGAGCAGGCGCAGGGTGCCGAAGTAGAGCACCAGGAAGGCGACGAGATGCAGCGGCACGAGGATCGCCCAGAGCCGGAGACGCGCCGGATCGAGGCGCGCTCGCCACGAGGTCCGGGGCGGGGCGGCGGCGCTCACCGGCTGACTCTATCCGTTCGGCGGTGACGGGCCGCGGCTACGGCGCGGCGGGCATCGGCGTCAGCTCCAGGGTCACCACCGCAAACGGCGCGAGGCGGAGCGTGATCGCGCGATCGGCATCGAGCCGCGCGGGCAGCTCCGGACCGCTCCCCCAGAGATCCCGTACCGTGAACCAGCGCCCGGCGTCCGGCGGCAGCTCGAGCTGCCGGGCGAGATAGATCTCGGCGAGGCGCGGCCGGTCGTCCGGGTTGCGGAGCGTCAGGAAGGCGCGCTCCGGCGACCACGCCGCCCAGCCGTAGACGTCGAGCCGCCCCGGGTTGCCGCCCACCCAGTGGGTGTCGGCGAGCACGGCGGCATGCTCGCGCGCCCAGCGGGCGGCGGCGGCGAGCGTCTCCCAGCCCTTGGCATCGAGCAGCTCGGGAGTGAGGTAGAGCTCCTGGAGCTGGGTGCCGGAGGCGAAGTAGGAGCGCACCTCGTGGGCGAAGGCGCCGTCCAGGTCGGTTTCGAGCTCGACGGCGTGCCGGGCGAAGATGATGCCGTGGAGCATCAGCGAGTTGAGCGGGAAGAGCGGCCCCTTGACCACCACGTTCTCGTACGTCTCGCGGTCGCGGTAGGTGAGCCAGCGCTCGCGCGCGCTCCCCTTGCCGGTGAAGTTGTGGTCGTAGCCGTCGCGCCAGATCGAATCTGCCCAGCGGAGCCAGAACGGCGAGGCCCAGGTGCCGGTGGTCAGGTTGACGAAGACCCCGGGGCGGGCCTCCCGGACCTCGTCGATGAGCCGGATCGCGGCCGCGAAGTCGCTGTCGAACTCGCTGCCCGGGTAGACCGAGCCGACGTTGCCGGTGCCGTCGAACTTGAACTGGTTGATCCCGCCCTCGGAGAGGAGATCCATCACCACCTGATGGAAACGCCGCCAGTAGCGGGGACCGGAGAGCGCGAAGCCGCCGGCGACGACCTCGTAGCCGGTGGCGGCGCCGGCCGCGATCCGCTTCTCCTTCGGCGGGCCGTAGCCGCCCCAGGGCGAGAGCCAGACGCCGGGGGCGGCGCCGTACTTGGCCGCCGCCTCGCGCAGCGGCGCGAAGCCGCGCGGGAACTCGGGGCTGAAGCGCCAGTCGCCGCCGTAGTCGTCCCAGCCGTCGTCGAAGAGGAAGGAGTCGAGCCGGACGCCGCGCTTCTCCACGAGCTCGCGGCCGAACGCCGCGATCCGCCCGAGCGCCTCGGCCTCGGTGTACGGCGTGAAGTAGCCGATGTCGTACCAGGAGTTGTAGTGGAGCAGCGGCTCGTACGGCCGTGCCCGCTCCCGCTCGACGTAGGCCGCGAAGTCGCGCCGCAGCTGCCCCGGCCGGGTGCCGCCGGCCGCCGCCGAGTAGGTGACCGACTGCCCGGCGCGCAGCGGCAGCGTCCGCTCGACCCAGAGCCGGACCCGGCCGCGCCAGGCGTCGGCCTTCGCCATCGGGTGCTCGAAGCCGAACCAGCTCGTGCCGGCGACCGCCGGCGAGCCGTCGACGCTGCCGAGCACGAGCGCCCCGGGTGCCTCGACGCCGAGCAGCTCGAGCCGGGTGATCTCGAGGTCGCTCCCGGTCGCCGTGAGGGTCACCACCTCGCGGAGATAGTCGGCACCCGTGCGCTGGACGAGCTCCCAGTCGAGCGCGAGCGCGCCGCCGGCGGCAGTGAACCGGCCGCCGACCGCGAGGCCGGGCAGGCGGTCGCCGAGCCGTGCCGCCCCGGCCACAGCCGGCAGCTCGCGCGCCGCGAGCTCGCCCGCGAGCCGGAAGTCGTCGGCCGCGAGCCGCCGGCCGTCGGCGAACGTCACCGCGAACGGCACCCGCACCGGCACCGTCACCCCCTGGCGGAGATCGGTGATGGTGAGCTCGGCGAGTCGCCCCTCCGCGAGCCGCCAGCTCGCCGTCACCACGCCGTTTCCGAAACGGAACGCCCCGTCGGCGGCCGCGAACACGGGCTTGCCGCCGTCCGCCCCGGCTGCCGCGGCCCAGAGAAGCCCACAGAGTGCGGCCAGAACCCGAAGACGCCCCCCTCCAAGGTGCCAGCCGTTTTTCCATTTGCACCCTCTCAGAAAGTGCCACGCAAGGTGCCAGCCTCTTTTCTGCCTCGGCCTCGTAAGGTGCCAGCCACTTTTCGGAGCACGCTGGATCAGCATGGGGACCCTCCTCGGGACAGCAGTCTAGTTTCGGAATTCCATCTTTTGGGCTCTGGCTGCCGTCTGATGACAAGCCTTGGTTCTGTTCGGCGTGCCGGGATCCGCTCTGCGTCCGACAGGGTGGTCGAGCCGGAGCGGGTTGTGCTCGGGCTCCGGGCGGTGAGCCGTGTCCTATCGCTGCAGGCGGTAGAGGACGTAGCGCGTCGCCCGGGATTCGAGGTTTTCGTAGGCGGGCAGACCACGCACACCCGCCCAGTTGAGCAGCTGTGGGCGAAACCGCGCTGGCAGGTCCAGCGAGTCGATCAAGGTCTGCCGCTCGTCGCTGGTGGATGCAAGCGAGGCGACGACGTTGGCCGTGATGTCACGCCGGTCGCGGATCTGGAAGCCCGTCGCCTCGAGCTGAGCATCTGGCAGTTGTGTGGAGTGCCAGAGCCCTGCCAGCAAGCACCAGCCTCCGGGGCAGAGCAGGCGGGAGGCCTCCTGGTAGAAACGGCCGGGCTCTTCGAAGTGCTGTGCAGCCTCGATGCTGTAGAGCAGATCGACGACGCCGGTCGTGAGCGGAAGACGTCCGGCATCGGCCATGATCACGCTCGTGAACGGCCGAGGTGCCAGCCGTTTTCGCGTCAGCACGAGGTGTTCGCTCGAAAGGTCGAGCCCGACATACCGCAGGTCGGGCCGGTCGTCTAGAAGCAGCTCCGCGCCCGCCCCACGGCCGCATCCGACTTCGACGACCAGGCCGGTTGCAACCGGGAACGGCTCGAGGACCGTCTCGTAGAGCCTTCGGCAGAGGGAGAAGAGGTTGGGGTTCGCGGGGGGCTGGTCGGGAAGATCCACGAATCCGTAATTGACGAAAGCCAGCCGGGGAGAGCGCCGGGCGATGGCGTCGTAGAACCGACGCACCGACTCGGCGAGGGTGCCACCAGACATGGCCGTCACTCTGCAGATGATCGGGAGGTCGTTCCTTCGGCCGATCTATCGAGAGCCTCGAGATCCCGGACGACCTTTTCGAGCTGGCCGATGTGTGCGACCAGCGAGAGACCCGGCAGCGGTGCGCCGGCGGACTTGTTCGGCAGATACGCCGACATCACGCCGAGCAGGACGGGTTGGCCGTCGGGGCCGAGAAAGAAAGCGGGGCCGCCCGAGACGCCGTTGATGGCGACACCGTCGACGAGATAGGCGTGGCGGCTTTCGAGCCAGGCACTGATCCGCCCGCTGAAGAAACAGAGCTGATCGCGCGCGGCGCTGACGCCGGGGAAGCCGACCCAGCCGATCTCGACGCCGACGCGGATGATCATCTGCTCGGGGGTAAGGGTGAGCAGCCGGGTCGGCAACGGTGCCTCGTCGCGCAGCAGGACGAGCGCGGCGGTGTCGGTGTCCTCGTCGAAGACGAGTGCGCGCTCGTCGAACTTCACCAGCCGCCCCCAGCCGCTTTCGCCATGTTCGATGCGGATCGGTTGCTGCCAGAGGTGGGCGTGGGCGAGCACGTGTGCGGCCGTCGCGAAACCGAGGATGCCGCCCTGGGCACCGAAGGCGAAGAGCACCCCGGTGCCGGCATGTTCCGGAGTCGAGATCCGGATCACATACGGTGCGATCGCTTCGACCGCCTGCTGCCAGGTCGGTTCGGGCATGAGGTCCTCCGGAGGCTACGAAGAATTGTAGCTCAGAATTCCTACCTCATCAGTCGGGAAGAAGGGCACGCTTCGGAGTGAGTGCCGGGGTAAGTGCCGGAGTAAGTGCCAGGCGACTTTCGCTAGTCGCCGGTGATGAATCGAGAACAAAGAGCCTCAGGTCGGCCCTGCGACCAGCTTCCCGGCTTCCCATCTCGCCAAGCTACCCTTTGCTTCCCGTGAATCTCGGTTTTCGAGCTCGTCAGGGCGGACCCCTGCCAGCCCTCGCTCACCTGAGCAGGCCTGAAGTGCACGGAATGGAACGATGTCAGGCCGCCACCGGCCGGAGGAACGGCCCCGGCGGCGGAAAGCAGCCCTCGGGGAAGGCGACCGACGTCAGACCCGCACGGAGTTGCTCCGCCGCACGGCGGTAGGCGAGCGTGAAGAGCCGGTAGGCCTCCCGGTATGCAAGCCTCACTCTTCGGCTCGCCGCGTGGACCAGCGGCGCCGGACTCCTCGTGCTGCCCACGGCCGCCCTGTACGGATCCTGCCGAAGCACCGCCTCGCGCCCCAGAGGCTCGCGCCCGGTCTCTCTCTTCAGGGCTTTGGCCTCGGCCCGGGCGAGATCGAGCAGCTCTCGTAGCCGCTCCCGCTGGACCTCCGGCTCGAGATGTGTCCAGGCCGGGAGCGGCGTCAGCACGACACACTCCGCCTCCGTGAACTCCCGATCCCCGACCGCTCTTCCTTTCCGCCGGACCAGACACTCCGCCGTCCGGTCGAACCAGGTGCCGGTGAGCGGGCTTTCATCCAGCATCGCCTGCCAGCTCGTCGCCCCGGGCCACTCCAGCGGATCGGAGACCAGCCCCTCCTTGCAGCCCTGGCGGACCAGGTAGGAAAGACGCTCTACCTGCGCTTCCTCCTCCTCGCTCACCAGGATCCCCTGATACCGCCGCCCCCAGACCTTCTCCTTCCACTCGTAGAGACGTCCGACCTCGCGGGCGAGGTTCGAGTTGAGGTAGCCGACGAAGTCGGCGAGTTGGTCCGCGTCGGCGACCGAAACGAGGAGGTGATAGTGGGTCGCGAGGAAGACGAAGGCGTGGATGGCGACCCCCGAGCGCTTCTGGGCCCGGCCGAGGATGCCGAGGGTGATCTCGCGCAGCAGGGGCGAGGGGCGCAGGAGCTGCCGGGACTGCAGGGTGCGACAGGTGACTTCGACGAGGGCGCCCCCTGGAGGGACATAGCGGATTCGGCGTGACATGCCCTCTCAGACGCCGTTGCCCCCGTGAACCTGTCGCAAATCGCATGGCACCTTAGTCTGCCTAGGCGCAAATCACGTGGCACCTTCAGTCACCTCCATCTGTCTGGGTGCAAATCACGTGGCACCTTCGGGAGGAATGTGTCGAGTCGGCAGTCGCCGTATTGTAGAGTCCCCGCCAATGGAGGCCATATGAACGAGCTGAGGACCATCCAGCCCGCAGCGATCCACGACGCCGCCACGGCGCTGCTCACGGATCTCTGCAGCATCTCGTCGGAGAGCGGCAACGCCGCCGGGATCCGGCAGGTCGGCGAGCGCCTCGGGACCGAGCTCGCGAGCCGCGGGTTCACGATCGAGATCCGGGAGCTGCCCGGCGCCGGCGACGCCCCTCTGCCCGTGCTCCACGCCCGGACCCCGATGACCGGCGGCCCGCGGCTGCTCCTCGTCGGCCACCTGGACACCGTCCTGCCCGCCTCTCCCCCGCGCCTCGACGGCCGGCGCCTCTTCGCCAGCGGCGCGCTCGACATGAAGGCGGGTTTCGCCATGTTCGTGGCCGCCCTCGACATGCTCGCCGCCCGTCGCGATGGCCCCCTCGTCGACGTCGAGCTCCTCGGCGTCCCCGACGAGGAGTCCGGCAGCCGGGTCTCCGCCGCGGCGGTGCGCGAAGCGAGCCGAGGCGTGCGGGCGCTCCTCGTGCTGGAACCCGGCGGGGTGACCGGTGGCAAGGAGACCCTCGTCGCCGGCCGGCGCGGGATGACCGACTGGACCCTCGAGGCGACGGGCCGGCCGTCGCATTCCGGCCTGGCGTTCTGGAGCGGCCGCTCGGCGCTTGCCGCCGCGGCCGACTGGAGCCGGCGGGCGCACGCGCTGTCGCGGCCCGAGCACGGGCCGACCGTCAACGTCGCCCGGCTGCTCGCCGGCACCGCCGCCTTCGTCGACCGCCTCGAGACGAGCCACACGCTCTTCGGCACCGCCCGGCACCGCAACGTGGTCCCCGATCGCGCCCGTGCCGAGGGCGAGGTGCGCTATCTCTCGGAAAGCGAAGGCAAGGAGGTGCTCGCGACCCTCGCGCGGCTCGCTCACGAGATCGGCCGGGAGAACGAGATCGACCTCCGCTTCACGACGGGCGGCAGCATCGCCCCGGTCGACCCCCGCGGTCCGGGCGTGCGGCTCGTCGAGCGCACGATGGAGCTCGCCGCCGCCCGCGGCTTCGAGCTCGTGGTCGAAGAGGACCGCGGCGGCATCTCGTTCCCGAACTATCTGGAGGATCCGGGCCGGATCGCCGTGCTCGACGGCCTCGGCCCGGTCGGCGACGGCATGCACACGCGCGAGGAGTGGGTCGACCTCGACTCCCTGCGCCGCCGCATCGTCCTCCTCGCCGACCTCTTCATGATCCTGGCCGACTGAGCCCGCGCGGCCGGGGCGGGCTAGAATCCGGTCGGACCGGGGCGGTCGGCGGCCGCGGGTGCGCCTGATCGGAACCGGCTCCGCAACGGGAGGCCAAGATGACCGACTCCACCACCCAGCGCGCCACCGTGCGCCCCGCCGCCGAAATCCCCATGCAGACCGTGGCTGCCGGCACCGCCACCGAGATGCAGGTGCTCGTGGGCCCCGCCGAGGGGGCGCCGAACTTCGCGCTGCGCCGCTTCCGCATGGGCGAGGACGGCGGGATGCCCCTCCACACCAACGCCGTCGAGCACGAGCAGTACGTGCTCACCGGGCGCGCCCGGATCACCGTCGGCGACGAGGTCCACGAGGTGGCCGCCGGCCACACCCTCTACATCCCGGCCGGACTCCCCCACTCCTACCAGGTGCTCGAGGCGCCGTTCGAGTTCCTCTGCATCGTGCCGAACCGGCCCGATCAGATCGAGGTTCTCGCCCGCGGCTGCTGAGCGGTGGGAATAGACCGAGGGCCGCCGGCTGACGCCTCCGGCGGCCCTCGGATATCAGGCGTCGGGAACGCCGCTCAGGAGATCGAGCCGTCCTCGTTGACGGTCCAGACGTCTCCTTCGCGGAAGAGCTGCTCCAGGTTGCCCGCCCCCTTCGTGTCGATCTCCCGCTGCATCTGCTCGGCCACGATCTGCTCGAACGACGGCCGGGCCACGTCGCGCAACACGCCGATCGGCGTCGGGAAGTGCGGCGGCGCCATCTGCGCCACCATGAAGGCGAGCGTGGGATCCTGCCGCGTGGCGTCCCAGACGAGACAGTCGTCGGGTCCGAAGCCGTCGGCGAAGCGCACGACCTCGAGCTCGAAGCCGTTGAGGCGGATCCCCTTGTCCTTCTCCTTGCCGAAGACCAGCGGCTTGCCCTGCTCGAGCAGCACGGTCGCTTCGTCGCGGACCTCCTTGTCGGTGATCGCGGCGAACGCCCGGTCGTTGAAGATGATGCAGTTCTGATAGATCTCGACGAACGCCGAACCCTGGTGCTCTGCCGCCGCCCGGAAGACGCCGCGCATGTGCGGCTGCATGACGTCGATCGTGCGGGCGACGAACGTCGCGCCGGAGCCGATCGCCACCGAGAGGGCGTTGAACGGATAATCCACCGTCCCGAGCGGCGACGACTTCGTGTTCTTGCCGAGCTCCGAGGTCGGCGACGCCTGCCCCTTCGTCAGACCGTAGATCCGGTTGTTGAAGAGCATGATCTTGAGCCCCACGTTGCGCCGCAGGGTGTGGATCATGTGATTGCCGCCGATCGCGAGGCCGTCGCCGTCGC